>MDTD01138737.1_pt1 | contig 10735 bp, 8 predicted proteins | sample 811221 | NCBI WGS metagenome assembly MDTD01 (sample SAMN05326646, study PRJNA326480) | marine metagenome | isolation source: seawater | place: Pacific Ocean: South West | collected 2011
CACCACGTTGATAGGCTGGGTGTGGAAGCGCAGTAATGCGTGTAGCTGACCAGTACTAATAGCTCAATTGGCTTGATTTATGCACTGAAAAAAATTTTAATTGATATAAGATTATAAATATTTTCAATTTTAAATGAAAAAAAAATCGTTATTAATTATTGGATCAGGTTACTATACTTTAGGAAATGATAGCAACTTTGGTTGTATTTTGTCTTCAATTATTCAATGGTTGAAAGAAAATAATTTTAATTCAAAAGACTTTAAAATCGATTTCTTACTCAAAGATAAAAAAAAAATTAAAAATAAGATAAGACAAATCAAAAAACATACATTATTTTTTAAAAAAAAAATTGATTATGATTTTCTTTTTCTTAAAGAAATAAAAACTAATTATGATGCATGTATAATTGCAGTACCAGAGGAACATCATTTTTATTATGCAAATATTTTCTTAAAAAAAAAAACCCCAATAATTTGTGTGAAACCTTTTGGTACAAATTTATTAGAATGTAAAAAAATTATTAACTTTTCAAAAAAAAATAAAACTCCAGTTTATATAGATTTCCATAAAAGATATGATAAGGCTAATTTAAATATAGGTGATATTATTTCAAAAAATTTGAAACTGAATTATCAAATTATAATTAATTATTCACAACCGTTAAATATTCCAAAAATAAATTTTAAAAAATGGGTACATAAAACGAATCCATTTCAATTTTTAGCCCCCCATTATTTGGATTTGATAAATTATTGGTTTAAGCCTAACAATTTTGAATTAGAGGCTAATGCAATTAAAAATATCACAAAAGGAAAAAAAACTTATGATGCAGTGTCAGTTGTTATCAAATTTAAAAAGAAACAAAATACAATATTAGCAACATTTAATTGTAATTGGATGGAGCCGATCAATCACTATCAAAAAAGTAGACAAAATATTGAAATTATAACAAATAAATTTCATATATACTCTGATCAGGCAAATAGGGGATTAAAAAAATTTATTAATGATGATTATGAGGAACCAAATAACTACTTTACTTTTTATAATAAAAATAATTTTTCAGGTTATGGTTATGAAAGTTTCAAAAATTTTTTTGACAAAATATACCTGAAGAAAAATAGTCACTTAGTTAAGTTACAAGACCATATTTTTGTGAGCAAGGTTTTGGAAAGAGTAAATAAAATAATCTAGTCCTTTAATGTTAAAAAATTTACTTATACTTGGCGCAGGAATAGAATCTATTGAAGGATATTTAAGACTAAAAAAATTTAGATGTAAAACAATTGCAGTAGATAAAGATCCTAAGGCCCCTGGATTAAAATATGCTGATACTTTTATCCAAGCTAGCATTTATAATTATTCGGAAATATTAAGAAATTTAAAAAAAAGAAACTTTAGGATAGATGGAGTTATATCTTTTAGCGATGTTTCTTATGTAGCTACAAAATTGTGTAAGTATTTTAAAATTGATTCTATACCATTAAAAAGTGCAAAAATTACCTCGGATAAACTTTTATTTAAAAAGGAAATGAAAGGCTATTTTAATATTCCATACTTTAAAAAAATAACAAATTTAGAACAAATAAAAAATTTAAAAAATAAAAAAAAAAAAAAATTTATAATAAAACCCGTGGACAATTGTGGTGCTAGAGGAGTAATTGTCTTAGATAAAAAAACTGACTTAAATTGGGCTTATAACTACTGTTTAAAATATTCAAAAAAAAAATATTTAATAGCTGAAGAGTTTATAAATGGAGCACAGTTTAGTACAGAAGGAATTGTTTTTAATGGGGAGTATATTCACCTTTGTACTTTCGATAGAAATTATGAAATGATGAGTAAATATAAACCTTTTATAATTGAAAATGGGGGCTCTACTCCTAGTAAAGCAGGAAAAAAGTATCATAACAAAATAACTCAAATTCTGTCAAAAATTTCAAAAAAATTAGGATTAAAATACGCAACTTTGAAAGGTGATTTAGTGCTGAATAAAAAAAAAATTTTTGTTATTGAGGTTGCTACACGTTTAAGTGGAGGATGGTTGTCTTCTATAACAATACCCAATAATTCTGGAGTTAATATAATTGATTATGTTATAAAAAAATCATTAAAATTAAATATAGATAAGCAAAAATTATTGCCAAAATTTGAAAAAAACATCGTTCAAAGATATTTATTTCCTAAAAAAGGATTAATTAAATCTGTAAGTTATAAGAATAAATCATTTTTAAAAAATAAAAATATACTGTCATTTAAAATATTTTGTAGAAATAAAAAGTTGATAGAAAAAATTGACTCTCACGCATCAAGAATTGGTCATGTTATTGTGAAATCTTCAGATAAAAAAAGGGGTATTATTTTGGCAAATAAAATTTTAAATAATGTTCAGATAAAATATTATTAGATAATGACAAAATTTATATCAGAAATTTCTAGCAATCATAATGGAAGCTTATCCAGATCTTTAAAAATGATAAAACTTTCATCATCTTTAGGATTTGATATTGTAAAATTTCAATTATTTAAAATAAACAAATTATTTTCAAAAGAAATTCTAGATAAATCAAGAAATCATAGATCTAGAAAAAAATGGGAACTAAACGAAAAATTTATACCTATTTTGGCCAAAGAGTGCAGGAAAAATAAAGTAAAATTTTGTGTTACACCTTTCTATCTAGAAGCAGTTGACGTTATTAAACCTTATGTTGATTATATAAAGATCGCATCATATGAGCTTTTGTGGAGAGAACTTCTTATCAAATGTGCAAAAACAAAAAAACCAATTATCATATCTACAGGAATGGCTAATTTAAAAGAAGTTTTAAATGCGATTAAAATATTAAAAAGAAATGGTGCAAAAAAAATTGTTATATTACATTGTGTTTCAAATTACCCTGCTAAAGTTAAGAGTTTAAATTTATCAGCAATTAGTACAATTAGAAAAAAAACTAAATTAAGCACTGGTTGGTCTGATCACTCAAATAATCAATTGGTAATATTAAGAGCCATAGATAAATGGAAGGCATCATTTATAGAGATGCATATTGATATAGAAGGCAAAGGCTATGAATTTAATTCAGGTCATTGTTGGTTACCAGATAGAGCAAGAAATTTAATTTACTTTATCAAGAATAAAAAAAAAATTGATGGAAATGGAGTTAAGAAACCATCTGAATTTGAGTTAAAAGAGAGAAAATTTAGAGCTGATCCTATTGATGGGTTAAGGCCAATTGAGCAATATAGAAAGTCATTTAAAAAATTATCAAAATAAACTTATTTAATGAAATTTTCTTTAAAAAACTTATTAAAGTTTAAGTAACATTTTTGAATATCAATATTTTTTTTTATCTTAATTTTCTTTTTTTTATAAATACTGATATATTTTTTTTTATATAAAGTATTAATAATTTTTTTATCTTTGAGATTATACTTTAAAAAAACAATCGGTTTTTTTTTTAAAGCTACACATTCAAACACAGAAACTCCAAACCTTGAGAAAATTTCTTTTGAAGATTTTATATAGGAATAAATGTTAGTTGGGTTGATTATTAACTTAAATTTATCTTTTATCAATCTTTTAATTGTGCTTTTTTTTACGAAGGGACCAACTATTATTTTTAATTTTTTTTTATTTAAATTCATAAATTCATTAATTTCTGGATCAATAGAAAATGAACCTCCAATAATTAATAATTTTTGAATTTTTTTTGAATTATTTACATATGTTAAATTTGTGTAATTAATTTTTCTATCTAAAATTAAGTAATTAAGGCCTCCATATATATTTTTTCTAGGATTTGGTATTATATAATTTGGTATCAGAGTTTTAAATTTTATTTTATTTATAAGATTATCAACAATAAGGACTTTCTTAAATTTCGATATAGATGATGTTAATTTGTTTAGATCGTCATAATTCAAGTCTATAATAATAATATCATCTAATTGAAAATTTGAAATTTTTTTCTTAATATTTTTATTTAAAATAATAATCTCAGTAGAACAATAATATCTTTCACTTAATTCTCGTCTTAGAAATTGTGCTCTTTTAAAATTACCAAGTCCAACTTTATAATTTTTGTTAGTAATAATTTTAATATTAATTTTTTTTTCGCCCGGTTTTCTTTGCCAAACATGATTATTCAAAATATTTATTTTTTTTAATTTTAGAATATTTTTTAAACAAAATTTCTTTCCTTTTTTTTTTAATCTTAAATATAAGTAATTTAAAAACTCAATATCAGATTGAGTATCGACTGATATTCTAAATTTTTTTTGATTTTCATAGGCTAAATGATTATATTTTATAATATTAAAATTTTTTGGGTGAAATTTTAATATATATCCTGGATTTTCTTTAAATATTTTTTTTGAAGAATTCATAAAAACTTTTTCCCAGGCAGAAGTTTTAAAAAGTTCGATACCTTCATGAATTAAAACTTTCTTAGTTTTGATAAAGTCATAGGATGGATTACTTTTAAGAGCATCATATAATCTATGAATAAAATTTAAGTCTAATAATGGACAGTCACCAGAAATTAATAAGGTATATTTTGTAGAAATTTTTTTACTTAGTAAATGAATTCTTTTTGTTACATTAAACTCATCATCGTGGTGAAAATATTTTATTTTTTTAGGATATCTTTTTTTTAAGAAATTTACATATTTATGATTTTTTTTCTTTGGTCCAGTTGCTAAGTATATCTGTGAAACTATTTTAGATAATGATAATTGATCTATTACATGTTCAAATAAACTTTTGTTACCAATTTTGAGCAAATGTTTTTCTGGCAATCTCTCAGATTTTATTCTTGCATTAATAACTGCGGTAATCATTTGTTTAAGTAATCCATTAAGATTGATTAAATTTACTCATTATACTTTCTAATATCAAATTTTAACAATTTGATTAATAATCTTCTTAACTTGATTTTTTGAATTACCTAAAAAAATCATTTCTTTTTCTAAAAGATCAATTGATTTTTTTTTCTCTTTTTGAATGGATATTATATTCATAATGGTTTTTTCTAATTCATTTATATTTTCAACTATTACACCTATTTTATTTCTATCTTTAAAAAATGAAACTTTTTCATAGTCAATTTTTTTTACTAATTTTTCATCAACGGAGTAAAAAATTACAGGTTTTTTTGTGAAAAATGCATATGTGTATGCTGTTCCCGAAATATCTGTTATCAAAGATGTAGAGTTTGAGTAAGTATCAAAATAATTATTACTTATGTCGTAAATAAATTTGCTGTTCTCAAAATATTTCTTTTTCAAGTTCAATATAATTTCATTTTCTCGATTAGCTGGATGTGGTCTTAAAATTATTTCTGAATTAGTATTTAGTAATAATATTTCTATAATTTGGTCTAAATTACTTAATAGAGATAATTCATTAAAAGTATTTTGATTTGTCGGAGCAATAATTATTTTGTTTGAGTCTGGAAAAGTTTTAATCATATTTTGTTTTATAAAATCCAATTTGATATAACCTGTTTCTATTAATTTAGGTAATTTGAATTTATTTGTTAAGTTGTATTTATTGAAAAAAAAATTTAGGGCTTCAATATTTTTTTTATTTGATAAAAATATATAATCGTAATTTACCATTCTTTGCATAATTGATTTTTCTTTATCAATATCTGGTAATGGTGTATAATAAAGATCATGGCTTATTAAAATTCTTGTAGATTTATTTGTAAAATACTTAACACAAGTATTATCAAGAAAAATATCGACATTAAAAATTCCTCTTAAAAAAAAAGGCTTAACAAAATAATGATTATTTTTTTTAAAAATTTTTTTTGAATTTAATCCAAATATAATAATAAAATTTTCTTCAAAATTCTGAAATAAATATTCAATGTGACCAGCTACTTTATTCAATTTTTGACTTGGTGAATAAAAAAAAAGAATTTTTTTTCCTCTTAATTTAAAAAAAATAATTTTTAAATTAATTGTTAATATTGAAAATAAACTCTTGAAATTTGAAAAATTTAGAAATTTCATGTATGTTATTTAACTTAATATTAAATATATAAAAAGTCATTATTAATGTTAAAAGCGCAAATTAATCTGTTTATAGTTTAATCAAGTTTTCAAATGAATTCAAAAAAAGAATATTTTATTAAAAGAAATTCATCTTTGTTAAAAGATAATAGAACTTATGCTGCAAAAAGAGAGATTGAGACTATTAAATTTATTTTAAAAACATTTTTTAACTTTGAACTTACAGCTGGGATGAATATTCTAGATTTAGGATCAGGAGATAAATTTTTAAAAAATGAGTTTGAAAAAAAAGGTATGATTTATAAAGATTATGATATAAACGATATTGATTTTGAAATTGATAAATTCAATGAAAATAATGATACATTTGATTTAATTGTAAGTCTTGCTGTTTTGGAACATATAAAAAATCCAAATCTATTCTTAAGTGAATGTAAAAGAGTTCTGAAGAAGAATTCTCACATATATCTTTCCACACCAAATTGGAAATATAGCAAAGATACTTTTTGGGATGATCCTACGCATGTAATGCCCTACTCAGAGAAGTCTTTGAAAGACATCTTAAAATTAAAGGGTTTTAGAAATGTAGAAATTTTGCCAAATTTGAGGTGTAAGTCTAAATGGTGGTATGAGGGAAAATTCAAATTTTTTAAAGCTTATTATCTACTTCCTTTTAAAGGTGATGCAAAGTTTGCCCCAAATTTTCTTAAAGGGAAATCTAAAGGTTTATTTGCTATAGGAAAAAAATAAATTAATTTAAAATTAGATGATTAAAAATTTAAATTTAATACGTAAAAATAAAGAATTATTCAATCATCAATCTAAAAATGAAAAAATTATATTAGTCGAGTATAACAATTTTCATGGATCACATTTGTGCCAGGCTCTTTTAGCAAATTTTTTCAAAAAAAAAAAATCATCAAAAATTATTGCATATTTTAATTATAGTTTAATTGTATCCCCTTTAAAGACCAACTCTTTTCAAAAATTAAAGTGGAAATTATCAACTTCATTATTATTAGGATTTAAAAAGATATATAAATCATTTGGCGTTGAGTCTTTTTTAAGGCCAGAAATATCAAATAATATTACTATTAGGGCTAAAAAAATTAGTAATAAATTCTTTAAGAGTTCGATAAAAAATAGGGACATCATTAATTTTAAGGTAGGTAAAATTTGGATTGGAGATTTAATTTACGATACTTATTTAAAATCAAGATTAGTACCAACTATCAATCCAAACACAAAAGATTTTAAAAATTTTTTTAAAGAATTCTTAGAACTTTTTTTTTATTGGCAAGAATTTTTTAAATCAAATAAAGTTTCTCAGATAATAGGCGTTCATTCATGTTACTCTTTTGGAATACCTATCAGAATTGCAATAAATAATGATATACCAAGTTATATAATTCACACAAGAGCAGTTGTAAAAATTGACAAAAAGATACAGACAATGAATGGAGAGTCTAAATTTTTTAAAAAAGATTTTTCTAAGATAAACACAAGATTTCAAAAAAAAAATTTAGAACTTGCAAAAAAAAATTTAAATACAAGAATTATTAAAGGAAAATCAGGTTTTAAAGTTGGATTAGTTAATAGATCAAAAAGTTCATTCTCAAAAGTTGGTAAAAGAAATAAATCTATTTTAAGCAATAATTCTAAAATTAAGATTTTAATTTGCACTCATGATTTTACGGACTCAGTTCACGTAAATGGAAAAAATTTTTTTTCAGATTTTTATTTATGGATTTGTTATTTGGGCAAACTTTCAAACGAAAAACATGATAAATATGAATTTTATATAAAAAACCATCCTTATTTTGGAAATAAATATGAGAGATATCAAAAGTATACTGACAAAATTGTAAATCAATTAATTGAAAAATTCCCTAAGATTAAAAAAATTCCAAATGATACATCACATCATCAAATCATTTCTGAAGGTATAGATTTTGTTTTAACTGTTTATGGTTCTGTTGCTATTGAATATGCTTATCTTGGTATTCCAGTTATCAATGCAAGTAAAAATAATCCTCATATAAACTATAACTTTAATATTAATCCAAAAAATCTCAGTGAATATAAGAAAGTTTTATACAATCTAAAAAATATTAAATTAAAAATAAAAAAAAATGAAATCTATGAATGTTATTTTATGAAGCATTTTTATTATGATGAAAATTGGTTATTTGATGACTATCAAGGATTTTTAAAAAAAATAGGAGGATATCACAATATTCATACTGGCAAATTTTATGATTACTGGGAAACAAACGTAAATAAAAATTTAAGAGATAAGATATATAGTCGTTTTGATAAATTTATAAAGTCAAATCATAAAAGATTATCAATTTTTGATACGGAAAAAGAGAAGGAAATTTTAAAATATCAATAATTAATTAAAATAGAATAAATTATAAGGTTATTATAAATAAATAATAATTATTATGTTACTTTTAAACTTATTTGTATTTTTGAGACAAAATCTATTTTTTTTTCTTTTGAAGTATCATCAGTTTCACAACAAGAAAAAAACACTCTCAACAAATATGATTTATTAATTATTCTATATTCTAGCATTGGCATTATTGCAGAGATATTTCTAAATAATTTTATTTTAATTTGTTTATTATTATCACCAATAATTAATGAATTTTTTGTAGAGCCAAGGCAGGTAGTACTTGATACAATATTTGAAACCCGTTTTCCATAGTTGAACTCGTCAGTCTCAAATCTGAAAGTTTCAGCTTTATTTCCTCCATTGTGAGTCTGTAAAAATAAATGCCTTTTATTAAGAAATTTTGGATTTATAGTTAAGTAAAAAGTTCTTAGAGATGAATTGGGTATATTTTTAAATCTATTTATTAATACTAAATCACCTTGTTTTGAAATTGAAATTTCCCTATTAGTCAGGTGATTTTCCATACCATTTAATACAGATAATTTGAAATTTGGTTTTAAAAAACTTAAATAATAATTTTCATATTTATCATTTATATCAGTTAACTTTTTTGTTCCTAATTCTAGAATTGAATGTCCAGAAAAAAAATCGACATCTTCTTTATTAGACTCAAAAAATCCTTGACTTAGGCAACCAAAAATTTTCTTATTTGAGATTTTTATGTTTCTATAGTCGTTAATAGAAAATCCTTTTTTTCCATCTAGATTTAACAAATAATTTTTATCTTTAAGTAAAATATTTTGATTTTTTACATTTTTTTTATATTTATAAGATTTTGACATTATTTCACCAGTATCATCTAATTTAATCAATTTTTTATACCTAAATTTTTTGATTAATTTTTTCCACTTACTTTCTGTGACATGTGTTCTAAAATCACTTGACCAAAGCTCACAAAGTTCAAGCCATCTTTTTTTATTAGATTTATTTGATTTAGTTAACTTTGAGTAAATTCTCCAACAAAAAGTATTTATTTTTAAGTCATTTCTTCCAGTGAGACACCACCTGGTAAGATTATATTTTAACTGTTTTTTTACAATTATTGGATTGCATATACTAGTTACATCATAGGATTTGCGTTTTAGTTTAGTTTTAAGTTTATAAATATTTTTATGATTGAACCCTTTTAAAATTAATTTTTTGTACAAATCCTCAATTTTTCTCCAATGATTATTTATATCTTTAGTCTCTGTTTTGTATCTACCTGGTGAAAATCCAAATCCTTCAATGTCGCTACAATATAATGGTAAATATTGATTTTTTCTAAATTGCTTTTTTTTTAAAAAAGACAAATATTCATTTTCAGATATTTCATTTGAAACATACCTTTGAAATTTTTGAAATAAAATATGATCATTCCATATCACATCAATTTTATTATTATAATCGTCTTTAATAGAGTCAATAGAATATGCATCTGTAAATTTTTTTTTTACTGATGAGTTTGTATTATTATATTCAAGAATAATTTTTTTGTATTTGTATTTTTTGAATAGAGGTATTAATGATTTAGAAAATGACTGCTCATTTACGTAAAGTATTTCTGGCTTAAAACCTAGTAATTTTTTATATATTTCATTGCCATAAAATAAATTTTTTTCATTTAATTCATAAGGAGATAATGGCATAATAATTTGCATATAACCGCTACCTACAAAAGAACATTTTTTGGTGTCAATTAAATGCCTTAATCTTTTGATAAATTTTTCATTAATTTTAAAAATATCAATCAATGATTTTCCACTTGCTTCTATTGCAATGTTAAAATTATTGTTTTCAATCATATCTAATAATTTTGAATATGAATTGTTTATTAAAGTTTTTAATTTAGATGGGTTAATTGAGGAAAAGTTAGTGTTTAAATGATACAAGGAATAAAGATTGTTCATAATTTTTTAAATGGCTTCAAAAAAAATTTAATTAAAGCTATTGAGGGTTAATATATTATTTTTATCATATTTACAATTATTTGATGACAAAAGATAAAATTTATATAAATTACTTTTCATTGATTAGATATATTAGAATATTATCCAAAAATTGTATTATAGTAGTAAGAAACAGAAAAAAATTAATAGAAGTTTTAAAAATATTAAATGTTTAAAAAGTTAATCGAACCATTTTTTATTTTAACAAAAAAAAATTATAAAAGATTAGTTTTTGTTTTTTTATTAATGATTGTCTCAATTATTTTTGATGTTTTGTCTATTGGAATATTACTCCCATTATTTTCAGAAATTATAAACAATGGATCA
>MDTD01177838.1_pt1 | contig 10735 bp, 8 predicted proteins | sample 811221 | NCBI WGS metagenome assembly MDTD01 (sample SAMN05326646, study PRJNA326480) | marine metagenome | isolation source: seawater | place: Pacific Ocean: South West | collected 2011
CCTGAATCAATCGATTCTACCCTTCCTACTACGAATTGCAAATCAACGCTGGCATGGACAACATCACCCACTGCAAGAACTCTCTTTTGGAATGGGGAAATACTGAGTTCGACTGAACTTTTTTCATGCTTGTCAAGACATAGAGGAATTGAGATTCCTTTGTTCTTATCTTCAACAGCAGGATGAATGACTAGAGAACCACCCGTGAGGTGGTCTTCCTTGGTATTGCGCAAGGCAATTCCAACCCTATCTCCAGCAACTGCTTGTTCGACATCATCATCCATGACCTGCAAACTCTTGACCGTTCCAGGGCCTTCTGCTGGAAGGAGATGCAATTCGTCGTGGACTGAAACTGAACCTGATTGAACATATCCAATAGCGACTAATCCGATTCCCTTCACATTGAAATGCTGGTCGATTGGAACAACTAGCGGCTCTTGTTTCGCAGATTCTAAATCGCTGGAAATTTCGTCCATTAGTCCGTATAATGCGCCTCTTAATTCGATTCCATCATCGCTACACTGTTTCCATGATGATAAGCCCGCTTGAGCAATAAATGCCTTTACTTGATCTTCATCTATCCACTCGCCTTGTGGAGGATTGATTACGTAGATTCCCTTACTTATTCCAGCTGCTGCAAAGCCGACCAAAACCTCGCCAAATGTGGCATCAATTCCGGTAACTTCGAGCAAACCAACACGAGCTGCACACAAGGAATTGAAGAATGGGCGGATTCTTTCTGGCATTTTTGCAGGCCTAATAATCGAAAGAATTCGTGGCCCATCAGCCCCAGATTCTTTGTGGACATAAGTATGGACATCTCGCTGATCAGTTGCTTTGGCAATAGCCTTAGCCAACTCATCGCTGCCAATCATTGCGATATTCAGCACTGTCATGGCACTGCGAGTTAGGGGGTGTTCTTGAGCATACTGCAATCAGGAGGTGTTTGTAATGCGTCTGTATTCCGAAAGTCGGTTCTCGTATTCGTCAGTGGTCAAATTTCGAATTCTTTCTGTGCCGAAATTTTCTATTGTAAATGAGGCTGTTACGGTTGCATGAACCAATGATTCTGCTAGTTCATTTCGGCTTACTTCACCTGTTTTTTGTGTAAGATGCTGAGCCATAGCTCCTGCGAAAGTATCGCCACACCCTGTAGGGTCAGTTAGATTTCGAGTTGGATATGATGGCATCGAAATAAGTCCTTCTGGATGTAATGCTAAAACACCGTGTTCACCACGCTTGACGACTAATATTCCTCCCTTCTTCATTTCCAGAACGCTTTCTGCTGCTCGAATCAGGTTATCATCGCCAGCGAGCATCTTTACCTCTGCATCGTTCAAAATTAGAATGTCAACTTTTGTAATGACAACACGCAACTCTTCGATTGCGATATTTATCCAAAGGTTCATTGAATCTAATATCGAAACTCTTCCAACTTCGGTCTGGGAAATAACTGAAGATTGTAGGCTGGGATGTAAATTTGCACACATCAATACCTTCGGAGTAGTTTGATCGAGAGGCACCTTGGGTTGAAAATTTTCAAACACATTGAGTTGCGTCTCGTGAGTAATTGCTTCAGCCATATCTCCATGATAGGAGCCTTTCCAACGGAATGTTTCTCCTTCGTTTTCTTCAATTCCGCTAATCTCTAGTCCGGATTTCCGATACCATTCAAGGTGTTCAGATTTGAAATCTTGACCAATAACTCCGACCAATGCGACTCCATTACCACCATTTTTCCGATTGTGAAAGGCCGCCGAGAATCCTCCGTAAGAAGCTGAACCACCCAATTCGTCTTCTCGTGAACCCATCGGAGTCTCGAGAGAATCGTAGGCTAGGCTGCCAACGATCAGTACATCCATAGGATCATCCCAACAAATCTTGATGTTCATCAATGTAGGCGATTGTAATGTCCCCTGCTAAGAAATCCTTCTCATCCATTATTCTTCGATGTAAAGGAATTAGGTGGTCGACGCCTGTGATGATTGTTTCATCTAAAGCAGTCCTCATTCTACGAATTGCTGAATCTCTATCCGGCCCCCAAGCGAGCAACTTTGCTAGTAAACTGTCGAAACAACCTGGCATTTCATATCCTGGGTGGGCATGTGTATCACACCTAATTCCGAATCCTGAGGGGAAGTGGCATTCCCACAATCTACCCGGAGATGGTACGAAATTGGTTGTGTCCTCTGCATTGAGTCGGCATTGGATTGCGTGGCCTCTTATTGTAACATCATCCTGAGTTAGAGGTAGACTTTCACCTTGAGCAACTCTGATTCCCAATTCCACGAGGTTGTACCCTGTAATCAACTCTGTAACCGTATGCTCAACTTGTACTCTAGGATTTACTTCTAGGAAGTAGAAATCTCCATTCTTGTCTCGCAAGAACTCAAATGTTGCTAACCCTTTGTACCCCACCGATTCTGCACCTGCACAAACTAGTGCTCCGACTTCTGCTCGCTTCTCGTCGGTTAGCCATGGTCCTTCTTCGATCAGTTTCTGATGACGGCGCTGAATTGAACAGAATCTTTCACCAAAGTGAATCGCCTTTTCTCCATCTGCTAGGACTTGGAACTCGACGTGTTGTGCACCTTCGATATATTTCTCGACGAACACTCTGTCGTCTCCAAAAGCTGATTTTGCCCGACCTTGACATAATTTCAATGCACCTTCGAACTCATCTGCAGCATGGACGATTTGCATGCCGATTCCACCGCCACCTGCGGCTGCCTTGATTATAACAGGATAACCGATTTCATCGGCTAATTCACTGGCAACATCTGCTGAAGAAATCGGCTCACTACTTCCTTTTGCAGTAGGTAGGCCTGCGGCTTCCATCGCAGCACGAGCTTCTATCTTATCACCTAACAAAGTAATGACATGCGATGCAGGACCGATGAAAGTAATTCCTTCTTCTTCCAAACGCTTGACGAAATTTGCATTCTCTGCGAGGAACCCGTATCCTGGGTGAACAGCATCACATTCCAAATCTTTAGCAGCTTGAACAACAGCCTCGATATCCAAATAGGAATCCAATGGATTAGATCTCATTATTGGATAAGCGATATCAGCCATCCTAACGGGAAGAGATAGTCGATCCTCTCTGCCATGAATAATTGCAGCTTCTATGCCCATATCCCTAAGTGTTCTGAGAATTCTCAAAGCGATTTCTCCGCGGTTCGCAATCAGCACACGCTTGAATGCCATGTTAACCCCCAAACCTAACTGTTCTAAGATGAAATCGGTTGGATGGAGGCTGATTTTTACGGTTTTTCACGCCGAAAAGCGGAAACAAAGTACCTTTTTCTGCCGAACTTAGGAATTTTTTAGCGTTCTTCTTATAGGATACGCAAACAATTGAGCAATATGGCCGACGATGTTGTCACGGGAGCGTCCACTGTCGAAAGATTGGCAGGCAGAGACTTAAATCAAGATGGTAAAGTAATCAATTTGGTAATTTGTGGTAACTCAAGATTCTACAATTATGAATGGATTGAAGAACAATTAGAACAGTGGATAAAATGGAATGATTATCCTGACTTGATAATTATTGGAGGTGCCAGTGGAGTTGATTATCTCGTTGAGAGATGGGCAAATAATCAAGCAATTCCATTAGCAATTTTTACTGAAGCTTGGAATGAGCCACGTATCGGACTGGAGGATTCTGGGCGCCCTGAGGCGGCCCCGACTCTCGGTGACAAAATGTTGGAGCATGCAACCCACCTAATCGCGTTTCCTGGACCAAAATCAAAATGGACAACGATTATGATAAATCGTGCCAGAGAGAGGGGAATCCCTGCAGTATCAGTTCCAACACCTCGTGAAGGAGATGCTGATCAATAAACGTCTCGCAGGTATCGCTTCTGTTCTTTCATCATTGTCTTCTCAATGAAGTGTGTTGCATCTGCTTCAGACATTCCACCGTGCTCTATTGCAATATCAATCAACGCACGGTGTACATCCTTTGCCATGTATTGCTTGTCGCCACAGATGTAGAAGTATGCCCCACGCTCGAACCATTCCCATACTTCTGCGCCATGCTCTTTGAGTCTGTGTTGAACGTAAATTTTCTCTTCTTGGTCTCTTGACCAAGCAGTTGTAAATCTGTACATGTGCCCTTCATCAAGCCAGTTCTCAATTTCGTCTTTGTAATAGAATTCTGTCTTAGAAGATTGGTCTCCGAAGAATAACCAGTTTTTACCTGAGCCTCCGTCATGAACTCTTTGTTCCATGAAAGCACGGAAAGGAGCAATTCCTGTTCCAGGACCTACCATTATGATATCCGTGGATTTATCTTCAGGTAAGACGAATGATTTTGTCGGAGACATAAATACCCCCACATCTGTCTTGTCTACTTCAACTTCATCTGCCATGTAAATGGTACACAAACCGCCTCTATCCCTGCCATGATGGGAATATCTGACAATTCCAACCGTCAATTCTACAAATCCAGGGTGAGCGTCGTGGCTACTTGCAATAGAATACAATCTCGGCTTCAATTTGTCAAGTAAGTCAATAAATTCCTCCGGGGTATAATTGACTGAAAAATCATTGAACACATCAATGTAGTCACGTGACCAAATGTAATCTTCTAATGCATCTGCGTCATTTGCTAGATGTTCTGCCCTCTCCTTGGGGTCATCACCCGGAAGCGAGGGCAACAACTCGGTCTGAATTATTGAATCACCTGCCGCAAGCATTGCACCATTGCCAGAAACTGATTCGCGGAATCTATCCACTAAGCTGACTTTTATTCGCAAGCCGCTAGTGTTGATTTTTTCTTGCAACGATTTTACGAATTTTTTGTTCACACGATGTATTTCAAAATCTTTCTTGAGAGCTTCCCACAATGTTCTCTCACCGTTGTGCGTATGGACAATATGGTCTTGATCCCAACCTGCTTTCTCAATTAGCAAGTCAACGGTCAAAGGAGGATTTTCTGGAAGTACGCCTAATGCATCCCCTACCTTGTAATCCATACCTGAATCACCCAATGCAAACACGATATGTCGTGTCTCTTTCCTTGAGCCCTCTCCATTCAATACGTAACACTCTGTGATTTTAGTAGGGTATGGATTTTTCGCGCTCCAACCACTCTTAGCTGCAGGCTTCTCTACAACTGCTGGCTTTTCTTCTACGACCTCAGCAGATGGCTCCGAAGGTAGCGAAATTTGAATTGCTGCCATAGCAGGAATAACCTTGTCCACCCATAACTTCCATTCCGGTTCATAATCAACATCACAAGTCTGTAAATCAACGACTTTTGTTGCACCTAATTCTTGGAATTTGTTATCCCAATCAATCCCGGCTTGGCAATATTCATCATACGAGGTATCTCCAATGGCGCAAACAGAATAGTTTACTCCAGATAATGAAGGATTAGTTGAGCATGTCTCGTCCCACAAATCAGCAGCATTATCTGGCATCTCTCCTTCACCCCAAGTCGAAGTGATAATCAAAATTCTCTTGTGACGCGATAATTCAGAAGCTGGATAACCGTCCATGTCTAATACGCTTGGCTGCAATCCATTCTTCTCTGCAAGTTTCTTGGTTTCGTTCGCCAAATCTTCGGCGTTTCCTGTCTGTGAGCCAAAAAATATTGCAATACTGTTGTCATTTTCAGAAGAAATGGTAAGACCTCCCGTCAATGGGGTTGAACCCCGATTTTTCTCCAGTTGCAAGATATAGATGAATGTTAGGTGCGATGGTGTCTTAGAGTGGAAGCGCTTCCAGAGTTCTATGGTGGATGTAGTTTTACTCGGAAGCGGCAATGCTTTCTTGCCTTCTGGCAGGCATCATTCATTCCTCTTAATCGATAAACACATCATAGTAGACTGTCCTCCGACCGCACTAGCCAGTCTTAGAAAGGCAGGAATAAGTCCTGCAGATATCGACACGATTCTAATCACTCATGTTCATGGAGATCATGTCTTTGGGTTCCCATTTTTCCTCCTCGAGAGAAAGTATATCTCCGATAGGGGAGGAGAGAAGCCTTTGACTGTTGCTGGGTCCTCTATAGTAAAGAATAGGCTCACAGAATTATGCAAATTAGCTTATCCTGGGTCCTTAGATGAGATGTTAGATAGCGTTAACTGGGTAGACATACCTGATGTGGAGGGGTGGAGTATGGAGAGATTCGAAGTAGTTCATGAACCCACTGTTGAGCCCCATGGCTGGATGCTAACAAATCACCAAGGATGGTCAATGCTGCATTCTGGCGATTCTGGACCATGTGAAGAATTGTGGAAGCGAATTGAGAAATGCAGTTTTGCAGTTGTGGAGATGGGAGTTCCAGAATGGGTGGAAACCAATGAACACCATAAACCAAGTGACATAATCAGATTAGCAGAAATGTGCCCAAATACACAATTAATTCTGACTCACACATACATCGATTCAGATTACAAAATCTTGACTAAAGAAGTACCAGAATTTCCTGAAAATGTGATCCATGGCGAAGATGGCATGCATTTTACGCTTGATGATAAAGGCTCAATTTGTTAGAATAAAATGGCCATAAAATAACATTATTTCCGGTGAGATTTCTCTCTTGAGTTTTTTCATAGAGAAAAAACAAAAAGTGATCTGGCAAAAAATAAAAAATTATTTTTCAATTTACAACTAATTTTGATTAAGAGAATTTATTTTTTCGAAAAATCAGTTTTTTCTCGTCGGCGATAAATATTTTTTATCTCGGCGAGCTTCTGAAAATTTTGCCCTACAGTAGGTTCTTTTTATAACCTAAAGCGTAAAATTACGCTTCCCTTTTTATACCTCCAATTGAAAACGATTTACTAGGCAAATCCCCACCTCGAAACCCTAGTTTGGGATTAGCCTTATATGGTGGACTCGGACTCCCTGTAGGCATCACGCTTGGTGGGGCACGGGCGAACAACAGAGATGGCAAAAACGGAAAGGTGTTATTTTTTGACGAGAAATATTTTCGACGGTATTCTCAATCAGAAAACTCTGTTCGTGCAAAAAGAAGTACTGCGCCACACATACCAGCCTGAAACATTACCCCACCGAGGTCACGAGAGAGACCAATTATCATTCAATTTGGTTGAAGCTCTCAAAGGACATATTCCCTCGAATATGATTCTGTATGGAGTAACTGGAGCCGGGAAAACTGCAGTTACTCGTTATGTATGTGACCAACTCCAGAGCAAGGGTGAATCGATTGGAAGAATGGTTCATCCAGTAATGGTCAATTGCAGACAAATCGATACTCAATACCGTGTGCTATCGCATTTAGGTAATGCACTATTGGAAGACTATGAGCGCGAAGAAATTCCTTTCACAGGATGGCCAACAGATAGAGTGTTCTCAGAACTAGTAAAGCGCATGAATGCCAGGGGTGGAGTGTATGTTCTGGTACTGGACGAAATAGACCACTTGGTAAAGAAAGCAGGTGACGATCTTCTATACAATCTAACTAACCTGAATGCTGAATTGAAAGATGCTCGTGCTTGTGTAATCGGAATCTCAAACGATTTGAAATTCACCGATTTCCTTGACCCTAGAGTTAGAAGTCGGCTTGGTCAGCAAGACATAGTATTCAATCCATACAATGCTGAACAACTGCAGGATATTTTGCGTTCTAGGGCTGAAGTTGGAATAAATGCAGATGCAATCGGTGCAGGAGTTATCGAATTGTGTGCTGCTCTTGCAGCCCAGGAACACGGCGATGCCAGATGTGCACTTGATTTGCTTCGAGTTTCGACTGAAAAAGCAGAACAGGAAGGCCTAGATGTTGTTGAACAAAACCATGTTCGTATTGCACAAGCTCAAATCGAATCAGACCAGGTTACTCCTGTCATCCGAACATTGCCTACTCAACAAAAATTAGTTCTTGCATCGGTACTAATCAACGAGAAAAATGGACTAAGAAATATGCAAACCGGTGAAGTCTACCACGTATACAAGCAGGCTTGTTCAAATATCGGACAGCAATTCCTCACTTCAAGAAGGGTTTCTGGCATCATCTCTAACTTAGATATGCTCGGTTTGATTACTGCAAAAACAATTTCTCGAGGAAGATATGGTAGAAGCAAGGAAATCAATTCATGCATTCCCACCAACATTGATCCGTGCGATGTTATGTCTAAAGCAGAACCATCTTTGAATGAGGTTTTCTCTGCTAAATATCGACACCAATCACAACTTTGAACCGTGATTTGGTCAATTGCCAACTTTGGCAAGACTCTTAACCGCGTCTAAGGTCGCACGGCCCATGAGCGATGACGGAGATAATGCACAGGGCAATCTGGGCACGATTCTGTTTAATCCATCCAACACTCTTGCATCATGGTATTTCTGGCTAGGTTTGCTGGGTCTAATGCTTGCAGTGCTAAACATCATGGGGATGATTCACCCCACCTACCGTCTATCTTGGGGAGGACTACTGACATTCGAATATACCAACAATGCATTCGGCGACAAAGATGGTGCTGCTCTTTTCGTACCAAGCGACTTCGTGTTCATGGCATTTGTTGGAGGCATGACATTCTTGGGTGCGAGAAAACTAATCGGAGATGGAGATGCTTTAGAATGGATGAAGGGTATTGTAACCAACGAGTGGTACAACGATTTGTTAAATGTTGAAGCAGGTTGGTCACTTGTTTTAGGAACATGGGCCATACTTTCCAGTATCGTATTTTACTTCTATTGGGGAATAATGCACTTGGCCTGGATAGACCCAGGAGTTTATTCAATCGCTATCGCTCTAATGGCATCAGGTCTTGTCATGCGAATGCTTTCATCTGTCGAAGATGAGGAATGATTAGTGGCCGTTTCGACGTAATAATGCGTCTAGGTATCCAAGTAGAATTCCTTGCCAGAGCACGAACGACCATGAAATTAAAACGAATGTCGCGTAAGGTTTTCCCTTAGGCAAATGGCTTCTAAAGAATGCAATCAGCCAGAATAATGGAATTATTGTGATTAAGAGTACTTCTCTCGAAAGTGCATAATACAATGTTTCAGCGTTTACTTCATCACTAGAAAGGATATTGTTGAGATATTCAAATATTCCAAATCCTCCCAATATCATCAAAGGAATCATCCATAATACAACCCATGATGAGCCAATGAAATCATGTCTTACTCCTCTATATCGACGATGAATTCTAACGTGAGCCCTAGCATCTCTCTTTCTCTTTTGCAAGAATCTTCGCAATCCAGTTTCAGGAACGTGATTTACAACTGCTTCTGGTGTATAAACGATAGTACCTCCCTCCTGGATTAGTTTCAATGAAACTTCCATGTCTTCCGCATGGTACCAGGAGGGGTCAAACCCTCCGATAGACAATAACTTCTCTCGATTGAACATAGAACATGGGCCATTAGCTAATTTGGTGCGACGTGGTCTTGAACGGTATTTCGATTCGATTTCAATAGATCTGATTCTCGAAATTACGTCATCGGAGCGACCGAAAATTGTTCTCCCTGTAACTGCAACTACCTCTTCCCCTTCTCTGGATTCTGAAGATTCCAACATTCGCTCTATCCAATCTGATTCTGGTCTAACATCGATATCTGTGATCGCAAACCATTCGCCTTTTGATGCTTCTAATGCAGCCATCCTGCCGGCAGATAAGCCAAGAGCATCTTGGGTGATGACAGTTACTAATTCATGATTTGACCAATCCTCAGCTTTCTGCTTGCTACCATCACTAGATCCATCATCTACCAGAATTATTTCTAGTGGCGAATGGGTTTGATTAACCAATGATTCTACACAACCATCAATCCATTCAACGCCATCTCTAACACAGACAGCAACCGATACTAAGGTCAGCCTCTCACCTCAAATTTCGAAAGCAATCTTCTACACTCTTCTTTAGCCTCTAAGGTCGTTACGCGCAAAACCACTCCAGTATTCGGCTGACCGTATACGACATTAGTGCCTAGTGGCGCTAGTAAATGGACAATAATTGGAGCTAAATCCTCTTCTCCTTCTACTTGGATGCAAGTTGTTTGGTCATTATGTAAAGCCGACGATATTACGTCGATTAGAGATGGCGTGATCTGCCCAGCAGGATTCGTAGCATTAAGCAGTACATCAAAATCATCCAAATCGACCTTTTCTTCTAATTCGACACGTTTAGTCATTCCATCGATTATTGCAATATCTGCAGTAACACCCATCTCGAGTAATGTCGATACACAAACATCACCAACAGCAACAATTCCACCTGGAGCAATGCTTTCCATTGCTGCTGACATCGCTACTTCGGGTGAATCCTCGGGACCTGTGAATAATTCACCACTAGGCTCCTTCAACTCGGCATCCAACCCTCGATGAAAGTGATATGTTTGATTTGACTGTGCTTCACTCAACCATTGCTTTCCATCGCAATCGATTAGTCCTGCTCTGATTCTTGAACTAGAAATTATACCGCCTACTTCGTCAATGGCATGCTGCACCTCAATAATTTCTAGAGGTAGTAATCCATTTGCAAGCCTAACCTCATTTATTGTTTGACAGTTGCCCAATGTTTCTGGAGTACAGATTATACTATCACAATCTCTGCGAACAGGTGCAGGCCCGAAATTATCCTCTAATTCATGGGTTGTGATTCTTTCATCAGCCCATGCAATTATGGCTTCCCTTCTATCTTCAAAGCTCTGTAAAATCGGAGATTTAGACGCCGACATGTTGTCATTTGTTATCCAAACCTCAACGAATTCAGCGGAATCTAATGCCGCATTAAGGAGGGATTTGTGGCCTTGA
>MDTD01179695.1_pt1 | contig 10734 bp, 12 predicted proteins | sample 811221 | NCBI WGS metagenome assembly MDTD01 (sample SAMN05326646, study PRJNA326480) | marine metagenome | isolation source: seawater | place: Pacific Ocean: South West | collected 2011
TCCTCCGGCCCAGCTGAAGAACAACCAGTAACTCACCAGAGCCAGCCCTGCGGCCACCACCAGGGCGGCGACCTGCTCCAGCCTTCGCATCAACGCAGCTTCTCTCTGTCAACACAGTCTGCCCACACCCCGACGCGAGATGATGGAGTTTCTCCGCGTCTTGGCCGGTGCTGCGACTTGAGCACGTCAGCAAGATCTATCCCACAGGGGAAGTGCTCAGGGACGTTACCTGGGAGATCAAACCTGGGGATCGCATTGGCCTGGTCGGTGTCAACGGCGCCGGCAAATCCACTCAGATGCGACTGATCGCCGGCCACGAAGACCCGACCAGCGGCTCGGTTGTCCGCCAGGGGGAACCTCGCATCGCTTTCCTGCAGCAGGAGTTTGATGTGGACCCTGGCCGTTCAGTTCGACAGGAGCTCTTTCAGGCCTTCGGGGAAGCTGCCACGGTGCTTAACCGTCAGCGCGAAGTGGAGGATGCAATGAGCTCTGACCGCGCAGCTGAAGATCCGGACCACCTTGACAAGCTGATTCACGAGCTGGGACAACTGCAGAACCGGTTCGAGGCCCTGCACGGCTATGAACTGGACGCGCGCATTGACAAGCTGCTACCCACCATCGGCTTCACTTCGGACAGTGCGGAGTGCCTTGTTGGGGACTATTCAGGCGGATGGCAGATGCGCATCGCGCTTGGAAAGATTCTTCTGCAGGACCCGGATCTGTTGCTGCTCGACGAGCCGACCAACCATCTTGATGTGGAAACCATTCAATGGCTCGAGGGTTATCTGCAGGAGCAGACGGCAGCACTTGTGGTGATCAGTCACGATCGAACCTTTCTCGATCGCGTCTGCAACCAGATCGTGTCCACTGAAAGGGGTATTTCCAGAAGTTATCTCGGCAACTACACGGCACATCTCGAACAAAAGAGGCTGGAGCAGGAAGCGACGCAGGCGGCCTTCGAGCGTCAGCAGAAAGAGATCGCCAGTCAGCAGGCCTATATCGACCGATTCAGGGCCAGTGCCACACGAAGCACCCAGGCCAAGAGCCGGGAGAAGCAGCTGGAGAAGGTGGAACTGGTCGACGCTCCGATCGAAAGCGTCGCCGGGCCGAGTTTCCGTTTCCCTGAAGCACCCCGCTCCGGTGCTCAGGTTGCTCTGATGGAAAACCTCACTCACAGTTACGGCGATCAGATCCTCTTTCTTGGAGCGGAACTGGAAGTGGAACGGGGAGATCGAATTGCTTTTGTCGGGCCGAATGGAGCTGGAAAGTCCACGCTTCTACGGCTGATCATGGGCATTGAGTCACCGGACGAAGGCTCGGCTCGCCTGGGTGAACACAACGTGATCGCGCGTTATTTCGAACAGAACCAGGCGGAAGCTCTCGATCTGAGCAAAACCGTGATCGACACCATGTTTGAAGCAGTCCCTGACTGGACACAGACCCAGGTGCGCTCGCTGCTGGGAAGCTTCTGCTTCAGCAATGACACAGTCTTCAAGGAGGTCGGCAAGCTCAGCGGTGGCGAAAAGGCTCGGCTCGCATTGGCTCTGATGCTGCTCACACCCTGCAATCTCCTGGTGTTGGACGAGCCCACCAATCATCTCGACATCCCCGCAAAACAGATGCTGGAAGACGCTCTTTGCGCCTACGAGGGAGCAGCTCTGCTTGTGTCTCACGACCGTTACTTCATCTCACGTGTCGCCAACCGCATCGTCGAACTTCGCGATGGCGAACTTGTGCTCTACCGAGGGGATTATTCCTACTACGTTGAAAAGAAAGCCGAAGAGAAACAAGCCGCCGAAGCCGCCCTCCGACAGGCGCAACAGGACGCAAAGAGAAAGGCCAAACGCGAGAAGCAGAAAGAGCGGGACGCGAAACGTAAAAGTGCTGCTTGAATCCAACCTGACGGCATGGAAGACGAAACTTCATGAACCGTTAGGCAGGAAGACTTATTTCCCTTTACCCGCTGTGAACGTGTGCATAAGCTGACATCACTGATCTCGGCACTTGATGAGAAACACAGAAACTCAGCCAGCCGGATTCAGTGAAGTCAACGGATCAAGCCCCAATCAAACAGGCGAACACGAACAGACATGGGATGCCGTTGAAACCTACTTCGAGTGCATCACCACCTGCTCCCTGGATGATGGGGAATGCATCACACGTTGCGTGGAGCAACTCAAGGATTCGGATGATTCTTGACAGTTGATCAGGGCGTTTTCAAAGCACTCATTTCAACCGGTCTCACCGTGACTGGAATTTGCTGTCCCTGCCGTTTCACGCTGAGGATCAGTTCCTGACCAACAGCACTGCGATCGATGGCAGTGACCACTTCAGCAGGATTCCGAACGGGCTTTCCTGCCACTGAAACAATGACATCGTTCACCTGAAGGCCGGCGAGGGCACCTGGGCCTCCAGGCATCACCGAGCGGACAACCGCACCTCGAGGGGCAGTGCCTCCAGGCGTTGGCGCAGGCACTGTCGAGAGACCGATACCGACCATCGGATGACTGGCCCTGCCCTGAGTCACAAGCTGCTCGGCGATGGTTCTCGCCCTGTTGATCGGGATCGCAAATCCCAGACCGGCGCCGGGACCCGAACGCACCAGTGTGTTGATCCCCACCACCTCACCGGCGGCATTGAGAAGCGGACCACCTGAGTTCCCCGGATTGATGGCGGCGTCGGTCTGAATCAGATCAAGACGTTTGCCCTGGATTCCGAGCTGGGACACGTTGCGGTTGAGGTTGCTCACAATGCCGAGCGTCACGGTGTTCTCCAATCCGAAAGGATTGCCGACAGCGATGGCCCAGTCACCTACTCGCAACCGATCCGAATTACCGAGGGAGGCCGTTGGCCAGAGGCCGCCCCCCTTGAGCTTCACGACCGCGAGGTCAGTCACCGTGTCCTGACCAACAACTTCGCCGGACACTCGTCTGCCGTCAGGCAGACCCACCATCACCCGATCCATATTCTCAACCACGTGCGCATTGGTCAGGACCAGACCCTGGGCATCGAAGATCACACCGCTGCCCTGTCCACGTTCGACGCGAGCCCGTGGAGACGGTGATCCCTGCAAACCGAAGAATCGCTGAAAGAAGGGATCGATCAACAGTCCCTGTGGTAACCCTGCGCCACCGGCGGCTCTCACGGTTCGCTGCGTTTCCAGAGTGACCACAGCGGAACCGCTTCGGGCCACAGCCGCGGCGACAAATGACTGTGCCGTCAAACCGGAGGAAGCTGCGAGCGCCGCTGAGGCATGCCCTTCCCGCAGTGGCATGGCCAGCTCGGCAGGGCCGATCAGTGACAGCCCAACGATCAAAGGCAGACACCGGCGGCGAACATGCATCACCGGAGCGGACTTCAAATCACAAACGAATGGTGCCACAGCCATGGAGAGGGCATCGACGAATTTCGAGAATCTGACGTTAATGAGCGCAATCCTCCGTGGACAGGGGGAAGCACCCCTGATTCCATGACCAGATGCAACCAACAGTGCTCCATGAACAAGCACAACTGGGCGGGAAATGGCGATGATGGTGTGCAGAGAGGGTGTGTCCCAGTACGACAACCGCCGACATCCCATGATCAGCAGTCTTTTCCCCCTGATTTACGGACTGGTTTTCCTTGCCCTGCTGTGGCAAGCCTTCCGGGTGATGGGGCGAGGGTTCAGCGCAGCAGTGCGTTCTCCAGGGACGACTGACACCCCTGTGGACCGAACCGGCAAGGTGACCATTCATCCGGAGCTGCTTGATGGAGATGGTCGGTTGACGGAAGAAGATCTGCTCACCGTCCGCTTCAGTGGTGAGGACGAAACTGGAGAACCTGGGGTGCGCTCCAGTGAATAGGTTGGGTAAGACAGCTGCGCGGCAGCTCGACTCGGACTCGTAGGGGGAACCTCCTGGTGGATCAAAGAACACGGATCGTTGCCGCGGTGATCAAATCCGTGAAACTCCCTCCCCGCTTTCGCCTGCGTTTACTCAAGGAGGATCCGGTGCGTCTGGAACTCAGCCTCACTCCGGCTTACGGCAAGGATCCGATCCAGGTGGGTCTGGTGGAGTCACTCGATCTGGTTGCACGACGCGACCGTGAAGGTCGCATCCCAAGAGATCTTCAGGGAACCTGGGACTGGACAGTCAGGCATGGCCAGGTGAGTACCGGTGGCTGGAACCCCTACCTCAAAGAAGCCCTGCAGACGATGTTCGAAACCGGACTTCCCGCAATTGTCTACGAGGAACTAACTGGAGAGGATTACCACCCGGTTGATGGTGCTCGCCACGTGCGCTGACCCCCGCATTCGAAAGCCCCCCGCGCTCTGCACCTTTCTGCGTGTAACGCCGTGCCAGCGGATACAGCCAAGCTGCCCGACAAAGGGCTAAATAACTCTGGCCAGGCCTTAAAGGATTTCTTCATGGCCACGCTGAAACATCGCAGTGCCCCGCTCATCCGTTTGCTCACCGCAATGGGAGCTTTGACCAGCATTCTGCTGCTTGGGATCCTCAACTTCGTCCGCTGACGCCGATCGTCGACCTTGGGTTCCTTCCCCATTGATGCACTTCTGCACGAGCTGTGCGCTCGCCTTCACAGCTCAGGAACACTGATCCTCAAGGCACCACCGGGGGCAGGCAAAACCACCCGAGTTCCTCTGGCATTGATTGGGGAACTGGTCAATGCACCGCGTGTCGAAGGCCGAGTCCTGTTGATTGAGCCGCGACGACTGGCAACGAAGGCGGCAGCGACACGACTTGCTGCATCGATCTGCGAACCCGTGGGACAGCGAGTGGGCTACTCCGTTCGCAACGAGCAAAAGCGATCAGACGCCACGACCATCGAAGTCATCACTGACGGGTTGTTCCTGCGGCGTCTTCAGTCTCAGCCCGACCTGCCCGGAGTGGACATCGTGATCTTCGATGAATTCCACGAGCGCCGACGGAACAGTGACGTCGCCCTTGCACTTCTTCGGGAAGCACGACGCCTGCTCAGGCCTGATCTGAAGCTGCTGCTGATGTCTGCAACTCTGGAGCTGGAGGAGCTGAGTGCTCAGTTCGATGCAGCAGACACGCTCACCAGTGAGGGAAGAGCCTTCCCGGTGGAAACCTGCCACTGCCCTGCTCGCGACAAAGAGCCCCTCGAAGCTCATGTGTTGCGCGTGCTCAAACAGGAATTGATCGAGCTCGAACGCAGTCACCATGACGGCGGAAGTCCCCCCGGTGTGCTCGTTTTTCTACCCGGCGTGCGAGAGATTGAACGATGCCGACAGAGGCTGAACAGGGAGCAGCGGCTGGAGAACTGGCAGGTGCTGGCGCTGCATGGTCAGCTGTCTCTCAAACTGCAGTCCGAAGCACTCAAAGCCTGCAACAAACGCTGGAACGGACGCATCGTTCTGGCCACATCGATTGCGGAAAGTTCACTCACGCTGGATGGCATACGTCTCGTTGTGGATGCAGGGCTGAATCGCCACACGCGTTTTGATCCAGGCACCGGGATGGAAGGGTTGGTGACCGTACCAGCCAGCATGGCTAGCGCAGATCAGAGGCGTGGACGAGCGGGTCGACAGAGACCCGGCCGCTGTGTACGCCTTTGGTCAGCGGCTGAAGAGCAACGCCGACCAGCGCAAGACCTTCCGGAGCTGCAACGGGCAGATCCACAACCCACCTTGCTTGACCTGGCGCAGTGGGGAGCTGGCCTGGGTGAAGAGCTCGACTGGCTGGAACCTCCCCCCAGACCACTGTTCCAGGAAGGGCAACAACAGCTGAAGCAGCTGAAACTGCTGACCGATCAGGGGCACATCACAGCGATGGGCCGACAAGTGGCAGCCTTCGGCATGCACCCAAGACTGGGACTGATGCTGATCCAGGCAAGGAATTGGGGACTGGAGGAGATGGCCTGCGATCTGGCTGCGTTGCTGAGTGAAAGGGATCTCCCCGGGGTCCGCGATCTCGGGTGTGACATCGGCCTCCGCCTCCAGCGTCTCAGAGATACAGAGCGATCAGATCATCACGATGTCCAGGACCTGCTGCTGCGGCAGAGCCGAAAGTGGCAAAGACAGTTGCGGACTGTCGAACCACAGGGGAGGCAGATGTTCTCGAGCGAAACCGAGGACTTCTGCGTCGCAAAGTTAATCGCCACGGCATTCCCCGAATGGTTGGCCCTGGCACGACCGGGGCGTGCAGGTTCGTTCCTTCTGCGCCAGGGGCGCGGGGCGGTTCTACCCAAGTCCGATCCGCTGAGCGGCGCCGAAGCCCTGGCCATCGCCCGGCTCGACCTCAAAGATCGAGATGCATGCATCCGCCTGGCGGTACCCATCAGCAGGCAGCATCTCGAGGATATGGCGAAAGAACAGGGGGAATGGAACGATCACGTTGTCTGGAACGACAGCCAGCAACGGATCAGCGGCGAGCGAGTGCTGAGCCTTGGTGCGATCGAATTGCAACGCCAGCAACTGCCACGCCCTTCAGCTGATCTGGTGAGCCATGCCTTGCTGCAGCGACTTCAGAACCATGGTCTCAATCTTCTGCCCTGGAATGAACGCTGCGAACAGCTGCGTCGGCGCCTTCAGATTGCCCACATTCATCTTGGAGCCCCATGGCCCAATCGCACACTTCAGGAACTGCAGAAAAGACCCGAACTTTGGATCAAGGAGGCCAGTCTGAACTGCAGCAGCTGGCAGGACCTGGACAGCCGGGAGCTGATTGAAGCGTTGTGGAATGATCTCCCCTGGGAAAGGCGCCGGGAGCTGGACAGATTGCTTCCTGAGCGGTTGAAGATTCCGAGCGGCAGAGAAGCCAGAGTGATTTACGGAGATGACGACGCAGTGCTCTCGGTGAAGCTGCAGGAGATGTTCGGCAGCAGACAAGGACCGATCCTTCTCAACGGGGCACTGCCGGTGACCCTTGAACTGCTCTCCCCAGCTGGTCGTCCCCTCCAGCGCACCAGGGATCTTGCCGGCTTCTGGGCGGGCAGCTATCACGATGTGCGTCGTGAGATGCGCGGCCGCTACCCGAAACACCCCTGGCCGGAATCACCGATGACAGCCTTTCCGACTAGCAAGTCGAAGAAAAGGCCGTAATGTCGCATTCACGACAGGCAACAAAACTCCATTGTTTGTTACATTGGTTGAAGTCAAGGAACACGACCCATGTCTGACAACGCATCCCGCTTCGGCTTCGTCAACTTCGCTGAAACCTGGAATGGCCGGCTGGCCATGATGGGCTTCGTGATCGGCCTGGGTACCGAACTGCTCACCGGCCAGGGCATCCTGTCCCAGATTGGCCTCGGCTGACAGCGATAGAACGCACTGCAAGCCCTGCATCCATGCAAACCCCATCGGCCTGCCGATGGGGTTTTTCAATGTCCGCCGTCACTGCGAGAGAGTACTTGAAGTTGTTCTCTGCCCTTGCCCCGTTTCTTCGCCGGCAACCGCCGCGATGGTGCCAGGTTGCTGAGCAGTGCACTGGTGTTTCTATCGATCGGGCTGACCCAGCTGGACCATCAGTGGGGGCGGATCCTCAGTGTCATTGCTGGTGCTGTCTGCATCTACTGGGGTTTCGCCTATCGCCGCCTTGATCGATAACGCCATCCCCAGCTACTCCGTCAAGGAGCTCAACAACGCAGTCGGCTCCCTGCTCGAGCGCGGTTTCGCCCCCCGTTTTCTGGTCCAGGGCAGTGCGTCCCGCCCCCAGATCAAAAAAGGACACCTCTGGGTGAACCTCACCGACGGGGAAGCAACCATCACGGTGGTCTGCTGGGCCTCACGGTTGAATCAGCTCGATTACGTCCCTGCAGACGGGGACGGCATCACGGTGATCGGAAAGCTGAATTTCTGGGCGGCTCGAGCCAGTCTCGCCGTACAGGCCATTGACATCCGCCCGAGTCTCTCCACCGTTGATCGACGCTTTGAAGCGGTTAAAGCACTGCTGTCATCAGAAGGGTTGATTGATCCAGCAGCGCGAAAAAGCCTGCCGTTGATCCCTACCCGCATTGCGCTGTTGACGAGCGTGCCCAGTTCAGCCCTGGCGGACATGCTGAGAACCGCAAGCGAGCGATGGCCACTGGCTGAGCTACTTGTTGTTCCGATCCCTGTTCAGGGAGCAGTAGCTCAACAGATCAGTGCAGTGTTGGAACAAATCAACAAGGCTCAACCTCAGTTGAAGCTTGATGCTCTTGTGCTGGCCAGGGGGGGAGGCAGCCGTGAAGATCTTATGGTGTTTGACGACGAACAGGTCTGTCGAGCCATTGCCGCAATCTGCTTTCCGGTCGTGACAGGTCTGGGGCACGAAGACGACCTCACGGTGGCCGATCTTGTAGCTGATCACAGGGCTGCCACTCCCACAGCGGCAATCGTCAGCCTTTTTCCGAGTCGAGTCACAGCGTTGCAGACAGTCCGTCAGCAACGCTTGCAGCTGGTTCAACAACAACAGTGGCGTTTCAGACGAGAACAGGAACGGCTGAAGCAGAAGCAGCTACAGCTGCAAAGTGTTCATCCAGAAACCGTGCTGCAGCGCACCCGTCATCAGTTGCTCCAACGACAGCAACTACTCACGGCCCTCTCACCGGATCGATGGTTGAGCAGAGGTTTCGCCAGAGTGATGCAAGTGGACGGCACTGTGCTGGAGTCAGTGAAGGAAGCCAGGCCCAGCGACAATCTTGAGATTCATCTTCGAGACGGGCAGATCGGCGTGACTGTTCAAACCGTTCAGAACACTCTTGGACACACCTGACTCCGGACGAAAACCTCTGATTTGAAGCCAACGTCATCCTTTTTTCATGCCGAAAAAACCCCAAACGGTCAAGACCGAGTCACAGGAGACTTGGCGCAAGCAAGCAGAAACACTGAACTATGAAGAGGCGCTTCAGGCACTCGACCTCCTCTTGGCCAGGCTTCAGGACGAAGCTCTACCGTTATCCGAACTCCAGAACAGTTATCAACGGGCGGAGATTTACTTGAGTCGATGTGAACAACTTCTCAGCGAAACAGAACAGAATGTTCTTCAACTTAACCCCGATACATTGACCACAGAGACCTTCAAGCAGCGGAATGATGCGTAACATTCTGATCTGGAGCTACTTGCTTCTGGCCCTGCTCGGTGCCGTATTGCCCTGGCAAGCCAATCTGGAATTCATGCAGACGGGAACGGGCTCAGGCTTCGACCTCAGTGGCTTTATCAGGGATGCCAATCTGAATGCAGCATCACGATCCCTCAGCCGCGATCTGATCATCGGCGCCACTGCGTTCACCATCTGGATCGCCATTGAGGGTCGCCGTTTGCAGGTCAAGGGCTGGTGGATCACCCTGGTGTTGTGCGTGACCGTGTCGTTTGCCTGCGGCGGCCCCTTTTTCCTGCATTTGCGTGAACGCCGACTTGTGGAGCTTGAAAAGGAGGATCAACCGATCAATCCAGATAATGGATAAGCAGCTGAATCAGATCTAGCTCAGATTTCTACATCCTCTGCAGTGACGTCAATCGTGGCGGAACTTGCAGGAATCGAATCATCTTTAAATTGCGAAGTGGAGGTCTGCGATGTATCCACATTTGAGAAAGCAGATCCGCAGACAGCACAAACCGGGTTGGCCTGCAGGGAAGCCGAGCCGCAGTTGGGACAAACCTGCATTCGGCTTTGCAACACCCTCCAACCAATCCAACCAAGACCAGCCAGGAGCAGAGGAAGGGCGAGCAGAACAAGGGCTACTCCTCCGAGCACATCGATCAAAGCTCTGCCTACCGGTGTCGGCAACAACAGCAACAGGGCCATGAGCCAGACTAAAGGGGGCAGTCGACCCATATCACTCGGGACCCGGTGAATGAAGGATCTCCATAATCACTGATTAACGTCAGTCTTGGGCAAGCTGAATGAACGGATCACCGCTCTTCTTAATACGCATATTGGCCAACTCCACACTCCAGCACTGACCGAAATAAATCACTACACCGACCATCCAGATCCATAATGTCAGCACAAGAACCCCGCCGATAACGCCATAAGCCTGAAAGCGAGATCCGAGTGAAAAAATGCTTCGACTGACCGCAAGATTTAAAATTGTTAGCAAAAAGCCGATCAACAAGGAACCTGGGATCAGTGGCAAAAAAGGAACTTTCCTGCTGGGAAGCAGGAACTGCAACAACAAAGCCATTGCGGAAAATCCAAGAAAGGGAATCAACAAACGTCCAAATTGAAGCACTGGTAAATCCGGAAAAACATCAGCCAGCCATGGCACAGAGCGGGAAAATTCATCAAGAAAAGCTGCCGGAATCATTCGCAGATTGGCACTGATTTGATCAACAACGACGAGAAGACCAATCAGAATAACGACAAAGAAAGCTTCAACCCGCACCCGCACAAAACGATAAGCCTGCACTCCGAACGGCAATGCATCAGGCAAAGGCTGCAAAACATCACGCCATAAACGATCGGCTCCTCGCTGCAGAGTCAGATAAACATTCCCAGCAGTGACAAGCAAAACAACGGCGCCCAGAAGGCCAGCGCCGAATCCTTGAGAAACAAGTTGCTGGAGAGTCTGGCGAATAATTTCAATTGCTGGAGATGGCAGCACACCACTGGCATAGGCCAGTATTTGTTCTTCAAGATTCTGCTGCCTGCCTAAAAGCCAGGACGCAACTGATAACGAGATCAGCAGAATCGGAAAGATTGACTGAAGCGTGTAGTACGCAAAAGCAGCACTGAGATCTACGCAATCCGAAGAAACCCAACGCAAATAAGCCCTCCAAAGAGAGCGGCAAA
>MDTD01007084.1_pt1 | contig 10733 bp, 6 predicted proteins | sample 811221 | NCBI WGS metagenome assembly MDTD01 (sample SAMN05326646, study PRJNA326480) | marine metagenome | isolation source: seawater | place: Pacific Ocean: South West | collected 2011
CCGCTTCATATATCCCCTCTCCCCCATCGGCATCGCTGACAACACAAATTAGTCTAGACCATGCTCTCTCTGCCATCGAAGCGGGGAGCATTGAGAATACTCCTGTAGCCCCATCAGCGGCTACCAGCAAGGAAGGTCTCTGTAGTGCTACCTCAACCTCTTCTGGTTCTACTGCGGCGCCAAGAATTGCAACTTCGGTCTCGCGTAGAACCAATCTACGAAATGCGGTAGCGACATTGGCGGCCCGTTGAGGCCTCTCCCATGATCTGATCTCATACGATTCCACACGCTGAAGCAACTCTTGCGCGCTGGCCGTATCTTCGTTTGAGCACCAACCAAAGTACTCCCTGATATCGGATTGAATAGCGACAAGTCGGGGGTCTACGGGATGCAAATCAGTTGGCTTGTACATATGCCTGCTCCAGTAGAAGGACATGGTGAGTGTTGAATAACCCTCGCGAGTATCTGCTTTCATGCCCATGCCACTGGCTCTGCCTGCCGTCGAGGACGAGATGTTGCTGGCGCGCTATCCCTTCTTACCTCAGGGCAGGGAGCACATGAGGCAGGTCCTCGAAAGCAACGGCGTCACCATCGAGGACCTGATTGATGCCCCTTGGCTCGAGGATATCCGAACCCGGGGAAGACTCAGGCTGCTTGACAGTGTGATGCACAAGGACGGGGCGGATACCGCGACCACCGTCGATATGTCCACCGAGATCGGTCGCATGACTGAGGTGCTGTCCTTCCTGCATGCCATGCTGGTCGTCTGTGCCTCATTCAACGACAGGTTGCTCGCTCGTTGGGTGGAGGGCGAGGCTAGCCGGGCCGACGGTCTGTTCGGGATGGACTCGGGAAATTTCGAGCTGCTCGCCTCGTCTTACATCTCAGACATCAGAACTGAGTCGCAGCAAGGGGGCGAGGATGTTGTATACTGGATTCCGATGGTCGACTTCATCGAGTTGTGCCCGAGAATCTCGGGGGCTTATTGGCACCTCCCGAATCGGCCTGTCGAAGACGGTTGGGTGCGTATGGACCCTGCGGTCGGAGAGAACAGCAGACAGCGTACTGCGAGGCTATTGAAGGAACGTGTCAGGGAGAATCTGACCACTGCCTGCCTTGAGCGGATGGGGAGGATGAGTGAAGAGTTCGCAGCCCTGTTCGCTGATCCTGTAGAGAGAATTACATCACTACTGTCCGAACGCGTCGAGGCGGAGATGCCGATGACAGCGGCTGTCAGAGAGGACTGGCCGCCGTGCTTCGAGTCTGCAGTCTCAGAACTCAATCAGGGAGTCAATGTAAACCATGTAGGGAGAGTATTCCTCGCTGCCTTCTCAAAATCCATCGGCCTCAGTCAGGAGCAGACTTGTTCGTTCTTCGCCAATGCCCCTGACTTCAACGCCGAGACGACCGGTTACCAGGTCAATCAGATCTACGAGCGTGATTACACACCTCATGGATGCGCGGCACTCAAGACATCTGCTCGCTGCCCTGTTCAACCGGGTGATGACAGGTTGTGTGACCAAGAGTGGATGAGCCATCCGCTGAAGTATCTGAGAGCCAAGCAGAGGAGTCGATTCCGTGCAGGCTCGCAGGACGACGAGGAGTCGGAAGTGGCTGAGAGCGAGCCCGAGACGGCCAATTCTTGATATGGGCAGCACCGTATCGCCGTCCAAATAGGAAGAGTAGGCATGGTGAGGACCCTCGTACTGACCGTCGACCGCGACAACGACCTCGGAGTCAAGGCTGGCCTCAGAGGTCCTGTGGTCGGTCGCAAGGCCACTCTGTCTGCGGCCCTGAGGCTCGGCATCGCCGACCCGGAGGAATCGGACACCAATGCGATACTTGGTGCCCTGAACCACCACGACAGATTAGTCGAGGGTGCGCAGGGCAATGACGAGGTCGAAATCGCTCTACTGACAGGAGACGTCAGAGTAGGCCCACGCAGCGACCGGGCTATTGCAATGCAACTCGACGAGGTAATTCAGGAGTTTCAACCCGACTCTGCTGTTTTGGTCACAGACGGAGCAGATGACGAGGCATCGCTTCCCATCATCACCTCAAGGGTTAGAGTCGATCATGTTGAGAAGGTGATTGTGAGGCAATCCAAGGGTATCGAGAGCACTTACTACTACATCGCCAAGGCTGTTGATGATCCTCGCTGGAGAGCTCGTCTACTAGTTCCGGTTGCAGTATTCCTAATGATCTTCGGATTGGGACTGATTCTGCCGAACGGAGCGGCTCTAATCGGAGCCATGCCTCTAGTAGTTGGAATCTGGCTACTGGCAAAGGGTCTGGGCTGGGAGAGGCAGTTCGACCGTCTGATGATCGACATGAGGGAGAGCGCTACGGGAGGTATCTGGTCCTCACTGCTTTGGGGTCTGTCTATCGTCTCGGTACTGCTATCGGTTCTGACTGCGTATCAGGTGTTCTCGTCTAGCACCTCAGAGATAGCCGACTATGTCTCTGGCTTGGGCTCAGAATTCGATGTAGATGCAGTCAATCGCGATATCGCGGTGTGGGCGATTGCCATCAATGAGGCTCTCACTTGGATAGTCGTAGCGACGTTTTCGTTCATGCTGTCTCTGGGCGTGCTGCGCTGGAAGGAGGGTTCATTCACCGGTCGAAGCGTTCTGCTATTGGGTCTAGGAGGAGTGGTGTACACCTTCGCCAAGGCTGCTCTTGTGGTCATCCTAGTGGAGATGGGTGGATCTGACTTCAGCCTAGATTACCAGAGTGTGAGTGATACTTGGGGTATGCCCGTGTTCACTATCATCCTGTACTACCTGCTGAGAACCGCGGTCATGTCCGTGACCGAGGAAGAGGGTCTGTCCGGGGAAGAGAGATTCTGGGGAGTTTGAATCAGGCCTCGAAAGTCGATTCCATCATGCACGCAGGGCATGTCACGTTAATCGGCCTGATTTCTGGAATTGCCAGAGCGGCCTTGCAGTGAGTGCATATGATGGCCTGAGTAGCGTCCTTCTGGCGGTCCATTCCGGCTTGGCTGGGGTCGTATCTGAAACGGTATTTGTGCGAGTCTCCTAGAAAATCCGGGCCGTCTTCCTTCTCCTTCTTGGGGCGACTGAAAATCGATTTCCGCTTGGGCACCTCACGTACTGGTTCTTCGGCAACTGGAATGTGCTGATTGAAGCCCTCACTCTGAAATGCATCGATTTCGGCATTTATCTCTTCGACACTCATTCCGAGCTCTCTGGATGCCTTGTCGATTGCCAGTTTCCTCTCGTATTCCGACAGGCCGACGAAGTGCTGCAGAACGACGGCGGGAATCTTGGGCATCTCTATCGCCTGCCGCAGCACAATCGTCCCTTTGAATGCCCCCGTCAGGCGTTCGATTGGCAGTATGCCTAAGAGCAATCGATTGCGATTGCTTGCCGATGTTTCCTGAGTGTATCGACTGCAGAGGCACCAAGGGGCTGTGTGGCATCTCCCCCTGCCCGCTTCTAGCCGAAGTCAGATCCAGACTCCCCACCACAGAGTCCAGCAGCGTTAGCGAACTAGTAGGACCCAGTCCACCATCGATGTTCGTCGGCAGGTACGGCTATCCTGACGTCAGGGCGGGTCCCAGTGCCTCATGGATGGTCGATGAGCAGGATTCCTCGCAACTCGCCAGCGGCGACCCTGCTGACCTATTCGGAAGACCTCTCGAGGAGGTCGCAGCGAGGCATGCTAACCTGATTACCGGAGGGAGAGTGATGCGTGTGCGCAGTGCTAGGTCTCCTGACCAGATGCTTGAGACCACGCAGGAGATAGCGATGGCTGAAAGGAGCGTGGATGTGGAGTTGGACTTCGCACGACCTATCGCGGTGGGTCGCAGCCCCACCTTCGACAGTATGAGCACCCCCCTCGGCCCCTCGGGAGAGGTTCTGCGGGCCGAGGTAGTCGGACATGCCAGTGTTCCACGCAAGGTCGACTCCATCGCCAATGAGGACGACTTGCTGGCCGGAGATGCGATGGGTGAGTTGACTAATGCATCCATCGGCGAAGCGCAGATATCGCGTCTGCTTTCAGCGGGCTTGCTGGGAAGAGCAGGTAACAGAAAGTTGGTACCTACCAGATGGGGTATCACCGCTACCGATGATATGCTTAGCAAGCAGCTCTGGAACAAGGTCAGGCACTATCCATCTCTGGACAAAGTTCAGGTCTACGAGGCCACTTATCTCGACAATAGGTTCCATGTCATTCTCACTCCTGGTCTGTGGGCCTTCCATATGCTCGAGGCGTGGACCCGAGGAAGTGTGTGGACCGGTACGGGCAAGGTGCTAGGCGACTGGGAGGATCTAGAGCCGCGCAAGGAATACGCTCACCGGATTACCGGGGCATACTACTCGGCCAGACTGGGTGTGCTCGAGCACATGGATAAGATTCGCCGCTCAGGTGCCTGTCTAATCTGGAGAGACATAGGGCCAGAGTACTGGGCCCCGGTCGGTGTCTGGCTAATCCGAGAGACCGTTCGCGAGGCCATGAGAGGTTCTGCCAAGGAGTTCGACAACCTCGAGCAGGCGATAGGATATGTCGCTCCAAGGGTCTCCGCCCCAGACGATCTTCGGAACTCATGGTTCGTCAAGCGGGGCCGGCAAATGAGGCTGGATGCTTTCGCCTAGGTCTTGTCTCTGCCTAGGAATCCGCTAACAACTAGGCTCTCGGCCTTCACCAATTGGTCGGCCAGAGTGGATTTCGAAAGGCCTAGTTTGTTTGCTAGTCCGCGTATCGAGATTCTCTTGGGTACCTCGTACCATCCGTTATCGTAAGCCGTCCTGATGATTAGGTGCTGCTGCAGGGTCGGGCCGTCGCTAGATATTCCCTCCGACTTCCTAGCCGAAGTTACTCGCTCGACAGGTAGACTGTTCCTAATTCCATGCAGCAACTTTGCTAGCGATGAGTGTCTTCCAGTGACTTGCAGAACCAAGCCCTCCGAGGGGGTGTAATTGGTTCCCGACATGATGGTCATGTCATTGTTAGAGAAATAGGGTTCAACCAAACTAGCGTCGAATTCTAGCACCAGAAGGTGATGAGTAAGATATTCCGTCTTCCATTCCTCAAGGACTTCTACCAGAGTTACTCCACCTATTTCGAAACTTTCGGACGGGAGTTCTACACCTGCTGAAACACATTCGCACATCATGCGCAAGCCGCCGGTGGGTGAGTCGAGAATTCCTCGGTAGTCCCAAGTGATGAATTGAGATGCGAACTGCGCTCTCGGGTCGCCCTCCAGAGAAGGCGAGGCACATTCTATCCTTACAGCTCTCATAGGTAACCCCAAGACGGTGGTGAGCCCGTGAGGTTAAGAAAATGATTCCTAGTTGTTCGGGCCCTCATTGATTCCTCAATTTATCCTCACTGCTGAGTATGGCTCTGGCGGCCTCAGGGGAGTAACCCACATCGGATAGTTGCTGGAACTTCTCCTCTTCACTCTCTTCCCTCGATGTCCTCGATTGGGAATCAGTGCTCAAAGAATCCTCAACCGCCCAGGTCTGATCGGAAACATGCAATCCTATTCGTTCGCGTCTGGCTGACAGAACCATGCCGGTGATCAATAGCGCCGTAACGCTCACCAGCATCAGGGTCATGAACGCGTTGCTGCGCAGTGTGTGCAGCAGTCGGCCAGTCACTCGGTCGTCCTCAAGAGAATCCATGCAACCATCGCCATCAATGTCGGAATCAGATGTGGAATCCCAGTTCATCAGGCCCAGCGGGCAATTGTCCGATGAATCTGGGACTCCATCTCCATCGTCGTCCCAGTCCTCAGTGGCGTCGTCACAGCCGTCTCTATCGAAGTCCGAAGTCACGCTGACGCTGCGAGGACATTTGTCATCCGCATCGAACACCCCGTCTCCATCGTCGTCATAATCCAATGAATCGATGCATCCATCCGAGTCGTAGTCCTCCTCGATAGTCGAGACCCAAGTGGAGGTCTGATCTCCTTCACAGTTGTCAAATGCATTCTCGATGCCGTCGTTATCGAGGTCATTGTCTTCGGTGTAATCATCGCAGCCATCGCCGTCTCCATCGGTATGTGAATCTCCGATGGCTGAACTCCTGACGCATGAGTCCTCCCAGTCGTGTAAACCATCGTCATCATCGTCGAGATCCTCGTATTCATCGTGGCAGCCGTCCGAATCCCAGTCATTGAGTGGAGTAGAGATCCATCCGAGCATCCCTGTCGGGCAACTATCCTCCAAGTCGAGGACCTCATCGTTGTCCCTATCATAGTCCTCGCTGAAATCATGACATCCGTCCGAGTCGTAATCACTCGCAGGCTCAGAGAACCAAACCGTCATGCCCATTGGACACAAATCGTCGTGGTCAGGAATCTGGTCATTGTCATCATCGGGGTCTTCCAGATTGTGACAGCCGTCACCGTCATGGTCGAACAGGATGCTGTTCCACCATGAGATTCCAGAGGGGCAGTCGTCTTCAGCATCGAGATACGGGTCGTTGTCATCGTTGTCGTCCTCGTCGGCATCTCGGCAACCATCGCCGTCATGATCCTCAGAGAACGAAGACCAGTACTGAGCCCCATTGGGGCACAGGTCGAGATGGTTCTCGACTCCATCGCCGTCGTTATCTGGGTCCTCATGAACGTCATCACAACCATCGCCATCGAGGTCGATGTGTTCTCCCATGTGGCCTGTAGGACATGAGTCATCGACGTCTAGGTAGTCGTCGTTGTCATCATTGAGGTCCTCAGTTGAATCTCTACAGCCGTCACCGTCGTGGTCGGTGTCGACATCGGAGATCCATCCGGACTCGCCGAACTGGCAATCATCCTCGTAGTCTAGGATTCCGTCTCCGTCGTCATCGTTCCAGTCTCCTTGATTTACAAGATCGAAGGTGAATGTCCTGCTGGTCGTGGCTTCTGCCTTGCTTGAGGAGCTGACGATGACAGAGAGTTCGAAACTCTGGTCCTCGTTCACCTGCTGGAGGCTAGGCGCTCGGATGAACAAATCGAGGTCGGAGGTCGACCCTTCGACTAGAGTGGTAGTGCTCTGATATGTCTGAGAGAACCCGACCACTACTTGCCAGTGCTCCGGGACTTCGGAGGTGTCAGAGACTACAATATCGCTGCCTCCGGGGATTCTGATTCCTCTCAGCAGCATTCCGATATCAGCAGACTGACCCGGCTGGAGTGTAATCTGGTCGTCTGTTCCGGGATTCAATTCGATTGCCATGTTGTAGACGCTTTCGGACCACATGCAGACGTCCCACTTCTGCTTGGTAGTAGATTCTTGAGAGCAATCCGGAGTGGTCCAGATGATGTCTCTGTTGGGCCAGTCGAAGTTCACAATAGGCTGAGAACTGGTGTCAAGACCAGTCCCGAAGACTCCCATCAGGTTGTCATTGCTGGCTGCGATAATCCTAGTATTGATGACTCCGTACGCCTGTTCCAGAGTCCTTCCTAGTGGCAACTGGCCATCAATCAGATTTGGCGATAGGATTCTGGTCCATCTCAATTCCACACTGCTCCTCTCCTGATCAGTCTGAGGAGAGGATTCGAACCAGGTGATGTGGATAGAACCGTCGTTATCGAAATCGACTCTCGGGTTGGACCCCCAAGTCATGTCAGAGCCTAGCACTGCAGAATCGGATACAACAGCGACTTCACTCATGTCCAAACCGTCGTGCTCTCCATCGAGTATCCCGGCTCTGTCGAGATCTATTTGCATATAGTGCAACTGAGAAGGGCCGACTTTGCTAGGTATAGTCGAGCGACCGTCGACCCAGACGACATGGATATTGCCTTCATCGTCGACATTGACGTCAGGGCTTGAGCTCCAGCCGTGCCCGTTGGTCAGTCTAGTGTCGTTCACTAGCACGAAGTGTCCGATGGTGTCCCAGCCGATATTGTCCTGCCAGACATAGTCCAATGAGGGGCCGATGTCCTCTACATATTGCCCGGAGTCGGGGTCTATCGATGTGGCTGAGTCCCCTGGATTCCAAGTCGAGCGCGGGTTGTTCAGCAGGGAATAGGGGTTGAGGACTGTCAGGAATGTCTCAGTGGAGCCTGTGGCCGTGGTCAGGGCGATGATGGACTGAACGAGAGCCTGCATCTCCTGAGTGTAGTTCGCTAGTGGAATCACCACATCGTCTATCCAAGCGGCATCGCTTCCAGAACTGATGCTGCCATCCTTCACGTAAGTCCATTTCAGAGTGTGCTGACCTAGGGATAAAGGAGTTGAGAAGTTCCCACTCTGGGTTCCAGACCATTGCGCTAACTGGACTCCATCTATGGAGAAAGTCAGGAAGTCATAACCAGCCTCTGTAGAGACATTGTAGGAGAAACTCATGGTACCATTGGCCGTCACCCCTGTGAATTCGAGACTCGTGCTCTCGCCATCAGAGATGTCTCCGGATCTGGCCGAGTAGGTGCCAGAGATAGGTGTCGAGGATGGGTTAGTTGCGGAGATGTAGGTGTAGTCGGCGGAAACCGAAGTCCCGCCGTCACCATACGAGTCGTTCAGGTAGATTGTGTAGTTGCCCGAACCTGTGAAACTCACTAGAACTCCGTTGAATTGATTGTAGACCGAGCTGCTGTTGAACGAGGCCACAGAGCCGTCGGGTAGTACCACATCCATACTGAACTCGGATGCCCAGTTGTCCACGGTCACCGTGAGGTCGACGGTCTCTCCGGCAGGATGCGTGTAATTGCAAGACAGAGAGTAGAACGATGGGTTGCCCGTAGTACCGCCGATATCGCACAGGTTGGCGCTCGAGTAAACGATGCCGTTGTTGGCGGCCTCGACGAACCAGGTGTTGTTGGTGCTGCTCGAAACCCCCCATCCATTTGTCAGGTGGCCCGACTCGAAGTCGCCTTCGAAGTTGGCCATGTTGTCAGTCGGGTAGAGGAACATGTCTCCACCTGCGTGAGTAGTACTGACTGAAGAGTCGTCGCAGGTCCTATCGTGGATTCCAGTGGTGTTGCTCGCACACTGAGCGAGGTCCATCATGTGCGAGCGTACATGAGTGTCATTGGCCCAAACGGTGTTGGCACCGTAGGAGGTAGTCCCGGCGACCGCTATGGGGATGATTCCGGCTCTGACGCACGCATCGTGGGCCTCACTGATGCTCTGGTAGTCATTCGCCTCCTGAGCCTGAGCTCCGTTGCCCGAGCCGCCATACGGGCCCTCATCTGAGACCGGGATGATTAGTTTGGTAGCGTTGGGGTTCCAGCGGTGATCAACTGCAGTGGCTGGATTTCCTGGGGTCAACCCTGTGTTATCGCGCCATGAGAGGCATGCCCAAGTTGATCCTGGGCCCCACATCTCGCTGTAGTACCCCCAGTCGGAGGGGATAGTCAATGAGGAGTTGTTGTACATCACTGCGCCCAAACTGCGGATTCCACCGGTGGTGTCCGTGGTGTTCTGCCCTAGGTGAGTGGATCTGGGGCCTTCGGTTCCGTTACCACCGGCGAAGTAGCCGTCCTCGCAATTCTTGTGATCCGCCGCGTGCGACATCGTACCGCTGATTGCATAGAGAGTCTCGAGAACGGTGATGCTAGCAGCCTCGAGCATCGGCTTGACGCCATCGAAGTACTCTCCGCTGGTCAGGTTGCCGCCGTAGAACACAGCGCACATATCCTCCCACTCGGTGGTCATCGAGCCCGAGGTGTCGAGCAGCCCGACATACTCGATTAGGCTGCCGCGAGTGTCCTCCCAGACCACAATGACAGTGTTGTTGGATCCGATTGAGACCGCAGGGTTGCCCTTGTGTCCCAGAGCCGGGGTGATAATCGAGTTGTTGATCTCGACATTGAAGTTGCCAGACGAGTCGTATGTGAGCATAGTGTAGTAGATTAGCGGTGTGCCGAAGTACAGGCCCTGAGGGTCGTAGGTGTCGACCCAGACCACATGAGCTCCGTCGTGGGAGTCGATGGCGATGTCTGGGTCGTTGCGAATTCCCGAACCGTCCGCCACAATATGGGATGCCAGAGTCATGTTTGCGGTCTCGCCGGCATCCCCGTCGAGGTCGTCCAGTGATGGGTCGAGTAGGATATACAGAATCTCGATGTCTGTGATAGCCCAGACGATATGGGCTCTCCTGTTTGAGTCCACGACCAGAGATGGGCTGGAGATTGCAGTGGAATTGTTGGCTCCAATGAGGGTGTTTGAGATTAGCACAGTGTCGATTCCACTGGTCGAGATTAGGGCATACTGCAGCATCGGCTGCGAGCCGTTCTCAATCCAGACCAAGTGAACCCTGCTCAGGTCGTCCATCACACCGGTAATCTCGACCGGGTTGGATGTGTTCAGGTTCGACATGATGGTCTGGGTCGACGTGTGGTCTAGCGTGTTATTCGCAGTCTCATGACGGGTCTCGGATGGTTCGAGGAACGAGACATCAGTAGTCAGTGAAGGCGCGAACAGGGATGCTACCATGATGGATGCTAGGAACAGCGTCAGCTGCTTCTTTCGAGTATTGTGAATCCTATCATGCCTAGTCGGCAGTTTGTATCTATCTTGGGCGGGCCTTCGAACCATGCTCGACCAAGGCCCTATCGTGTCATAGATATTGGCCGGACTAGTCCGAGATAGGTTATCTTGAGTTCTCTATGAAATTCCCCACGATATTGTTCTCAGCCCGAACCAACTGCTCTGCAAGTGGATTTTACAAACTTCAGGACAGTAGCGCCTCGATGCGATCTTCGTGGATTCTCTCCCACGGGAAGTGCCCTTCCTCTGTCGGGCTGCGACCGAAGTGCCCGCCTGATGCAGTTACCC
>MDTD01152356.1_pt1 | contig 10733 bp, 8 predicted proteins | sample 811221 | NCBI WGS metagenome assembly MDTD01 (sample SAMN05326646, study PRJNA326480) | marine metagenome | isolation source: seawater | place: Pacific Ocean: South West | collected 2011
CGGCGATGACGATGGCGCCGATGGCGTAGTCCCATCGGGTCTCGATCGCCATGCGGATGGCGGTGAGGCCGGAGCAGAGCGCGAGAAGCGTCACCAGATTCGGCAGGACCATGCGCAGCGGCACCCGGCGGAAACGCGGCGCGCGGCCGCGACGGCGGCGTGTGGGACCCGGGTCGTAGGGCGCGAAGGGGGCTGACATGGCGTCCTCAGCTCACGCGGCTCAGCAGCGCGCTGTCGCCCGCGCCGGTCAGGTCCGCGACCACCGTCTCGCCGGCGATCATGGTCTGGCCGACCGCGACCTTCACGCTGGCCGTCTCCGGAAGGTAGACGTCGAGACGCGAGCCGAAGCGGATGAGGCCGAAACGCTCGCCCGCGCCGATGTTCTCGCCCTCGTTCACAAAACACACGATGCGGCGTGCAACGAGGCCGGCGATCTGGACGACGCCGATGCGTGTCTCGCCGCTCTCGATCACCATGCCGTTGCGCTCGTTCTCCTCGCTCGCCTTGTCGCTTTCCGCATTCATGAACTTGCCCGCGCGATAGGCGAGACGCGTGATGCGCCCGCCCATGGGCGCGCGGTTCACATGGCAGTTGAACACGTTCATGAAGATGCAGACCCGCATCATCGGCTCGGAGCCCAGATCCAGCTCCGCCGGCGGCACGGCCTGGCCGATCTGGCACACGGTGCCGTCCGCGGGGGAAACGACGAGATCGTCGTCGATGGGCGTCACGCGTGGCGGGTCGCGGAAGAAGTAGCAGACCCACGCGGTCAGGATCAGGCCGATCCAGAACAGGGGATCCCAGAACCAGCCGATGACGAGCGTTGCCGCGCCGGCAATGGCGATGAAGGGCCAGCCCTCGCGGTGGATGGGCACGAGCGTCTTGGTGATCGTATCGGCAAGCGACATTTTTGGCGTCCGTTCGTCGGTCCCGCCGGTCACGAGCGCCCGGCGCATTGCCCCCTTGTGACCGGAGCGGGCGGCAAAATCAATCCGTGCGGCGGCACGCGGTGAGGGGAGGCGGTCCCTTTCCCGGCCTTCCGGGATGCTCCGGGCGCGGGGGACCGGGGGAGTGGAGGCTGCTGAGAGGCTACTGGGGTGCTCGTGAAACAGGGCGGGCGGACCCGAACCGGCCTGTCCGCCCTCCGATTTTCATTGCAGCGCAGCATGAAACATGTTTTATCGGCGATATCCGACGCCGCGCAGAGACACGAGTCCGTTTGTTCGGGCCCTCGTGCGAAGGCGTCAGGTCGAGAGCGACATCGCGCGACATGGCCCGAGAGCCCCATGCAAGGGGCCGGGACGTCCTGCCCGACCGTCGCCTGTGCGCCACGCTGGATGCTGTGGTGTTTCCCGAGGCGGCTGATCTGCGCTTGCCCCCTTAAATGAAAGACCCGAGGCGCGCGCCCGTGGCCGGTTTCCGGCCCGGACGATCGCGCAACACTCAAGGATTCCCTTTGACCCTCTTTTCCGACCTCGGCCTCGCCGATCCGATCCTCAAGGCGGTTGCCGCCGAGGGCTACGAGACGCCGACGCCGATTCAGGCCCAGGCCATTCCCGCGATCCTGTCCGGCACCGACATGATCGGTCTTGCCCAGACGGGCACGGGCAAGACGGCCGCCTTCGTGCTCCCGCTTCTGCACCGCGTGTTCGAGCTGCAGAACCGGCCGCAGCCGAAGACGACCAGCGCCCTGGTGCTGGCGCCCACGCGCGAGCTTGCCGCCCAGATCGCCGACTCGATCCGCGCCTATGGCCAGAAGATGCGTCACTCCGCGACCGTGGTCGTCGGCGGCGTGCGTCCGATGCCCCAGGCCCGGGCGCTGGCGCGCGGCCTCGACATCGTCGTGGCGACGCCCGGCCGCCTCATCGATCACATGGACGCCGGCGCCGTGCGTCTCGACCAGACGACGACCATCGTCCTGGACGAGGCCGATCACATGCTCGACCTCGGCTTCCTGCCGGCAATCCGCCGTATCCTGTCCGCCCTGCCGCGCGAGCGTCAGACGGTTCTGCTTTCCGCCACCATGCCCAAGCCGATCCGTGCCCTTGCGGCGGACTTCCTGACCGACCCGGTCGAGATCGCCGTCGCGCCGGCCTCCAAGCCGATCGACCGCATCGACCAGCAGGTCCTGCTCATGGAGAAGGATGCCAAGCGCCAGGCGCTTGTCGACGTTCTTTCCAAGGCCGAGAACATGGACCGCGCCATTGTCTTCACGCGCACCAAGCATGGTGCCGACAAGGTGACGCGCCAGCTCGAGCAGGCCGGCCTTTCGGCCGCGGCAATCCATGGCAACAAGAGCCAGGGCCAGCGCCAGCGCGCGCTGGACTCCTTCCGCTCCGGGCGCACGCCGATCCTTGTCGCGACGGATATCGCCGCGCGCGGCATCGATGTCGACGGCGTGTCGCATGTCGTCAACTACGAGCTTCCCAATGTGCCGGAGGCCTATGTGCATCGCATCGGCCGCACCGCGCGTGCCGGTCGCAGCGGCGTGGCCGTGTCCTTCGTGGATCGCGAGGAGCGGGCCTACCTGCGAGACATCGAGCGCCTGATCGGCAAGACGCTGGTCGAGCGTGAAGACGACCGCCACATGACCGCTCCCGCGCGCGGCCCCCGCAAGGGCGGTCGCGGTGGCGGCCGTCCGCAGGGCGGCGCTCCGCGCGGCGGCCAGCGTGGCGAGGGCCGCAACGGCGATGGCCAGCAGCGCCGCGAGGCGCGGGGCGAGCGCCAGCGTGGCGGGCGTGACGAGATCTGGTCGAACGACGGCTCGGGTCGCAGCGGTCGCGGATTTGGCGGTGGCCGGGGCGAAAACCGAAGCGAGGCACGCGGTGAGCGTCCTCATCATGATCACGCCCACCGGGATCACAAGGGCCCGCGCGATCAGGCCGGACAGCGTGATGGCCAGGGTCGCGGCGGTCAGGGTCGTGGCGGCCAGCGCGCCGATGCCGGTCGCGGTGGTGGCCGGGGTGCAGATGGCGGCTTTGAGGGCCGTCGTCGTCCCGCCCAGCGTGGCGAGCGCCGTGGTGGCGCCCGCGACGGGGCCGGCCATCACGGCTGATCGCCGACGGCCCGGCAGCGCCGGTTTCCAGTTTCTGACATGATCCGGCCGGGGAGGGCGCTCGCTCTCCCCGGCCTTCGTTTTTTGCGCCTTTTGTTAGGGACCTGCCTCCGGCTTTTCCTCGCCGGTGTTTCATGCGGATGCGTGGATTGGGCCCCGGATCTCCGCTTCGCCGCGTCCGGGGTGACGGCGGCGGGGAAGCGTGGCACGGCGCCTGACTGGCGACTGCGGAAATGGTGATCGAGGGAATGGGTGGGACTCTGGGGTCTATCCCCTCTCCGGCGTCACCCCGGGCAAGGTCGGTACGCCCGCGACCCGGGGCCTATTGGCACCCCGGTCGAGATGGAAGCGCTCATGCGGATGCGGCGAGGGCAGGGCTCCTCCACGCCGGCCTCACGTGCGGATGCGTGGATTGGGCCCCGGATCTTCGCTTCGCTGCGTCCGGGGTGACGGAGGCGTGGCACGGCGCCTGACTGGCGACTGCGGAAATGGTGATCGAGGGAATGGTGGGACTCTGGGGTCTATTCCCTCTCCGGCGTCACCCCGGGCAAGGGCGCACGCCCGCGACCCGGGGCCTATTGGCACCCCCGGTCGAGATGGAAGCGCTCATGCGGATGCGACGAGGGCAGGGCTCCACCACGCCGATGCCATGTGCGGAGGCGTGGATTGGGCCCCGGATCTTCGCTTCGCTGCGTCCGGGGGGACGGCGGTGGGGAAGCGTGGCCCCCCACCGCCCTTTGCCGCGTCAGATTTCCATGACGATGCGGCCGTCGATATGGCCCGCGCGCATGGTGTCGAAGATCGCGTTGATGTTTTCCAGCCTGTCGCCGGAATAGTGGGCCGCCACCTTGCCTTCGGCCGCGAAGGCAAGCGCCTCGGTGAGGTCGTTGCGCGTGCCCACGATGGAGCCGCGCACCGTCTTGCGATTGAGCACCGTGTCGAAGATCGGCAGCGGGAAATCCCCCGGCGGCAGGCCGACGAGGCTCATGGTGCCGCCGCGCGCCAGCATGGCAAACCCCTGGGCGAACGACTTGGGCGAAACGGCCGTGACCAGAACGCCTTCCGCGCCCCCGCCCTTCATCACTTCGGCGACGGGGTCGCCCTCAAGCGCGTTGAGCGTCATGTCCGCGCCGAGCGAGCGGGCGAGCGCCAGCTTCTCCTCCGAGATATCCACCGCGACCACGTGAAATCCCATGGCCTTGGCGTATTGCACCGCCATGTGGCCGAGGCCGCCGATGCCTGTGATGACGACGGTCTGGCCGGGCCTTGCCTCGGTTTCCTTCAGCCCCTTGTAGACCGTGACGCCGGCGCACAGCACCGGGGCCGCGGGCGCGAACTCGAGCCTGTCCGGCAGGTGCCCGACATAGTCCGGGTCCGCCAGAACATATTCCGCGAAGCCGCCGTTGACGCTGTAGCCGGTGTTTTCCTGCTCGCAGCACAGGGTTTCCCAGCCGCCGACGCAGTGGCGGCAATGACCGCAGGCGGTATGGAGCCACGGCACGCCCACGCGGTCGCCCTCCTTCACGGAGCGCACGCCGGCGCCCACGGCCGCCACGGTTCCAACGCCCTCGTGCCCCGGGATGAAGGGCGGGTTCGGCTTCACGGGCCAGTCTCCCTCCGCCGCGTGAAGGTCGGTGTGACACACGCCGCTTGCCGCGATCCTGACCAGGATCTTGCCGGGCGCGACCTCTGGCTTGTCCACTTCGCACACGTCGAGCGGAGCGCCGAAGGCGCGCACGACGGCTGCTTTCATGCCGGTTGCCATTTTCACTCCTTTCCCGGTTGCCGTTCGAACGGGACCGAAGGACGGGCCGCTGACGCCCGTCCGGGCGTGAAAGTGTGGCAAGGATCGGGGCCTGGTGCGTTGCGCGAGATCAATTCCCACGTGCACGGATCAAAGTTGCCGCCTGAGCGAAAGGGTTTGTCAGGATCCGGATGGTTGGATAAACGCGGCCCGCCGGGCCGGAAAGCTGCAGGGGGAACGATGATTGCGTTGCTGTTCAGCCCAAGAGGGCGGATCGGACGGCGGGAATGGTGGGCCGGTGGCGTCTTCGCCGGTGTCCTGTCGGCGGTGCTTATCCTCGCCTCGTCCCCGGGCGAGGATGCGGCCGACACGTTGCGCGCCTCCGCGGGCCTGTCTCCGGAGGTGCTCGGGAGTAGTTTGGCCGGCGGGCAGGTGGACGCGGCGGCGCTGGTCACGGCCCTTCTGCAATCGCTGCCGTTGCCGCTTGTCCTCGTGACGCTGGTGTCCTGGTACTGCCAGATCTGCCTCACCACGAAGCGGCTGCATGATCGCGGCATGTCGGGCTGGTGGCAACTCGTCGGCCTGGTTCCCGTTGCTGGCGCGCTCTGGCTTGTCGTGGTCTGCGGGATGCGCGACGGCGATCCCGACACGAACCGCTTCGGCCCGCCGTCCAGGGCACGGGCCGCCGCCGAGGGCTGGTCCGACGAGCAGCGGCTCGACGCATCGTCCATCGACGCGATCATCGCGCGACATGCCGCCGGCGGACCGGCGCCGGTCGCCTCGCCCGCGGTGCCGTCTCCCGCGCCCAGGTCCGCCCGCCCCTCCGGTGGCTTCGGTCGCAGGCAGGCGCCGCCGCGCTGACGACGGGGACAACCCGTTCCGGCCCTGCGGGCGTTGGGCCCATGAAAAAGGCCCGGAAGCGCCTTCCGGGCCTTGTCCTGTCTGGTGGCGAGCGTTCCGGCTCAGGCCGCCCGATCGTGCAATTTCGCAAAAGATTGCATCAATTCTTGCAAGTTCGAAGCCGGAACCTACGCGAAGTTGCCTTGCCTCAACCGGCGATCAGCGCAACGCCCGCAAGGGCGGTCAGGCCGCCGAGCACGCGGGTCACGAGACGGCCGCGACCACCGTTCGCCTCGCCGATGGCACCGGCCGCATAGCCGATGCCGACGCCGACCGCATGAAGCAGCGCGGTCGCGATCGCGAAGCCGGCGCCGTAGGCCAGGGCAGCCGCCGAGCCGATTTCACCGCCGTGGGCGTAGCCGTGAAACAGGGCGAAAATGCCGACGACACCGGCACCCAGGGCCACGGGAAGGCGCACGGCAAGCGCGACCAGAAGGCCGAGGGCGACGACCGATGCCAGGATCGCGGGCTCGACGAAGGGCAGCGACACGCCCGAAAGCGCCAGGCCGAAGCCGACCAGCATCAGGGCGACGAAGCTCGCCGGCACGGCCAGAACCGCGCGTCCGCCGATCTGCCAGGCCCACAGGCCGACGGCGACCATCGCGAGAATGTGGTCGGCACCGAAGAGCGGGTGGCTGAAACCGGCGGCGAAGGAGCCGTGCTCGCCCGGCGCGAGGTGGGCCAGGGCCGGCGTGGTGCCGGCGACGGTCACCAGTGCGGCGGCCGCGAGCGAAAGAGGTGCGAAGGTCTTCTTCATCTGGTCGATCCCTTGTTGTGTCGATCTGGCGCCCCGGTTTGGGTCACGCAGGCGCAGTTGAATGCGATCGGGCGGTTGCCGCAAGTTCTTTGTCCCCGTGTGCGCGGCCTGTCCACCAGTCGTCGAGGCCTTGCGCGCCGGAAACCGTCGAAAACGATGGTAGGACCCGCGCCGAAGTCCTGACAAGGTCGAAAAACCATGCAGACGCGCGCTCTCGCGCACAAATCGTCGGCGGTCGCTTTCCGGCGATGTCTTCCGGGCAAAACGGGAACGGCCGGCGCGGAAGGACCCGCGCCGGCCGTTTTTCAGTGTCCTGTCCCCGGACGGCTCCGTCCGGGGACCTGGCTCAGCGGGCTTCCGACTGGAGGCCGCGGAAGATCGCGACGCACATCAGAAGCAGCACCAGCGTGAAGGGCAGGCCGGTCGAGATCACCATCGCCTGAAGCGAGGTGAGACCGCCGCCGATCAGCAGCACGATGGCGACGAGGCCCTCGAAGGTGCACCAGAACACGCGCTGCGGGACCGGTGCGTCGACCTTGCCGCCGGCGGTGATGGTGTCGATCACCAGCGAACCGGAGTCCGACGAGGTGACGAAGAACACGATCACCAGGATGATGCCGAGCGTCGAGGTGATCGAGGCGAGCGGCAGGCCTTCGAGCATCGCGAAGAGCGACAGTTCCGGATGGTAGCTGTCGATCACGTTGGCCTTCACCGCGCTCGCGGTGTCGGTCAGGACCTGGTCGATCGCCACGCCGCCGAAGACGGCCATCCACAGCACGCACACCAGCGACGGAATGATCAGCACGCAGGTGATGAACTCGCGCACCGTGCGGCCGCGGCTGACACGGGCGATGAACATGCCCACGAACGGCGACCAGGAGATCCACCATGCCCAGTAGAAGGCGGTCCAGCCCTGGCGGTAGCTGTCATCCGTGCGCCCGATCGGGTTCGACAGGGAGACCAGATCGACCGCATAGGCCTGCAGGCCCTCAAGGAAGTCCTTGAGAATCAACAGCGTCGGGCCGACTGCCAGCACGAAGAGCAGAAGCAGGGCGGCAAGAGCCATGTTGATTTCGGACAGGACCTTCACGCCGCCGTCGAGGCCGCGCAGCACCGAGATGAGCGCGATCGAGGTGATGATGACGATCAGGATCACCTGCACCGTGACCGTGTTCGGAATGCCGTAGATGTGCTCGAGACCGGCATTCGCCTGCTGGGCGCCGAGGCCGAGAGAGGTGGCGAGGCCGAAGAGCGTGGCGAACACGGCGATGGTGTCGATCACGTGGCCGGTCCAGCCCCAGACGCGCTCGCCGAAGATCGGATAGAACGCGGAGCGGATCGAGAGCGGCAGGCCCTTGTTGAACGAGAACAGGGCCAGGGCAAGGGCCACGACCGCGTAGATCGCCCAGGGATGCAGGCCCCAGTGGTAGATCGTCGCGGCAAGGCCCATGGCCTTGGCAGCCTCGACGTTTTCCGGGATCACGGCGCCGTCCGGCCCGAAAGGCGAGGGGGTGCCGAGCGGCTGCGAGATGGCCATGTGGTAGACCGGCTCCAGCACGCCGAAGAACATCAGGCCGATGCCCATGCCGGCGGCGAAAAGCATCGCGAACCAGCCGGAGTAGCTGTAGTCGGGCGTGGCGTCCTTGCCGCCGAGGCGCACGCTGCCCCAGGGGCTGACGATCAGGAACAGGCAGAACAGCACGAAGATGTTCGCCGCCGACATGAAGAACCAGTCGAAGGTGTTTGTCAGCGCGGGCCGCAGCCAGCCGAACAGGTCGCTGGCCTGCTGCGGAACCAGCAGGGCGTAGAGCACGAAGGCCACGATCGCCAGGCCGGAGACCAGGAACACCGGGTTGTGAATGTCGAAGCCGAACGGGCCCACCTGACCTTCCAGGTTGTCCTGGCCGATTTCATACTCGGTGTCGATGATCTCGGTCGGCCCCTCGGGCGCGGGAATGCCGGAGCTGGATTCGTTTGACTCGTCTGTCATGAGGGGTTGTTTTCCTTCATTTTATTGCGTTTCCGGGACCGTGTGCCCGTCAGGTGCCGCGAACGACGAAGACGGAGGCATCGGACCGGGCGGCAACGCGCCCGCCGTTGGACGGCCAGAAGCGATCAGCGATGTTGGGAATGTGCGAGGCCATCACCACGAGGTCGGCTTCGCTTTCCTTGACCGCCTTCACGATCGCCTCGTCGAGGTCGATGGAGGGGTCATGGGAAAAGACCGGACGAGACTCGGCCTTGACGCCGTGAAGCTCGGCCTGGTCCCTGGCGAAGGCGGCAAGCTTCTCGCCGTATTCCTTCGGCGAGTGGGCGATGGACCCGGGCGTCTCGGCCGAGACTCCCGCGTAGCACACCGGAATGTCGTAATGCCGGGCGAGATCGGCAGCCGTCTTCAGCGCCTTGGAGAGGCGTTCGGCGTGAGCGAGATCGACCGGAACGAGAATGCGACTGTACATGTCAGGCAAGGCCCCCGTTTGCCAGTTTGTTATCTGGTGGCGAACGCCACCCGTCGGGTGCGGCGGCGCATGGCCGCCAGTTCTTTCAGAAGTCAGATCCCGGTCGCGCCAGAGGCGCGATCCGCGGGTTTCGCGGGCCGGATGCGACAGGAAACCCCGAACGCTCCGGACGTTGGGACGCCGACGGCCTTGGGGACGCCGGCGCATCCGCCGGGACGCATGTGGTTCCCGGCCTGCCCTGAGGCGAAACGCCGAAAAGGCCCCTGAAGGGCCTGTTCCGCTTCTTGCCCCGGATCGAGGCGGATCGGGGATCCGCGTCAGGCGCGTCGCGAGCCGGTCAAATTGCGGCTGGAGCGGCACCCGGTCCGGGGACGTCGAGGCATGCGAAACGGTTGCGCATCTGGCTTGAGGGCAGCCCCGCACGCGTCGACAACGTCCGGAACCTTACACATTTCCGCCGTAATCGCAATCGACTGGCCGGCGTCGTGCTGCTTGCGAAGCCAGATCTTGCATGATCTACGGAAGATGCGGAGCACGAGCGCGTGCGAAACAAAAAGGTTCCATGTCGGCGCGACAAATTTCGGATTGGCTGATGACCCTACGTCCCCGAAGCGGTTCAGATATGATTACGCGATGCGAATTGGCCCCTGTCCGGGCGGTGCTTCTCGATCTCGACGGAACGCTGGTCGACAGTCTTCCCGACATTGCAGGGGCTGTGAACATTCTGCTTGAGGAGGACGGTCGGGAGACGTTGTCGCTCGACGAGGTCCGCGCCATGGTCGGACACGGAATCGCCACCTTGGTAAAGCGTGCGCTCGCCGCGCGAGGCGGTGTGCCGGAGTCTGGGGAACTGGCGCTGCTTGTCTCGCGCATGATGGAGATCTACGGCGCCAACCTCACGAGCGGCACCCGCCTGTTGCCGGGCGCGCGCGAACTGCTTTCCCGCCTCGCGGCAAGCGGCGTCGCGCTGGCGCTCGTCACCAACAAGCCGGAAGCCATGTCGCGGCGGATCCTCGCCCATTTCGGTCTTGAGACCCTCGTTCCGGTGGTGGTCGGCGGCGACACCTGCAAAACGCGCAAGCCCGACCCGGAGATGCTGCGTCATGCGATGACGCTGCTGAAGGCGGAGCCGGGAGAGACCGTCATGGTGGGCGACAGCGCGGCCGACATCGACGCGGCCCATGCGGCCGGCGTGCGCAGCATCGTCCTGTCCGGCGGTTACGGGCACGGGCGCGCCGAGGACCTGGGCGCCGATGTTCTCGTGACGGGGCTGGAAGAGGCGGGGGAGGCGATCGCCGCCTGGCAGGGCGCGGAGACGGAGCACGCAAGCCTGTCCCCCTCGTGAAAACTCTCAGGGAGACGGACACAACCCTTTTTGATCGCGGGACAAAAGCGGTGCGCGGTGTGATAGCCCGTACCGGGTTTCACAAGTCGAAATTCATATAACTAGTTGATTTTGCTGGATTTGCTTCGCTTCTTCCATATCGTTTGAGGCAGGAAATCCGGCCGGCGCGCACGGTACGTCGGCGTCTTGAGGGAGACCGACCATGATCGTTCGCACACTCAAGTCCGCCTCGACGGCGGCGCTCTTTCGCACCACCGCCTCGCGTGAGGTGGTCTCGCGGGGAGACCAGATGGGCCACGCCGTTTTCGACACGCAGTTTGCCGAAGGGGCGACCGATACGCTCAGCCGTGACGTCTTCGGCGAGTTTCCCGCCCAGGCCCATTACTGCCTTTCGGGCACCGGCGTGGCGACCATCGGCGGTCGCACGGTCCAGCTTGGCCCCGACGTCCTGGTGGTCGCGCGCGCGTCCGTTC
>MDTD01045575.1_pt1 | contig 10732 bp, 8 predicted proteins | sample 811221 | NCBI WGS metagenome assembly MDTD01 (sample SAMN05326646, study PRJNA326480) | marine metagenome | isolation source: seawater | place: Pacific Ocean: South West | collected 2011
ACACGGCGTCACGTTCGCGCTCGTTGACCATGAGCTTGCCAGAGCGGGCGTAGGCGGACCAGTTGATGGCCCTGAACGAGTCGCCTTCGAAGTATTCGCGTAGGGAGTAGAACTCCGAACCTGGACCGGGCTGTCGGATGTTGACGGCACCGGTGAAGATCTTGGGCACGCGTGACTTGACGAAGGTCTCCTTGAGGTCCTCCATCTTGGGGAAGACCAGGAAGTCGTTGTAGACGTGGAGCTCCTTCTCACGGTGGAACAGTCCGAAGGCATCCTGCATCCGGACCGCAACCGGCCCGAGGCTGTAGAAGCCCCGAAGGGGACACTCGACGGTGTACTCGATGAAGGTCTCACGGCGTGGGCCGAGTTCCATCAGGATGTAGTTCGAACCGGATTTGATGCGCATGACCTCGGGGACGCGGTCGCGCACCTCGAGAATCTTTGCCAGCCCTGAATGATTTTGCATTCTGAGCGTGACGCTCAACTCACCGTCCTCAAAGAGGCGCGCACTGGACATCTTTCGCATCGCAGAGACGTTGCCGAGGGCCATGCCCTCCTCTCCGGTGAACTCCTCTGACCGACGTCCGGAGGAGGCGACGTCGGCGTGTCCACCAAAGAGGGCGGCCCAGGTCAAGATCACGAAGATGACCACGGCGATGGTCACCAACTGCGAATTTCGCAAGGTGAGGCCGAGCAAGTACATCGCGACAGCAAGGCTGCCGAGCATCGCTGATTTACGGCTCCACATGGTGGCCCACTCTCCGATTCAGATGACGTGAACGACCTCAAACGGTCGGCACGGGCACTTCACGCAGGATGTTCTGGATGACCTCACCGGACTCCAAGCCCTTGATCTGGTGCTCGGGCTTGAGGATGATCCGGTGCGCGATGGCCAGCTCGGCGACGGTCTTGACGTCGTCAGGGGTGACGAAGTCGCGACCGCGGAGGGCGGCGGCGGCGCGGGAGGTCTTCAGGAGCGCCTGCGAACCACGAGGCGAAGAGCCGACGAGAACGCGGGGGTCCTCACGGGTTCGGGAGACAATCTCGACCATGTACATGCGCAGGCTGGGGTCAACGTAGACGCTCTCACAGGCCTGCTGCATCGCGATCACGCGCTGCGGGTCGGTGATGACGTCGACGTCGACGGCGTCCTTTCCACGCTCGATACGGCGGCGGAGGATTTCGTCCTCGTCCGCACGGTCGGGGTAGCCCACGGACATCTTGAACATGAAACGGTCAAGCTGTGCTTCGGGCAGGGGGTAGGTACCTTCCTGCTCGACGGGGTTTTGGGTCGCCATGACGATGAACGGTGCGGGGAGCTTGTGGGTCACCGTACCGATGGTCACCTGCTTTTCTTGCATCGCTTCGAGCAACGCAGCCTGCGTCTTGGGCGGGGCACGGTTGATCTCGTCAGCGAGGAGCAAGTTGCAGAACAGCGGTCCAGGCTTGAACGTAAACTCGCCCTTCTTGGCGTCGTAGATGTTGGTCCCGGTGATGTCGGCGGGGAGCAGGTCAGGCGTGAACTGAACACGCTTGAAGTCGCAACCGAGGGCATCGGCGAACGTGTTGGTCATCAGCGTCTTGGCCAGACCGGGGTAGTCCTCGAAGAGGAGGTTGCCGTTGGACAGGATGTTGATGAGCACGTTGTCGATGATGTGCGACTTCCCGATGATGACCTTCTGCACTTCAGCAGAGATGGCTTGGGAAATCGCGCCGACGGCGGCGAGACGTTCCTTCACTTCGGGGCTGCTCTGGTGCCGGGTGGGCGCCGGAGCGGGGGCGGCTGGTGCGGCGGGTGCTGCGGGCGCTGCGGGCGCGGGTGCCGCCGGTGCGGGCGGAGCCGCGGGGGCGGGGGGCGCCGGAGCAGCGGGAGCGGCCGGCGCGGGCGGGGCTGCGGGGGGGGCGGGTGGCTGCATGGTTTGTTCCTCCTAGGTTACTTTCCCCAACGACGGATGTGCGGGATCAACTCCCTCAGTTCATCGTTGGAATAGTCGCGGTTTGAGCTGACCAGCTCAACCAGGCGCGGCTCGCGCACCATTTGCATGATTTCCGCTGGCGACTTGCGTGCGAAGTCGTCGCGGGTCAGGTCGTGGAGTTGCCGAACCTTGGACAGGAATGCTTCCCTGGTCCGGCGTTGGTACTGGGTCGGATCCAACTTGGTTGGACGCTCCCTGAATCGGGTGAGGTCGAAGACGTGACGCCAGTTTTCCTTCTCTGGCACGACCATGATGGCGATGGCCAAGAGGGCGAAGAGGTTCATGCCAATGAGCCACTTGAGCAGCCCATCGCTGGTGAGGAGGACCACGGCGCCAACGGCTTCGGTGAACGGCATGGTCAAAGCGCCGGCCACGTGGCGGCTTTCGTCGAAAACGACGTTGAAATTCGAGTTGGTGCGACCCACTGTTGACGACAATTCTTCGTTGCTGTGTTCCATCATGGAGCCCACGAGCCCGGTGAAGTAACGCTGGTTGCCGTCCCATGCGTTGTCGCCTTGGTCGATGCCTTGGCTGTCCGTGGTCCAGCACGTGGCGGCATCGCGCGCTTCGTATTGTGGACTGTCGCACTGCAACTTGCCGGTCGTGTCGGCTTTTTCCCACGTCCACATGTGGTTGGCAAAGACGGAGTGGTCGGCGACGAAGACGATGCTTCCGGTCACCCCAATTTGCCCTTGTCCGCCGCCAGTAACGGTGTCGAGAACGCCCTCAACGGGGTAGTCCATGCGCACGATGAGGCCCGTCTTCCCTTCGCCAAGCACCGGGTTCGCGATGTTGTCAGGGTTGTAATCGGCACGGGCGATGAAGGCCGGCGTGGACGCTGCAGCAAGCACGCTGACGGTGCGCCCAGATTCGTCCTGATCTTCGAGCACTTGGATGGCCGTGGGGCGGTGGAAGAGGACAGGGAGCCGGCAGTTGTCCAAGTCGCGGGAGGTGACCTGCGTCTCGGAGCATGCTTGGCGGGATTCGTCCTGCATGTCGGTGACGTTGCGCGTCAGGCTGGCGGCCGCCCAGACCCTCCGAGCGTCGGGTGCGAGGGGGTTTCCATCGTTGCCTTGCATCTCGTAATAGCGGTAAGGATCAACCACGGGGTCGCCAAAGAACTTGACACCAAACAAATCAGCCACGGGCTGAGCATTGGAAGAATTGGAAGCGAGGATGACCTTGCCGCCCTTCTTGGTCACAAAGTCGTGAAGTGCGGCCGCCTCGGCCGCGTCAAAGGGCTTCTCTGGCGCGGCAATGATCAGCAAGGTGCGATGGGGTTCCTTCCAGTCGTTGACCAACATCGGCGTGGACATCGTGTTGGCGATGGTGTACCCCATGCCGCCTTCGCCGTATGAAGCGCGCGCGTCGGTGATTTGCTGGTAGCTGAGCGAAGAATCCACTTCCTCATACGGTGAAAAGACAACGTCTTTCCCTGCGCTGACGAGCGTGATGACAGTCCCGGCCATCAGGACGGTGACGATGAGGGCGACCAACAGCCACGACTCAAGATTGAGTCCTTTGCTGCCCTCTTCGGCCATGGTATCGCCTCATTGTGCCACAGGAGACTGTAGCACCATCTCTGCGATATTCACGGCCCACATAATGATTCTCCCACGGTGCTCTTGACACAATAGGGCGACGTGCACCGTTCAGGCCGATGTTTCGCCCGAGCAGCAGGCGCGTGAGAATCAAGCCTCTTCCGACGGCTTTGGCCGGCGCAAAACCGCAAGCAAAACCGCCACGAAAAGCAGCGACGTTGGAAGGGGAAGAGCGCTCGATTCCTCAGGGGTGGAAGGATCGCTCGTGCCGACGTCGTTGACGTCCCCGATCACGTCATCTGGATCCGCAGCATTGACGTCCACGTCGATGGTCGTGCTTCGGCTGGCTCCATCACCTTCTGAGGTCACGATGAACCGAATCTCACACGTCTTGGCAGGGTGGCTGCTTGAAGCCTCAAGACGGACGGTAACTTCGGTGGGCGCTTGACCACCAACGTCGGTGGGTTCCACAACGGTGCCGGCCAAAGCGTCGAGGCCAAGCACGCTCAGTTGTGGGCAGGAGCGAACCTCCGCTTCGGCCTCGGTCACCGCGTCTCGCGTGTTGCCCATGTTGTTGAGTTCAAGGGTCATCTCGATCCACGTGCCGGCATCAAAGGGATTTGGCGCCTGAGGCACGTTGGGCTCCAGCCTGTGAACGCGGGGAAGTTCGAGGTCAGCGTCAATCTCTTGGGTGGAACCCGAGTTGGTCTGCGAGGCTTCCGTCGCGGTCACGGTCAAGCCAAAGGCGGAGGCAGGTGCGTAAGCGCGCACTTCATCCGCCGTCAATCCGGTAAGGGTGATTTCGACCGTCACGTTCCCATTCGCGCCGACGGTCACGGGCGACTCGACCTCCGCCTCAACAGGGGCGTCGCTGGGGAGCTCCAGCTCCACGTCAACCTCCAAATCGAACGGCCGGTTGTTGGCAATCCAGATCTCCAGGGTATGGCTGATGCTCCAACGGTTTCCGTCGAGATTGAGGATCACGCCGTCTTCAACGTCGCTTTCCCAACCAAGTTCCCACGAAGGCGCTTCGACTTGTGCCTGGACCGACGCGACAGGCGCCAGGAGCAACACGATGAGCATGCACAGGACGCGGCGCATCCTCACTCCCCCTGTGTGATGGCGCGCAGCGCGCGGGAGGCAAGGACGCTCACCATGGAGCGGCGGTAGCGGGGTGGGAGCGCGGTGTTGTTGACCGGTTTGATGGCCTTCTGGAGGGCCTTGGAAAGCCGCTTTCGGCCCTCGGTGTCGGTCCAATCGGCGTGCGCCTCAACGAGGTCAGCGTGCAGCCCTGGGATGCTCTCCAAACCCGTGCTGGCCACGCGAAGCGAGGCCGCATCTCCTGGAATCCAAGCGGCTGCGATCCCGGCTTCGGGGAAGTCCCACGTTTCACGCACGCGCAACTTGTGGTAGGCGCCAACCCTTGACGAAGCGTCATCGGAAAGATGGACGGCGAGCAAGAATTCACCGGGCTGGAGCACGTTCTTCTTCATACCGTCGAGTTCGAAGAAGTCCTCCAGAGGCATGCGGCGCTCACCGGAAGGGCCGACCAATTCAACCTCAGCGCCCAACGCCATGAACGCGGCCGCCATGTCGCCTTGGTACGTGGCCACGCAAAGCGTGTTCTGGTTGGGAATCACCCGGCAATCGGCACCCGTGCCGCAGTCGGCTTTGTGGCACCATTCGATGGACCGGCGCCAATCTTCGCTCTGGTTGTACCAAAAGCAGCGGGTGTCGAGGCAAAGGTTGCCGCCGATGGTCGCGCTACGGCGAATGAGGCTCGAGGCGACCTTCGCTGCTGCCTCAGCGAGCAGAGGATGAACGACGTCTGAGGTGGCCACGTCATGCAGACGGACCATGCAGCCCACGCGGTTCGCTTCCAAGGCATCGGCGCCGTCAACGTGCGCAAGGGAGATGACGTCACCCTTCGGGTTGAGGTGCCACTTGTAATTCGGCAGCAGGTCCGTGCCGCCGGCCACCCAGTCGAAGGGTCGGTCGGCTTCAGCGAGTTCTGCGGCAATGGCGCACGCTTCCTCGACCGACGTCGGACGGTGCAGCACAAAGGGAGGGGTCAGCATCAGACGTCACCTCCCATGTGACGCTGCTCCTGCTTCAACCAGGCACGGCCTGCATAGCCCATCTCGGCCATGGATTCAGGATCGGGATCGTCAATGGCGGCCCAACCTTCCAATTGTTCGTCGATCGGACGGGTCGGATCGAAGCCGAACAGGACGCCGTTGACGTACGGTGACGTGTCCTCCGTGCGCTGACGCGCCCGGTCGCGCGACTGGTGTTCCTCAGCGCGCGAGGCGAGTTTCTCTTGGAGCGGGCCATGCGTCAACCGAGGCGACGTGAGCTCGAGTGGATCTTCCACGTCTTCCGCCTTCATGCGCTTCTGAATGTCGGACCACACCACGTCTGGCGTGAGCGGCAGCGAGGAGGGGCGCACGCCAACGGCGTCGTAGACCGCGTTGCACACCGCCGGCAAAATCGGAAGCAGGGGGCCTTCGCCGGCTTCCTTGGCGCCAAAGGGACCCTCAGGGTCGGAGGATTCGACGATGATGGGGGTCACGTGCGGCATCTCATGGACCGAGGGAATCTGGTATTGGAGCAGGTTTGCGTTTTGCAAGTGCCCGGTGCGCCCGTAGACCATCCGCTCGGAGAGCACCTGTCCAAGACCCATGTGGCAGGAACCGATGATTTGGCCTTCCACAGCAAGGGGGTTGAGCGCTTTGCCGCAGTCGTGCGCGGCCCAGACTCGGGTGCACTTGACCAAGCCGGTTTCGACGTCAACGTCAACTTCTGCCACGTAGGCCGAGAAGGAATAGGCGGGCGCAAGACCGGCGGCTGCCCCCTTGTGCACGCCACCCATCGGCGGAGATCGGTAGGCTCCGCGTGCGATGAGCGCACCCTTGTCCTCCTGCGCCTTGTGGAGCGCCTGAAGGTACGACACGCCGATGGAAGGGTCGTGCTTGTAGACGATGCGCCGGTCGACCATCACCAAGGTGGTGGGATGGTAGCCGAGCATGTCCCACGCTGCGTTGAGCAATTGTTCTCGAATCTCCATGGCCGCGCGGATGGCCGCGTTGCAGTTCATGAAGGTCACACGGCTGGAGTAGGAGCCGAGGTCCACAGGACTGGTGTCGCTTTCGTGGCTGCGGACATGAATCATGTCCAGCGGCAACGCCAGCACTTCCGAAACCACCTGGGCAACGGCCGTGGTCGAACCCTGGCCGATGTCGGCCGCTCCTGTGTGGACCGTGACGCCACCGTCCATGTCCACCTGGATGTGAACCGTGGCGTGGGGGAAGCGGTTGGGGTCCCAGTGGATCGGAAGGCCCGAGCCGGAGATGAAGAAACCGCATCCGATGCCGATGCCTTTGCCGAGAGGCATTTTTCGGAACTTTTCATCCCAGCCGCTTTCTTCCTTCACGCGACGCAAGGCCTCGCGCATCCCGTTGCTGGTGATGCGGAATCCAGAGATGGTCCGGCTGTGCGGCGGCAGAAGGTTGGCCAGACGCAGGTCGATGGGGTCCACGGACAATTGCTCGGCGATGTCGTCCAAGCCCACTTCGACGGCACAGCGGGTGTTGACCGCCCCGTGGCCGCGCATCGCACCGCTGGCGGGCTTGTTGGTCCACACGCGCGCACCGGTGTAGTGGAAGGAACCAAGCTCATAGGGCGCGGTCGCCAGCACGCCGTTGTAGTACGAGGTCACGTGCCCGAAGGAAGCGAAGGCGCCTCCATCGATCAGCGCGTCAACGTCCAATCCGGCGACGCGACCGTCCTCGTCCGCGTCGAGTTTGACCTCGATGTAGGACGGGTGACGGCCACGGTTGATCCAGTACACTTCCTCACGGTCGAAGGTGATGCGAACCGGTCGGCCGCACTTCCGTGCAAGGATGGCCGCACACATTTCGTGAGGGAAGGGGTCAGACTTGCCGCCGAATCCTCCGCCGACGAAGGTCCGGACGACGTTGATCTGGTGCATGGGGACGTCCAACACCGTCGCGAGGGCGCGGTGGGTGTAGTGTGGCACCTGCTGCGGCGTGTAGAGTTGCAAACGTCCGTTGGCGTCCCAGTGCGCGACGACGGCGTGAGGTTCGGTGAAGCCGTGGTGCACGCCCTCGAAGCGCCAGGCGCGTCGGGATGTCGCGGCGGCGTGCTCGATCTTCGAGCGGTCACCAAAGGCTTGGTGGACGCGCTTTTGCACGTTGGTGCGCCCCACGTGGTACTTTCCGCGCCAATGGATGGGTTCGTCGACGTCCTCCAGTCCCTTTCGGGGGTCGAACTCCGGTTCCAACTCCTCGTAGTCGACCACGATGGCGCCGAGGGCTTCCATGGCGGTCGCCTCGTCCACGGCGGCAACGCACGCGACGAGGTCGCCCACGTGACGCACTTTCTCGACCGCCATGGCGTGTTCGTCTTTGGTCACCGGAAGCACGCCGAAGGTCTTGGGCGCATCGTCGCCCGTGGCGATCGCCAGGACGCCGGGCATGGCCTCGGCGGCCGAGGTGTCGATGGACCGGATGCGCGCATAGTGGTGAGGCGAGCGAAGGATTCGACCGATGACTTCGTTCGGAAGGCGAACGTCGTCGCCGTACCACGCCTGACCGGTCACCTTGGCGTTGGCGTCCACCAGGGCTGTGGCCTGACCCACTGTGGTGCCGGTACGAAGGCGATCGTGCACGTGATGCCCGGCAGGTTGGGGCTCGTTCCCACCGACCGACTCAGGGATGCCGTCGAGATTACGGGGGGTGCTGACCGGGCGGGAACCGCCCGCTCCGGGTGGCGTAAAGCGGAGCTTTCCTGCCACGCGCTTGCCGTCTTTTCGAACCTCTCCCCCGGCGCCTCCGGGTTGTTGACGGTACCCCCCAGACATGAACAATCACCTCGCATGCCCTGGAGGCAGTTGTGGTTCTTCGGGACCCGATGGATGCGGGTCGGCATGAGGATCGGTGGGTGGCGCTGGAGCCTCGCCCTCACCGCGCAGCAAGGCGGCAGCGGCCATGATGGACTCCACGATAGGTTGGTAGCCGGTGCAGCGGCAGAGGTTGCCCTCAATCGCTTCGTTGACTTGGGCTTCGGTTGGGCTTGAGGTTTGGTCCAGCAGCGCCTGCGCTGAAATCAGGAAGCCAGGGGTGCAGAACCCGCACTGTGAGCCGCCGTGCTCGGCGAAGCAGGTCTGGATTGGAGCCAAATGGTGGCCTTCAGCAAGGCCTTCGACGGTGGTGATGGCACACCCCTCGACGTCGCCTGCCAAGGTCATGCAGGACAGACGGGGTTGACCGTCAACGAGCACCGCGCAGCACCCACAGGTGCCGAGATCGCAGCCTCGCTTCACGCCCAGTTGGCCGACGTTGTCACGGAGCATGTCGAGCAAAACCGCATTGCTCGGCGCCAACACCTCGACAGGGCGGTCGTTCACCTCTGCCTGCCAGACGGTCTTCGGTGCTTGGGGGAGCATTGGGACTCGAGCTTCGCCGACCATCTTCGCACCGCTCCGTGGTCGTGCCTTCACCCTTTGAGGATTGGCCTGCGGCGTTACGCTTCTTCCTCACCGGTGCTAAGATTTCGCAACCGGTCTTCTTCCAATTCAATGGCGTTGCGAAGCACCAACCCGTGATGGACGCGGATGGCCCGGTTTCGGATCAATTCGTTGATCTGTGCCTCCAGTGCACCAAGGGCTTCGAGGTCCTTGCACGCATGAATGCGGGCATCAAAACTCCTGAACGTACGGCGTCGAAAGACACCAATCAGGATGTAGATGGGAATCAACAGGAACGGAATCACCAACTCTTCGGTGACGATCTCGATGACCACGGAAACCGAGAGCTCGAGGGCTCGAGGCTGGTATTCGTTGGTGAAGGAAAAGCCACCAAGGTAGAACACGCCCGTGTTCGCTCCGAAGTAAATGGTGAACGGGGTCACGTCGGGGTCCATCGGGTCTGCGTTTCGGTCGTTCTCGATGTCGTTGGGCCAACCGTCACCATCGGCATCGTCGTCGATGACGTCAGGGATGGTGTCCTGATCTGTGTCGGCAGGAGTTGAATCGGGGTTGAAGGGGTCGTACAGGATGGTCCCGGAGGAAGCGGCACGCTCCATTTCGTTCCGAATGCCGTCACCGTCAGCATCGTCGTCGTAGATGTCCGGAACAAAATCCCGGTCGATGTCGCTGCAGCCAAGCAAAATCACTCGGCTGGTGCCGTACGTGAAAGGACAATCGTCGCTCTTCGACGCTCCTGATTGGTCAGGGTAGCCGTCGCCGTCGCCGTCGCTCCACGACAACGGATCGTCAGGGAAGGCGTCGGCGCCATCCATCAGCGTCCAATTCTCATCCGGATTGGAATACCCGTCACCGTCTGAATCCAGGCAACCGACGCGGTCCTCGGTCGAGGTCCCTTCGACCTCGGGGCAGGCATCGGCCTCCTCCGCGCCCGCTCCTGGGACCAGCATCAGCGCGGCCGCGACCATCAGCAGCAGGAGCCTGCGCATGTCCCGCCAACCCACCCTTCCCGTCTAAGGCTTGACGGAGAAGGATTCATGGAGGTCTGGCGTTAGGAAACAGCCATGCGAGCCGCACTGTTGGTCCTCCTCCTCCTCAGCTCGGCCATGGCCGGATGCCTCGGCAGCGACAATACGGAGGAAGCCGTCTCCTTCCCCCAGTTCGAAACCGTCGCGGATGACGATCAAACCTATTCGAACGCGGATTTTGACGGGGAGTGGTTCATCGTGATCTTCTCTGCAGAATGGTGTACGGATCCATGCTTTGATTCCATGCACGCCATCTGGAGCGTCATGCCGGAAGCACCTGTCCTGGTGTTCTCCACCGACCCAGCTGATGAGCCACAAGGCATCGACCTCGCCACGTGGCACGAATCGGCCAATGCGCATGACGACACGGATGACGATGCGGGCGTGACGCTCAGCTCGTACCTCTTCATGAAAGGTCACCAGCCTGCAGCCGAACTGGACATCACAAAGCCAGGAAGCGTGGGCTTTGTTGACACCGAGGGCAACCTGATCTATCTGCATCAAGGTCGGCTCAGCGATACGGGCCTCATCCAAGAGAAGATTGACTTGGCCTCAGGCGTTTGAAGCCGCGGATTTCATCCGGTTTCGGTTCCACTTCTTGATCCGTGGAAGTTGCCACTTGATGATGCCCAACGAGCCTGAGCGCTGAATCACAGGTCGTCAATGGCGGCGTCGACCACG
>MDTD01131655.1_pt1 | contig 10731 bp, 14 predicted proteins | sample 811221 | NCBI WGS metagenome assembly MDTD01 (sample SAMN05326646, study PRJNA326480) | marine metagenome | isolation source: seawater | place: Pacific Ocean: South West | collected 2011
AATTCCCTGAGCAAAGCCTACAGAGGAAAAATTAGAAACTGTAAGATCTCCATCTACCAAAACATCTACTATACTTTCTTCAGTATTAAAAGGCACTGCGTTAGTAACCGCAATCTGCGCTATTGAGCAAGAATAAAAAAATATTACAATAAGAAAGGTGAATCTAACAACCATATTAACTACTTTTATTATAAATAAGTGTCGGCGCTATAATAATCAAAGATATTATATATAATTTTATTAAAGCTATCCAAAAACTTAAAATACTAATTTTAATTTAGTATAAAAAATTTTAGATTCTTATTTTTAACCTTTCAAAAACAAAAAATTATTATGACTCACTTAGAATACATAGAAAAAAATAAAGATCGATTTTTACAAGAATTATTTGAATTATTAAAACAACCATCTATAAGCGCAAATCCTAAATACAAAGACTCTGTTTTTAATACAGCTCAAATGGTAAAAGACAATTTAGATAAAATTGGTATCGAAAACACAAAGCTGTATGAAACAAAGGGCTATCCTATTGTTTATGGTGAAAAAATTATTGACAAAGCACTACCAACAGTACTTATATATGGTCACTATGATGTTCAGCCTCCTGATCCTTTAGACTTATGGCATTCTGACCCATTTAAACCTGAGATTCGTAATGAAAAAATATACGCCCGAGGGGCATGTGACGACAAAGGACAATTTTTCATGCATGTCAAAGCTGCCGAAACTATGCTAGCAACAAATAGCCTAACCTGTAATATCAAATTCATGATTGAAGGTGAAGAAGAAGTCGGTTCGGAAAACTTGGAAGATTTTGTTAAAAACAACAAAGAATTATTATCATCGGACGTAATACTTATTTCTGATACAGGAATAATTGCCAACGACACCCCTTCTATCACAACTGGACTAAGAGGATTAAGTTACGTAGAGGTAGAGGTTACCGGTCCCAATCGTGATCTTCATTCCGGTCTATATGGTGGAGCTGTAGCAAATCCAATCAACATTCTATGTAAAATGATAGCTTCACTTCACGATGAAAATAATAAAATAACTATTCCTAATTTTTATGATAAAGTTGAAATTATTTCTGAAGAACAAAGAAAAATAATGGCACAGGCTCCATTTGACATTGATGCATATAAACAAGAATTAGACATTGATGATGTTTATGGTGAAACAAATTTTTCCACCATGGAACGAAACTCTATTAGACCAACATTAGATGTAAATGGAATATGGGGCGGTTACACGGAAGAAGGTGCTAAAACCGTAATACCATCAAAGGCATATGCGAAAATATCTATGAGACTAGTGCCTCATCAAAAATCCGATGATATCACAAAATTATTTGAAGACCACTTTAAATCTATAGCCCCAAAAAGCGTAACTGTTCAAGTGCGACCACACCATGGAGGTGAAGCCTATGTATCTCCAACAAATGAAAAAGGTTATTTAGCTGCTAGTAAAGCCATGGAAGAAACATTTGGGAAAACACCAATACCAGTAAGAACGGGAGGGAGCATACCAATAGTAGCCCTATTTGAAAAAGAGTTAGGTCTAAAATCAATTTTAATGGGATTCGGATTAGATTCTGATGCAATTCATTCTCCCAATGAACATTACGGATTATTTAATTTTTTTAAAGGCATTGAAACAATTCCTTTGTTTTTTAAACATTTTTCACAATAATAAAAATACTATTGAAATAATTATTATGTGTCTGTGATTACCTTTTTTTAGACTTAGTAGCAATAAAGTTTTTTAAATACATAGGCTCAAAGTAAGCAGGATCTACAAAATTGTTATTTTGAAACTTATGCTCTGACAAAAAAGATAAAGAATCTGCAGATGGATAATCCATCTTTAAAAACGAAGCATTTTTATGCGATACAACTGATTGTATTTTTTGATTGCCAGGACCAAAAAAACAAATACTATTTTTTGCTAAAATACTATTAAAATCAAACTTGTCGATTTCACAGCAAAATGGTGCTATGCATTCTTTTTTATGCATATCATACATAGCTGCATAAACCTCTCCTTTTCTAGAATCAAGATTAGGAAAAAATAAATCATAATTATGATTTTTATTTATAAACCCTGAAAACATTGACTCTAAAGTGCCGACAGCAATAACTGGCTTATTTAGGGCAAAAGCTAGCCCTTTTACTGCTGCAGAACCTATCCTTAAACCAGTGTATGACCCTGGACCAGCGCTAAGTGAAAAAGCATCAAAATCAGCAATATCAATCTTTGCTTCAATTAATATATTTTCAATTAAAACATGGAGCTGTTCCCCATGACAATAATGTTCATCATACTTTTCTTTTAAGAAAAGAGTATTACCATTTTGAGAAATTACAACTGAACAATTTTTAGAACTTGTTTCTATGCATAGAATTAAGGCCATGACTAATTATATTTTTTGCTAAAATAAATTGTAAGTAAAGCAAATAAAAGTAGAATATAAGGAAACGACATGAGGTATAATATGCCAGTATTTAAGCCATTGGCAATAGTACTTCCGGCCTCTTTACTTGATTCTGCCACAGCGCGGCACATAGCACACTGCGCATCTACATTAAAGACACTGAAAAAAAACAGAAATAATATTAATAATTGAATTCTATGTATCATTGTTTTCTAATTTCATAATTATCCTGATAATCAGTGATACTAAGTCTTTGTATTTCTCCGACTAAAAGCTTAATATCACTATATATTGTACCATCGTAAACCATTTTTTTATTTTTTTTCTTATCCAAGCCGGTCCTAAAATAACCCTTCTGATCAATTATAGTAATGCTTGAAGAATGAAAGATCCCGCCAGGAGCTAAATCGTCTTCCCCTACAGAAAGTAAAAATCCGGACCGAGCAAGATTAAAAACTTCTTCTTTTGAACCAGTCAAAAGTTCCCAGTTTGACAAATCTATTCCCATAGAATTAGCATACTCTCTTAGTTTTGTAGGCGTATCATTATCTGGATCAACACTTATTGATATAATTTTAAAGTTTTTAATATCAAATTGATGTATTTTGTTTTGTAGTTCAATTAAATTTAATGTTGTAGTAGGACAAATGGTGGGACAGGATGTGAAAAAAAAATTAACAATATAATTATAACCCAGTAAATCATCAGAAGAAACAAATTGGCCATCCTGATTAATGAATTTAAATGGCTTCACTTTTACAGAGTCAATGGCTTGAATATATGCACCAGATGCATCCTGTAACATCACTTCTTGTTCAAAATAACCTAGATTAAAAATATTATGTGTGGCTTTTTCAATAATCTGAACAAGCAAGTATGGCAATAATAGTATTGAGAATAATATAGCCCACTTTTTAAAACTTAAAAATCTTAACATAATTAACCTATTGCACCGTGAAAGCTTGCCTCACTTAATAAAATAAATAGTAAGTATGGAATCAATACAAGCATGGGAGCGACTATAAATAATTTTAATAATCTTACTTCATGACTTAAATGCATAAAGGCACCAACGATATAATATGCCTTAACAATTGTAAGCACGATAAATGTCATATTTAGTAAAGTAACTCCTATGATATAATTGGATAACATAAATGCAGGCTTATAAATACCTAACAAAACTTCAATAGCTGTTAAGACTAATAAAATCCAAAATACTATCCAAATGTGTCGCGTAGAATTATTTTCTGCCATATGTTAAATTTTTAAACTAAATAGAAAAATGTAAATACAAATACCCAGACAAGATCAACAAAATGCCAATACAAACCTACTTTCTCCACCATCTCATAATGACCTCGTTTTTCATATGTATCACGTAATACATTAATGAAAATGATAATCAGAAGGACAACACCTGAAAAAACATGGAATCCATGAAATCCGGTGATAAAGAAGAAGAAGTCAGCAAATAAAGGATGCCCATACTCATTATTAATTAAATTAGCTCCTGTTATTTCTTTTGCAGATGCAATAAAATCTAACGCGTCTTGGCCAGAAATTAGCTGGCCATGTCTCATAATTTCATCTACAGAACCATTAACAAAATGCGCAATGGATCCATCAGCACCTAGAAGCGCACCCTCATAGGTTCCATGAATAAAATGAGACCACTCCCAAGCTTGAGAGCCTAAAAATATGATGCCTCCAACAATTGTTAAGCCAAGCCAAAGAAGTACACCTTTTTTATTCATTCTATGTCCATGATGTACTGCTAAAACCATGGTAACAGAGCTCATAATTAAAATAAAAGTCATTAAGGCAACAAATAACATGGGATATTCACCATGCAAAAATGGAAAATGAGTAAATACTTCATCAGCAATAGGCCAAGCATCAGCATGGACAAATCTCTGAAAACCATACGCCCCCAAAAAAGCTGAAAAAGTTAATGCATCAGTCATTAAAAAAAACCACATCATTAACTTACCATAACTTGCAATTAGAGGTTTCTTACCACCTCCCCACATATTTTTTTGAATTTCCGTTGTTTGCATAGACAATAATTAACTATAAAATCTAGACCCCAAATTTAATTAATATTAATGAAATAAGCTTAATAATAATTTTAATTTATTATTAACAAAAACAACATAATATAAAACCATAAAATGGCTAAAAAATGCCAAAATCTAATAGATAGCATTAGGCCATTATGATTTTTACTATCGTAATTTTTATTTAATGACTTGAACCATACAAATATTAACGAAATTAAACCACCTACTAAATGTAATAAATGTACTGCTGTTAATATATACATATAAGATGAAGCAACATTATTTCCCGACAGGAACTTGCCAGCGTCTACTAACTCTTTCCATCCTAAAAATTGAAAAAAACTAAAAAGGAAACCAAATAAAATAGTTCCTAAAAGAAATTTTTTGATCATTTCAAAATCATCCTTTTTACACGCCTTAACAGCCTTATAGCCAAAAAAACTACTAATAATAATCATTGCTGTACTTGTATAGAACATTGTTGGCAAAGTGATAATGTCCCAATTCGATCCCAACGCTCCTTTAGAAACGATGTATGCACTAGTTAATCCAGCAAATAACATAATAATACTAAACATACTAATCATTAATAATGTTCGATGAGCTTTATGGGTTTTTAATCTTGATGAATCCTTCATAATCTAAATATACTTATCTATTATATAAATAATTTGAACTAATGGTAAATATACTAAACTAAAAACAAGTAATTTTTTTGCATCTAAAGAATTTTTAGTTTTTAATAATTGCAACGAATAATATAAAAAAATGCACCCAGTACAAAATATTAAAAGTGCTCCAAAAAATGATAAATCTAATTTAGAATTTATCTGGAAATACTTCAATAATATCGGTGAAATAGAAATGGGCAACAACCAAAATGTATAAAAAACAATTTGAAAAGCAGATTTGTGATCTTGAAATCCTGACGGCAATAATTGAATATTTGCTCTCATATAGTCTTCATATCTCACCCAAGCAATAGACCAGAAATGGGGGAACTGCCATAAAAACTGTATAGCAAATAAAATACCTGTTTCTAAACTAAACTGATTAGTTACCGCAACCCAGCCAAGCATAAATGGAGTGGCACCTGGAAATGCACCAATAAATCCGGAGATAGGAGTACTTGTTTTTAATGGTGTGTATCCAACAACGTATATCAGTGAAGAGAGCGCTCCAAAAAATGCGCACCTAAAATTAATAGTTGCTAAAAAACCTACTCCAATCAAACCTAAAACAAGTGAAAATATAAATGCACTATTGACAGATATTCTCTTTGTGGGTAATGGACGATTTTTTGTTCTGTCCATTAAACTATCTATATCTACTTCATAAACTTGATTTAATCCATTCGAGGCACCTACAAGAGCAACACCACCAATTAATAATCTTAATAATAAGGATAAATCTATGGCACCAGATGCTAAAAAATAACCCGCTAAAGCCGAAAAAACAACAGTTGCGGACAATCTAGGCTTAAGAAGTTCTATATATGTAGTAACCAAAATGAGTAAAATTTTGCGAGTAAAATTAATGAAAAAAATAAAAAATTTACGTTACAGAGCGACCTTTTAATTCTTCCCAATCTTTTTCTGGTCGAACAGATAAATTGGTTTCCCAAGCACCTTGTAAGGTGTTTAAATTTACATCTAATTTTTGCGCAAAATCAATTATCGCTTGGATATCTTTTGGAAAGCAACTACCACCAAAACCTAATTTGCCATCTGGGCCCGGAACAGACAAGTGAGAATGACCAATTCTGCCATCTCTTTGAAAACCTTCAACTGCAACATCCCAATCAGAGCCAATCTGATCACTAATTAATTTCATCTCATTCAAAAAAGATACCTTGGTTGCAAAAAAACAATTATTCATGTATTTGATTAATTCTGCTGTTTCAAAATTTGTCTCTATTACAGGTATAGAATGTCCAAATCTCCACTTAAATAAAGAAGCAACTTTACTTGTATAAACCTTATCACCACCTAATATAAAACGAGACTGATTTATAAAATCATATTTTGCAGATCTCTCAGTTAGAAACTCCGGATTAAATACAAATTTTAATTTTGGAAATTCTTTTTCAAATTTACGTGTTGTACCAGGAGTAATGGTTGATCGAATTAAAATAATATTATCTGAATTATTAATTTGATTAATATCTGACAATACACTATGTAAAATATCTATATTGATACTGCCGTCTGAGTTAGATGGAGTTGGGACTGACACAAATATAAAATCAGATTCATTAATTGTTTCACTTAATGAATGTAAAGAAATTTTAGGATCTTTATCAAACACCTTAACAATAGCGTCACATCCTGTTTGAGCTGAAAAACCAAATTCAACCGCAGACCCCACAAAACCTCTCCCAATAATACCAATTTTTTTCATATCCCTAATTCTATTTTATACTGTTTAATCCAATCTTCTAAGTCGCCTAATGGTCTCCATTTTAAAATACTTTTCGCCTTTTGATTATTAGCTAAAGTTTCAAATGGCTCTAACCTCTTTTCACCATATACTTTCTTGCCACCAAACATATCGGCAACATCATTAATTGAAATACTTTTGCCATTCCCAATATTAAACACCTCGCCCTTTAATTTCTTGTGATAATTGGCCGCTAATATGTTTGCCTGTACAACATCTCCGACGTAAGTAAAATCTCTTCTTTGGTGTCCGTCATTAGTAATAGTTAATGGCTTTCCTTGTTTCATTTGTCGAGCAAAGATACCTGTAACCAAACAATAAGCCCCTTCAAGACTCATTCTTTCACCATAAACATTAAAATAACGTAAACATACTGTATCTAAATCATAAACATGACTAAACATACGGCAATACTGTTCTCCAATATATTTTTGTAATCCATAAGGAGAAAGAGGGTTAGTTGGGTCATCTTCAGACTGAGGAATAATATCAGTATTACCATAACAAGAACTACTTGCGCTATAAACCACTTTTTTCACATTGGACTTATGAGCTGCATAAAGTATGTTAAGTGTAGCTGTTACATTTACATGGTGATAAGGAAATGGGTCTTCAATGGACGGTTGCACCCTAGCTAAAGCTGCTAAATGGAAAACTACATCAATATCACTAAAAATATTAATTAATTCTTTTTGGGAAATAGAAGCTAAATCATGCTGCAAAAAAACTGCATTTTTATTTATATTTTCCAGCTTTCCTGTAGATAAATCGTCTATAATTATGACCTGTATATTCTGTGCAATTAATACATCAACTAAATTTGAACCTATGAATCCAGCCCCTCCAGTAACTACTACTTTATGCATGGCAATAAATTATTTACTGTAATTGGAAACTAATTGGAACTGTAAAACTACAACTTACGGCTTGTCCTCTTTGCTTTGCAGGAATTAAAGCAGGGATAGAGCTAACTAATCTAATAGCTTCTGCTTTTAAATACTTGTCTTGCCCTCTAACAACTTGTACATTTTCAATTTTTCCTTGTTTACTAACATGAAAATTTACAATTATTCTTTCTGATATACCCATTTCTTTAGAAATAGCAGGATATTCAAAATTATTAGAAATATGTTGCATTACGCCTTGCTGAAAACATTGTTGCTTTTCTTGCCGTGAAGCAGATTTGTTGCAATTATAAAATATTGGTGGATCTTCAACTACCGCAAATAAAACCGCTTCTTCTTCTTCCTCCTCCTCTAAAATTTCTATCACTTCTTCTTCATCAGTATCAGCCTCTTCTATATCTAACTCCTCTTCTATAATAATATCATCCTCAACAATTGTGATTTTTGGAGGTGGAGGTGGAGGTGGAGGTGGAGGCTTAAGTTCTTTCTCTGTTAAAGGGATAATCTCCTCTTCTAAATCTAATAACTCTAATGATCCAAGGGAAGATAAATTTTTATCATACGTCTTCCACTCAAATGCAATAATAACAAATAGTAAAGATAAAACTAGACCTATTTGAAGAAAGTAACTTCTTTTTTTCTCTAAATCGTATTTTGGATTTTTCTTTAAAATCATAGTACATGTAAATTTACATAAAACGGATCATGACAACAAAAAAACAAAGCTTTTAATTTATAAACCTATATGCTTTTTATACTCATCAGGAGATAATAATTTCTGATCACTAGTGTCACATAATTCGATTTTAATAATCCAACCTTCTTTGTAAGGTGCTTGATTCACCAAATCGGGGTTTGATTCTAGTTGTTCATTTAATTCTAATACTTTTCCTGCAACAGGCATGTATAAATCAGAAACTGTTTTGACAGCTTCAACTGATCCAAAAATATCACCTGCCCCTAAGTCTTGACCAAGGCTATCAATATCAACATAGACTATATCACCTAGTTCACTTTGAGCATAGTCTGTAATGCCAACAATCGCAGTATTGCCATCAATTAAAATCCACTCATGATTTTCAGTATATCTTAAATTATCTTCTATTTTCATATTTTTTTGATTACAAATTTAATTAAATTCTTAAACTATATATCCTTTCTATAATATCTACAACTTGAACCCCATCTTCGATACTTAGAAAATTTGAATTTTTATTTTTTAATAACACATCTAAAACAGCCTGTATCATTTTGTCATGATTAGAGGCTGAACCCTGATAATCTCCATAATCATTACATTTAACAACATCTTCAATTTTTGGTGAAGAATAATTTTTAATATTACAATATGTTACTTGATCCATATATTGACCACCTATTTTAACCGTTCCATTTTGACCCAAAATTGTAATACTACTTTCAAAATTCTTATTCCAAACAGATGTGGTATATATTAGATTCGCTAATATAGATTTTTGTGAACTGATGGGATCATTTAAATTAAATTTAATCATACCTGAGTCTTCAAATTCAATGTATTTTTTAGGCTTAAAAGTTTTGAAATCAGCTGAAATATTATAAAAGTCTCCAAAAATCCAATTTATAATATCAATAAAATGTGAAAATTGAGTAAATAATGGACCTCCATCCTTTAACAATGAACCATGCCAATCACTATTTAAATAATAATCTTTATTCCTATTCCAAAAACAATTTACTTCTACTAAATTAATTTCTCCTAAAACACCTTCCTTAATAATATTTTTTAACCAAATAACAGTTGGTGAAAATCTGTTTTGCATAACACCAAAAACAAATCTATTATTTCTTTTTGAAGCTTTGATAATATTTTGAGCATCTAATTTAGAAAGTGCCATAGGCTTTTCTACTACAACGTGCTTACCTGAATTTAAAGCACTTATCGACATGGAAGCATGTAGGTAATTAGGGGTGCAAATATTAATAACATCCAAATTTTCTTTTAAAATTTCTTCAAAAGAATTATAAAACTTAATATTTCTATTTTCTTTTTGCCACTGAGATTTTGAGACAACATCACATGCAGAAGTTAAAACTGCATGCGGGTTTTCAACTAAACATTGTGCATGTCTTTTCCCAATATGTCCTAACCCAACAACACCAAATTTAATTTTCTTGCTCATGTTTTATTTGTGTTTGCATGTATGCTAAAATATTTGAAGCTAATTGCTTTTGTATACCATACTCCATCTTAGAATTATATTGTCCCTTTTCTAATTTAGGAAACTTTTTATTTCTGAGAATCAAATTTAAACTTATTGGTATTAAATCTAGCTGCAACTGATAAATTTTTTCTTTCAAAGAATAAATATCGTCTGTCAAACTAATATTAATTTTTTGTTGACATACTAAATACCCCGAATCTATTTCATGATTAATTAAATGTGCAGTGACTCCGAGGGGTTTATTTTTATAAATTGACCATAACAATGAATCTAGCCCCCTAATCTGCGGTAATATTCCCGGATGAAAATTTAAAATACCATACTTAATATTTTGAATAATTGATCTATCTAAAATTCTGGCACCAGATATAATACTAAAATTAATACTATACTTTGATAATAAAGTAATTGTTTTTTGACTATTGTGTTTAACTACGTAATATGGAATACTATGTTTTTCAACGTAATAATGTATATCTTTTTTTATCGGCTTAGACTGAAAATTAAAAAAGGACTTGGGGGATTTTATTTCAATCGCATCTGCTGCTAAAATTAAAGATAAACTATAGCCATGCACATAAATCTGATCTAAAAAATCGACTGTTTTCCTGTGAGGAAAGTTATAAGCAAACAATGCTATATTAAGTTTTTTTTTAGGATTCAACATATTTTTTTATTGTACTACA
>MDTD01151005.1_pt1 | contig 10731 bp, 11 predicted proteins | sample 811221 | NCBI WGS metagenome assembly MDTD01 (sample SAMN05326646, study PRJNA326480) | marine metagenome | isolation source: seawater | place: Pacific Ocean: South West | collected 2011
TTATATATTTTAACATAAAAACAAATTAACTTATTTCCTTGACATCTTAAATGACTTATATTATTACTAATGATAATTTATTGTTATCAATAGTAATTATATGAATGATTTAATAAACGATATAAAATTGCTTCATGAAGCTACATTAAATAATCTTAAAAACTCAAAGGCAAATAATACACTAAGAGCCTATAAATCTGATTTCAAAGATTTTTCAATTTTTTGTGTTAAACATGGGGTGCAATCGATGCCAACTGAACCCAAGATTGTCTCTATTTATCTTACACACCTATCTAAAACATCTAAAATAAGCACTCTTAGACGAAGATTGGTTTCAATAAGCATGGTTCATAAGCTTAAGGGACACTATCTAGATACAAAACATCCGGTGATTATAGAAAATCTAATGGGCATTAAAAGATTAAAGGGAAGCATTCAAAGAGGTAAAAAACCTATATTAATCAATCATTTAAAATCAATTATTGATGTAATTAATCAAGAAAAGATAGATAATATTACAAAATTAAGGGATAAAACCTTGATACTAATAGGATTTGGCGGTGGGTTTAGAAGAACAGAATTAATTTCAATAGATTTTGAGGATTTAGAATTTGTGAAAGAGGGTTTAAAAATAATAGTTAAAAAATCAAAAACCGATCAATATGGTGAAGGAATGTTGAAAGGCCTACCCTACTTTTCAAATGAAATATATTGCCCTGTTATAAATCTAAAAAGATGGTTAGAAATTTCAAAAATTAAAGGTGGTCCAATTTTTAGAAGATTTGCAAAAGGTGCATCGATCACAAATAATCGACTTACAGATCAATCAGTAGCATTGTTAATAAAAAGATATTTAAATTTAGCCGGAATTGATAACAAAAACTTTGCAGGCCATAGTTTAAGATCGGGATTTGCAACAGTTGCAGCAGAAATGGGGGCTGATGAGAGAAGTATTATGGCAATGACTGGTCATAAATCGACACAGATGGTAAGAAGATACATTAAAGAGGCAAATATATTTAAAAACAACGCATTGAATAAAATAAAAATATGAATATTAAAAATGAAAATTTATACAAAGATGTTTCATTAATCATAATATCACACAAAAGTAAAAAAAACGTTTTAAATTTTTTAGAAAAAATTTCAAAAAAATTTAAAATTGTAGTAATCGAAAACTCAGAAGATCGAACAATCAAAGACGAACTTTTAAAAAAAAGACCTGAAATTGATATCCATTTTATAGAAAACAAAGGTTTCGGTAGTGCTATCAATTATGGAAGATCTTGTATAAATACAAAATATTTTTTTTCATTTAATCCTGATGTTTTAGGTATGACAGACGAAATAATTTATAATTTCTATTGTACAGCTAAGAATTTAAATGATTATTTTTCTTGTATAGGGCCAAGGTTTCAAGATGAAAAAAATATTAAACAATCAGATATTAGAAAAGAAATAGCCAAAATATCTATCAGTGGAGCCGCAATGTTTTTTAATACACAAAGATTTGATGAAATTAAAGGATTTGATGAAAATTTTTTCTTATTTTTTGAGGAAAATGATTACTGTAAAAGAGGATTTAAGAAAAAATTGTACTCATATCAACTAAATACAGCGCGCGTATCGCACAAAATTGGATCTTCAGTAGAATGCATAAACTCAGAACAAGAAAAAAAATTAAATGAGTTATATAACTGGCATTTTATTTGGTCTAAAACTTATTTTAAAAAAAAACATTATGGACAAATTTTTGCATTTTCATATTTTTTTTTAATCATAGTAAAGCTAAACATCTATAGATTTATATTTAGGATCATGGCAAAAAGGGAAAAATATTTCAAATATAGTGAAAGACTTGATGCAATATTAACCGCACTAAAAAATAAAAAATCTTACAGAAGAATTTAAATGATATTTGAAAACTTAATATTTATTCATATACCAAAAACTGCAGGTTCCTCAATTCAAAATTCTTTAAACAATAAGTACAAACTTTTATTTGAGGGAACAAATTCTTTTTTTGATCATATTTCAGCTGATGATAATACGACTTTGGGAAAAACAAAAATTAGGGCAAAATCTTTTAAAAGACATTTGCCTTTAGAACTAATACAGTTAAGTAAATATTGTATTGCAAAACCAATCATTACATTTGTAAGGAACCCATTTAGCAGGGCTGTTTCGCTATATTACGAATGTATAAGATCTAGTTTTTATAGAAATGAGCTAAAATTATATGTAAATTCAAGCTTTGATGACTTTTTATCAATTATTAAAGATAATGAATATTGGTTTACCCTTCCAATGATAGACTGGATAGGCGAAAAAAACATCAATAATTTAGATTATATCGGAAAGTTTGAAACGATTGACGAGGATATATCTAAAATCAATAAAGAATTTAAAATAAAAATTAAATTAAAACATCATAATTATAATAATTCTATCGGAACGAAATATTCACCTCCAAATTATATTAATCATTATAAAAAAGATAGTATTATTTATAAAGTTGAACAGATCTTTCAAAATGATTTTAACAAATTTTCATATAATTTTGAAAATTTCAAATCTTTTGAAAAAAAGAAAGTAAGTAAATATTTTATTATTTTAAATTCAATTAAAAGAAAAATTCAAAATTTATCTTAACAATATTTTTACTTGAAATTTGTAATAATCAAATAAAATTTTAAAATTATACATTTAAACCATCCAATAAAATAATTTATATCTTTGGTAGGTTGTTTGAGTGGTCCTAAAAAAGGTCTAAAATTTAATTTTTTTTCTTTGTTCAAGCCAGCTCTTAAATATTTATTTTCAAAAAAATTAATAGTAATCCCCCATTTTTTTAAAAAAATTTTATTACCTCTATTACCCAGGTAAGTAAAAAATTTTTTATCTTTTTTTCGTGTCGTTATAGAACCAAAATGATAAACAAGACTAGTACCTATTCCTTTAAAGATTCTTACATCATTTTTCCATAATTTCATTGCGAAGTCAGTATCATCACCACCAGTTGGACTAAATTCCTCACTCCATCCTCCGACTTTAGTCCAAATATATTTATGAACTAACCCAGGACATTTAGTGGTACCTTGAAAGTTAAAAGTTTTGATTTTCTGCAGGTTTTCTAACAATTTTTTTTCGTCAAAATTTGAAAAATCATTTCCTGCATCAAAATAAACCTGCCCTGCCCCTACCATTGTACCTGATAAGTAAAAATAATTTGTTTTTAGTTTCTCAAGTTCGTATATGAGTTCTTTGTCCCAGTCAGGGCAATAATAAAAATCATCATGAGATATTAGTATATAATTCGTGTTTGAAAGACTTGATGACTTATTTAAAGCCTTCGGCATACCTATATTATTTTGAGAATAAGTAAACTGAAGGTTATTTTTTTTAGCATATTCAAGTGTTCCATCACTTCCATTATTTATATGTAAAATTATTTGATGATTATAATTAGAATTTTTTTTTATACTATCAATACATATTTTTAAATATTCAATATTATTAAAAGTAGGAATTAAAATTGAGAACATTATTTAATTGTTTCCCAGAAATATTTTTTTTTTCTTTGAAATGTTTTGTTTATTATATAATCGGCAACTATAGTTGAATTAAAGTATCTAAAATATTTTTGCCTTCCTTTTTTGGCTATTTTGTTTCTTAATTTGTGATCTTTGTTGTATCTAATAATCTTTTCAGATAAATCATTTATTGAAGAATATAAAACAATCTCATCTTTATTAAAAAAATTACCAATTTTTGTTTTCTCATCAACCATCACTAATAGACCATTTCCTATCAATTGGGCAAATCTATCACTACTATAATATTTAGCAGGTTTACCTTGACTTAAATTGAGACCTATTTTTGATTGAGAGATAGCTAAAAGATAGTTATCTGCCCAAACAGGTTGAATTTCATTCATCCCATAAAGATCAAATCTAACATTTGGTGTTACTTTTATTAATTCATTGATAAAATTTTCTCTTTCATCAAATTTCCCTTTTTTTAAAATTCCTCTGTGAACACCATGACTCATTGCAAAAAAAACATCATTATTAAAATTTTTGTTTTTATAATTTTCCAGTTTTTCAAATGATGTATCGACAGGATTTGGGATATAAAAAACATTATATTTTGATGGTATGTTCAATGACTTTGGATCCGTAGTACAAAAACTTGCGTCCATAATATCTATTTTATCAAGAAATCTTTTTTTATTATTTATCCAGTGGGTATCCATCCTGTCTAAAAACCATTGAGCAATTTTAATATTAGGGTAATTTTTTTTAATATAGTAAAGAGTTTCTTTTTTAATTAAATCGGCATGCCCTAAAATTATTATATCAGGGACATAATTACTTATAACTTCAATGAGTTTATTATTTAATCTTTTTGAACCATTAAAATCATTAATGCTTCTATAATAACTTACAATATCACGATCGCTAAATTCTAATACACTATGATTCAATCTAATTAAACCATTATTTATTCTTTTACCAGTATTATAAAAAAGACGACCGTTATGTCTTTCATTAAAATTTGTTACATGTAGTATCTTAAGATTTTCTTTTTTGGTTAAAAGGGAAGGATTTATTCTTTCTTGCGATATACTTGATCTATAAGTGTCAATTTTATTTGATATATATTCGTCAGTAAGATAAAAGTTTTTAAGAGCTTCAGTTTGTAAATTTTTTCTTTGTTTTGCATTTTTAATTAATGAATCAATTGCCTTAAAAACATTTGTAACATTCAAATTTCTTATAATTATTCCATTGGTGATAGTTTCAGGCAAACCCCCTCTATTAGATACAATTACGGCACAACCACGACTGGATGCTTCTAAACTTGTCCTTCCAAAGGGTTCTTCCCATCTTGAACATGCAACTGCAATGCTGGATTTTTTAAAAATATTCAAAACTTTAGAATGTTTTTGAAAACCAATAACTTTTAAATTTTTATGAGTAAAAATCAGTTTTTCTCTTGGCTCGTCACCAATAACAATTGATTTCCAAGTTTGATGTTTGTCTAAAATTTTTAAAATAGCTTTACCAAATATATCGTATCCTTTTGCAGAATTTAATTTTCCTACAAAAGTGATAAGATTTTCTTTTTTCTTAATATCAATTTTATCTCTATTAATAGATTGATGAATTACTTCGAGCTTTTCTGATTTGTGGTAAAATTTATCAAGTTTTTTTAAAAATTGTTTTTTAGACCATTCGCTATTAAAAATAATTTTTGAACATTTATTAATCAAATTCTTTCTTTCTTGACTTGATCTTGAACCGATCATTGATATGGGATCGTTATGAAAATAAATTACAATTTTAGAATCTAAATGTGATAAATATTTAACGTAATTAGGTCTATTATGAATCTCGATTATTTCGGAATTATTTTGTTTATGTAATTCTAAAAATTTATTAACATAATCTTTAGTCTGACTTTTTAAAAAGTTTCTTTTTAAATTTATATTAACATAATTCTTTGAAAATCTTTCTTTAAGATAAGTTGATCCATAGACTGTAATTTCATTTTTAAAGTTGCTAACTTTATTCATTGAATTTACAAAAAGTGAAACAGCTCCCGGATAAATAGGCGAAAAATTTTCTTTATATGGAAGCAAAATAGATATTTTCATTTAAAAAAGTTTTTTATTTTATTTCTTTTTTTCTTGTCTTTTTTTAGGCTATATTCTTCTTTTAAAGCTTTTGATTTACTATAGTAGCATTTTTTATATGCAATAACCCACTTTTTTCCTTTAGTAAATTTTGCACCTCTTGATGAATTGTGAAGATTTATTCTCTTTTTAAGATTCGACGTATAGCCTACGTAAGACAAGAGTTTGCCTTTATGTTTTGAAATCAGTAAATAAACAAAAAATTTCATTGTGGCGGTCCCTAGGGGAATCGAACCCCTCTTTCATGGATGAAAACCATGTGTCCTAACCGATAGACGAAGGGACCAAGAAGAAACTCTTTTAAAGTAAAATATAAATTAATCAAGATCTTAAACTTATAAAATTAAATCGACTATTTGTATCTGAAGAGATCTTTTTGATCCATTCATATTTTGATTTATACAACCAATAATATGAAAACTTGTTTTTAAATTTTGAAGATAATAACCAAGTTCATTTTTGACGCAGTTAAAAGCTATAGAATTTATTGATCTCCCACTTTTATTTTTCAAAATACATTGAATATGTTTATTACCTATAACCTTATGTTTGATTTTTTTTAAGTCTTTAAATAAGATTAGTGGTTCAGAATTATTTGAACCAAAAGGTTGAAGTTTATCTAAATCATTTATCAAATTGCTTTTTTTATCAGGTATAACTGATTCCATATCATAAAATATATTTTTTTCCTTTATTTTATTATCAAATTCACGCTTAATTACATGAATTAATTCATCTAAATTCTTTTCTAACAATGTTAATCCAGCAGCTTTTTCATGTCCACCACCAGATATTATCATTTTTTTTTTTAACAAAAGTTCAATAACAGATTTTAAACTCAAATCATCGTTAGATCTAACAGAACATTTAATTCTATTATTTGATTTTGTAAAAATGAAAGCTGGTCTATTATAAATGTCTTTAATTCTACTCGCTATTATTCCAATTAAACCTTCATGAAATTTTTTATTATAAATAAAAATAATTTTTTCATTTTTAATTTTTTCATAATCAATTAAATTTAGATTATATGATTCAATAGTTTTTCTAATTTCATTAAAATTAATTAATCGTTTAAAGAACTTTTCTATATTTTTTTGATTGCTTTCTATAAAAAGTTTCAATGCATGATCAGCTTTTGATATTCTGCCTGAAGCATTGATTATTGGACCAATCAAGTATCCAATGTCTTGATAAGTAATTTCTTTTTTCATCAAAACATTTCCAATTAAATATTTAAGTCCTTTGTTTTCTATATATCTGACTTCTTTCGATATTGATTTTATTAAATATCTATTAAGACCTCTCATTGGAGTCACATCAGTAATTGATGCAATTTTAGAGAAAAAAAGAATTTCTTTTAATTTAAAGGAATTATATAATTTTTTATTCAGAAGATTTATTAAAAAAAAACTTAATGTAGTTGAACATATATTATTTGTTTTATTATATTTTTTTGGATTTATAAATACCGTTGAATTTGGATTTATATTATTGTTTATTTCATGATGATCTATAATTAGTGTTCGAACATTTAAAGTATTTAAATAATCAATAACATCATGTGAATTACTTCCGCAATCAACAAAAATTACATTTTTAATATTTTTTAGTGATTTCTTAATGAGCTTAATATTAGGCCCATATCCGTCCTCGAATCTATCAGGAAGAATATATTTATATGGATGATTTATCTTTTTGAATATATTAATAAATGATGCAACGGATAAAATTCCATCAACATCATAATCTCCAAAAATAAGAGTTTTTTCCTTATTTTTAATAATTTCAAATAAAAAATTTGCTCCATCCTTAAAATCTTTATTTTTCTCTACAAAATCAAAATTGTGTTTTTGAGATTTTTCAAGTTTTAATTCTTTATTGTTATACCCTCTCAATAAATATAATTTAGCAAGATTATAAGATATATTAAAGGTCGATGCCGTGAGATCTATATTTGCTGATAAAACTTTTTTTTCTGTCCATTTTTTTTTGGAAACAGATATCATAAATCAAATTTTAAGTCTTCAACCAGTATCTTTTTATAATTTTGACTTTTGTGGGTAATTAATGTGTGAGTATTAAAAAAACCATTTTTTTTGGAAATACCCTTTACTAAATCTCCATCTGTTATTCCGGTCGCACAAAAAATACTATCACCTTTTATTATTTCAGAAATCTCATATTTCTTATTCAAATCGGTGATACCCATATTTAATGCTCTTGATTTAAGATTTTCGTTATCAAATATGAAACGCCCTTGAAAACCACAACCATATGCATCTAAAGCTGAGGCTGCTAAAACTCCTTCAGGTCCTCCTCCTACTCCAAGAAAAAGATCAATTTCATTTTTTTCTTGAGCAACTAGTAGTGCCCCTGATACATCTCCATCTGTAATTAATTTTATTTTTACTTTTAAAGAATATGCTTCATCAATAATCTCTTTATGCCTTGGTCTATCTAATATACAAATAGAAATTTCTTCCAATTTTTTGTTTTTGAAATCAGCTAAGTTTTGTATATTTTTTTTAAATTTAAAATCTAAATCAACAACACCCTTCTCTATATTTTTCCCAAATGCAATTTTTTGCATATAACTTTCTGGCGCTTTAAATAATTCATTTTTCTTAGCAATAGCCATTACCGAAATGGCACCAGGTAAATTTTTAGCAACAAAATTTGTACCCTCAACAGGATCTACTGCTATATCAAATTCTGGTCCTCTATTATTTCCTACTTTCTCACCTATATAAAGCATTGGAGCTTCATCTAATTCACCTTCACCTATTACAATTTTTCCTTTAATGTTCATTCTGTTGAGTTTTTCTCTCATTATATTTGTTGCTGCTTTGTCTGCAATTTCTTTATTATTTTTTCCTACATGGTGATAAGTAGAAATCGCAGCGTGTTGGGTAACTTTAATAAATTCTTTAATGAAATTTTTTTCAATTTTCATTTAGATTCTTTCTTTTACAAATTCATCTTCATTTTCTAATTTTTTTTCAAATTCAGATAATCTTTTCCATACTGATATAAATTCTACGATCAATGACCAGTTTCTTACAAGGTACTGTAAAGATGTTTCTACTTTTGTGAAAGCTCTAGCTATTTGTTGGACAAAACCTAATGTAATAGCTCCAGTTACTATAGTCGGCGCTAAAGCAATATAGGGAACGATAACCATGCCTTGAAGATAGCTCCATTTCACAGTATTAAAATAAAGATAATGAAAATACGATTTATAATGTATTAATCTTACTTTGTTATAAAGCTGATTAATAGACGCCGGTGCTGCTCTTAAGTTGCTATCTTCTCCTAAAACAAGTTCTTTTCTATATGCGGCTTCCTCTTTTTGAATGTTATATTCAATGCCAGGTAATTTAATTCCTGCAGTAATTAACATAACTGTACCAATTAATGCTGCTAAAATAGCTACCCAAACCAGAGCATGATCTACTTCACCTATTATTGGCAAAACTGTTATTTGCTTAGAAAGCACCCAAAGTATTGGAGTAAATGCTATTAAGGTCATGATACTATCTAGTAATCCTGTTCCAAGAGTTTCTAAAAACCTTGCAAATTTAAGTGTATCTTCTTGAACTCTTTGTGAAGCACCCTCAATTAATCGAGCTTTGTGCCAATTTTTATGATAATAATCTGCCATTGAGGTTCTCCATCTAAACACCCAATGCTCTGTAAAATAAGTAGTAAAAACATTAATAAGTATCCATAAGCCAGCAATTTTTGCAAATGTAAAAAGATATGAATAAAATTCACTTGCTGAAACTGACCCTGCGGTAGTCAATGCTTTTTGAAGTGTGTCATAAAATTCACCAAACCATAAATTAATTTTTACATCTAATTGTACTTGATACCATGTTGAAACTAATATGAAGATCGATCCCCATATACTCCACATAAACCATTTTTTTTGTGTAAAGAATTTAAACATTTATTTTATAAAATTATCAGAATACGATTTTTTAACAATCTTTCGTCTATTTGGTTCGATGATAGAAAAATCAATTTTATTCTTTTTAGCATATTCAATTGCATCTTCTTTTTTTTTGAAAAAAAGCTTGACTTCAGAAAGAGTATTTGATGAGCTTTCCCAGCCCATTAACGGATTTATGTCTTTTTTTTCAACAAAATACTCCAATATCCAATTTTTAGTTTTATTTAATCCTGATTGCATCGAACTTTTAGTTGGTTGATAAATTATAGCTTTGTTTTTCATAATGGTCGGGGCGGTAGGATTTGAACCTACGACCCTCTGGTCCCAAACCAGATGCGCTACCAGGCTGCGCTACGCCCCGAATTGAATTACTATTACAGTAAATACGTTAATTTTCAAAGGATAAAGCATCGCAAAATTAAAAGATTTATTATAAGAATCTGCTATATAAGTACTATGATTATAAATTGTCCTTCTTGTTCAAAAAAATTTAACGTTTTGGATAGCCAAATTCCAGATAAAGGAAGAATGGTTAAATGCGGTTCTTGTGGTTACAAATGGTTTTTTAGAACTGATAAAGAAAAAGAAAATTTAAAAAAGATAGATCTAGAAGAAGACAGTAATATTTCCCTTGAAAAAACAAAAGTCACCCAAATCGATGAGGATTTAACTAAAAAAGATGATGATGAATACCGTGAACCAGATATAAAAAAAAAGAAAATAAAGTCAAAAAATAATATCAATTACCTAAAATTGTTTATTGTATTTATAATTTCAATTGTTGCAATAATCGTGTTAATAGATACATTTAAAAGACCAATTTCAACAATATTGCCTGGTGTTGAGACATATTTGCAAAATTTATATTTTTCATTGATTGATATAAAATTATTTATAAAAGATCTTATCAAATAATGTTAAAAGTTCTCTCATCACCATTTAAATGGTTTTTTAAATTAGAAGCGGCTAGTGGTCTAGTTTTGCTTATTAGTGCAATTTTAGCATTGATAATTAGCAACTCTGAATTATCTAGTCTTTATTTTGAAACATTAAACAAATATTTATTTATTGGTATAAA
>MDTD01002431.1_pt1 | contig 10730 bp, 19 predicted proteins | sample 811221 | NCBI WGS metagenome assembly MDTD01 (sample SAMN05326646, study PRJNA326480) | marine metagenome | isolation source: seawater | place: Pacific Ocean: South West | collected 2011
ACATATCAATAACAATACCGGCAGACACAATCAATGCATTAATCGTATTCACATTTGCATTCCTTGCAGTGTGGGTAGTAAATAGAAAACGAAATGAACAACAATAAACTAATAGCAGAATTTATGGGTTGGACACCATGCGACCCTAACGATAGTACTATGTACGCTAACCCTAAGACCGGTGCGCTATACTCAAGCGATTGCGATATGAGATTCCACACCTCATGGGATTGGTTGATGCCCGTAGCTAACGAGATTATTAAATCAAGAGATGAGCAAAATGCCGATTGGGATTTAACAAACCTCAAGTACGCACTATGTACAACGAACATTGAGTTAGTGTACGATGCGGTAGTAGAATTTATTAAAGCATATAACGATGATAGTAGAACACAAAACAATTAAGAGAGAGTCTTGGAGTGTGGACGTTAGGTTCATACCTATCCTATACACCGGAGTGCTATACGCACAGACGTTAAATCATATTGATGAAGCTAAGCTTGAAGAATTCAAAGCCAAGCTAATGACTAAAGCTAACGGCTTCATGCCTAAGCTAACCGATATGTCCTCTACAACTACGGGACTATGCGAAATAACACAAGCAGACCACGTTTCTACGGCGCAGGTTTGGTTCGAATGGGAAGCATTAGAATGGAGAGCAGAGTAGCACACGTTACAGAGGTAGACAAAGGTCTATGGGTTTGGGTTGTAACCGACAACAACTACGGAGTAATAGGTAAGGCGACAATGAAAGTTCGCAACCATAATATAGTTAGACTGCAAGATGCGTGGGTTCACGAGTCATTCAGAGGTCAGGGTATATACAGATTGTTATTCGAAGCACGAATGGATTTCATTAACGAATGGTATAAAGACTACACCATTCAATCTTACTGCCGACCTATAACAAGAGACGTTCTATTAAAGGATGGCTTTGAATGTACAGAAACTTTGTACATCATGCAGAAAAATCACAAGTGAGTTCACCGAGTGAACTAAAAATAATTACAATAACACTAGGAAGTTTAGATACCACATCGTATCTTTACACCATAATTTTAAAACACAAATCAAATGAAAGTTTATTACACACCACAAGACGGTTGGGATATAGCTTCCCCTACCGCAGACGCAATCAAAGGTTGCGCTAGAGCAATCGAAAGTTTCAAAGGTTTAGTTAACGAGGTTAACAACTGCGTTCGTACCTCATCAATAGAAGATATCAAGGAAGATATGAATGATTTGATTGAACTACTAGGAACATACGCTGACAGAATGGATGCTGACGTACAGTACGTTACTCTTGGAGAGTCAGACAAGGAGAGATGGTTTAAGTATATCAATGAGTATGGAGACATTGATACTCTATGTGAGAAAGAAAAGATGTCAGTTCAGCAGGCATTCAATTGGGTAAGGGCGATGCAGAAGAATTTTGTAGTAACAGACCTTGAGGAGAGATAATATGAGCGCAGATTTAGATAGATACTTTGATACCATGCAACGTAATCACGATGTAGGTACAGCAATACACAATGCTTCAATAGATGTAGCTTCAGCTATCACACGTTATGTAGACACAGACTTCGATAAGCTATACGATGCCATCGAGTCAGCACTACAAGATATTAATAATAAAGCAGTTGACAATGAATAACATAGCACCTAACCCATACTCAGGGTACGAAATAATGTTCCTTGAGTTCGGTCTTGATTACTTAAGTAAGACAGACGATTACGATACAGCAGTTAAGCACTACGCAGATTTCTGTGGCTGTTCAGTAGAAGATATGGAAGAACTACTTAAGGTAGGACAGACCATGTTAGAAGGCAAGACAGAATTAATTAATGAACTATACGAAAATGAAAAATAAAACTACACTATTCGTTGCACTAATGATTGCAACAATCACACTATCAGGATGTTACGCAGGTCAGAAGACTGCACCTTGTTCAGCATACCAATGCGTAGAACTAAATGAAACAGCAGAGTAATTCACTAGGTCTAGGGTACGTCAGTATGGTAGACCATCTAACACACAAATCAAATGGAAAAGAAAATCGACACATCACTAACGAAAAACATACCACCACACGAACTAACGAAAGTTCTAAAGGAGAACAGCAAGAGAGACTTGCTTGAAGCATTACTCCAATGGAAGATGGTAGCTGCACAATTTGAGTCACAACTTAACGAGACCAAAGAGAAGTTGCATGAGTTAATCGAGTACAAGAATAGAGTAGAAGAGAAGTACAATCCATCTTAATATGTGTAAAGCTTAATGTTGGAATGTGTAAACCCTAATGTTGGAATGTGTAAAGTCCATCGACATTAATACCAAATAGAGAATGTTAAATCTTTACACTGACACAAACCATCTTAATATGTGTAACATTTCTGACAACTTGTCATGAAAAGCTTTACAGATTTTAAGACGTTAAGCTACTACAAATCAAGCAGTTAAAAATGCTGTAAAGATAGGAGGTCTTTGGTTCTACTTAGTTATCAGTCAGTTACAGAAAAGCTTTACAGATAGTAACATTTCAGAAACAAGTCAGAAAAATAAAAAAAAAGTTTTTTTCAAAACCGATTCCACTAAATGTTGGAATGTGTAAAGTAATACTAACATGGCATATAAATATTTACAGAAAGGTGGTCGCTTTCAAAGAGAGTATGACTACCACCACAAACAATACTATAACAAGGATGGTTTGAATTGGGCAAAGCAGAGAGCATGGAATTGCGCTTACGAAATAATGGAGTCTTACGCTAACGTAAAAGACTACGAGATACTAAGAGATGGTAAGTGTAAACCTGAGTGGCAGTTCAAGTTCAAGTTCCTAAGGGAGTACGGACTACCTCATGTAGCGCAGATGTACAATGGTATAGTAGAAAGGAAAGGTTTAACCGAGTGGCTTAAAGATGATGTCGCTCCATTGTTAGACGCATTATTAATCGACAACGACAAGAGAGAAGTCGAAGTCACATCCAAAGTAAGAAATGAATATAGAATTAAATCAGATAGCAAGCAATGTAGAGAACCTAATTCAAGACGAATGTTTTAGGAGACAACGTGCAACAGAGATGGTGTGGGTTACATTCCTTGAGTGGTTACCAATAGACTACGAAGGTGAGTGTTCATCATCAGCATCAATTAAACTAGAGAATACTATACGTGACCACGTATGGAACTTCAGAGCAGAAGATGAGGCAGACTACATATCTATGTGGGCAATGGAGTTACTAGTAGACGTAGACTTTAACGACCTTGCAGTACGCAAAGGTGCAACACCATACGTATGAAGAACTTATTCGACGACATCAACAAGCTAGTTAAGAATGATGAACTAGCAGATGAGATTACACTTATCGCAAAGAAACACTTATTAATAGAACTAAACAGAATACAAAATGAACGAAACAATAAAGGATAACTGCAACGTAGATTGTGGATGCACTACAACATGTGCTAACGAGACGACACAAGATAAGATTAGAAGAGTAGCTAACTCTGTACGAGACTTACTCATCGAGAAGAATAAAGCATACGGCGACAGCGCACTAGGTGGTGCGCAAGTGTTCAGTCAAGTACCGGCTTCGGTTGCCCTGAGTGCACGTATCGACGACAAGCTTGGACGTATTAAGACATCAGGCATCAATGATACAACAGAGGATACAGTACATGACCTATGTGGTTACCTAGTTCTATTGCTTATCGCGATGGAAGAGGAAGGTATCAGAGCGCAACCTAGATTCTCAGGAAGCAATGACTAGTGCTATCGCTAAAGCCTGCGCTACCTATGGCTTAGATGAGGTACAACTTAGAGAGGCAGGCAACTACCCTCGTAAAGCTAGGATGTACGCTATCCATCTACACAGAGTGTGGTCAGCGGAGGCGGATGATACATACAACATGAAGGATTTATTCAACGATGCTAACTTCTTCGGATTGAATCCGGAGGATTCATCATGGGATTCATTCAGACAACGTGTGTATGCATTTGATGAGGAGAACTTAGGTGTACTACCTATTAATATTACAGCACATAAGATGCAACAACACTTGCAAGTTATGGCTGACAAATGTAGAGTTGACATAAGAGAAGTATTTACATCTCGTAAGCACCTCTTCACTCAATACAGAAAGCGAGTGATTGAGAACGCTACCAACGATACATCTAAAGAGACAGTAAAATATTCGTTGAAAGCCTTGGAAAGACGCATCGGTTAACTTATATTTGCAACGTAATTGATTGTGTGAATGATGTGAAGGGGGGAGTATAGACGACACACAGGGTTATTGGATTAACCTCCCCGATTGTCGCTCCCCCCTGTATCACAGTTCACCGAGTGAACCCACTAAACTTTAATACAATGACAGAACTAGAAGATACGCTATCCCTAGCGCACGAATGTTGGGAGAATATGTTTGGCTCTAACTATGAGCAGAGGATATTCAAACCTGAACACAACAATATAGAGAAGAGATTGCTCAAGGAAGTTAATCACTGCATTAAGAGAGTACTGCTTGAGTCAGGTCATTCACCTAAGGAAGTGTGGTTGGCTATGACTACACAGATGCCCGGCTCTTATGTAGGTTCATTCGGAAACTTTCACAGAAAGAAAACATCAAAGCATTTGTATGGAGCTGTTGAACGTGCTAGAGCAAGTTACGCAGAGGAGATAACCACACTAAAGTCATCAGCTTTATTAGAGTTGTTACTCAGCAATAAGTTTGTGTTCGGTGTGTTCTCTACCACAGACCTTCAATGCATCATGTATGCTTTAGAGCATAACATATCAAGACCAACGATAGACAGGATTAAAAAGAAACTAAATGATTAAGAGACGCATAGTAAGAAAGAGTCGAGCGGTATCACCGCAACTACCGACATCAGTATTCTCAGTAAGGAGAATGAGTAACATAATGGTTAAACCTTCAATCAAAAAGAATAAAGTATGAGACAAGATATAGATATATTCAACGAGGCATTGGCGGATGAGTCAGCTTGCGACCTCGACACACCAACATCAATGGCAAGGCTGCTATTAGGAGTTAAGATAGTACGAGACAATGAGACAGGCGTTGTAAAAATTTACGACACGTCTCGCTCGTCTTTCTATCGTGAGGTTTCACCTGAAGAGCGCAAGGTCTTCTCGGAAGCTGGATGGAGAGCAGGAGTCCTCGAAGTATTCAATACTAGATACGGACGTAGACTAGCTAAGTTATGGGAGAACATCACTAATGAAAAGAACACTAAGAATAGAGCAAGAGTTATTGGAGCTATGCAGCGTGAGACTACTAACCTATTCGACAGAAAGATTGAGCTACTGAATAAATATGGATATGAAGCCTAGAAAAAAAATATTACAAAAAGCTTGCGTTGTATTACGTAATGTATTACATTTGTCTCGTCGTTCACATTCGCACCATGTAAGAACATGGATTGACGAGGACGTTTTCTTCCCATCGAGGAAGTATCCGCACTAAACATTTAAATTAAATATATATGAGTGAAACAAAAGAAACAACATTCGACATGCTGTCGAAGATACCGGTCAAGCACCTAGTCTCTAAGAAGAACGGACTTGATTATGTATCATGGGCTGACGCTTGGTCATTGCTTAAGCGTAACTGTCCGGATGCGACACGTAAGGTATACGAGTCTGACGTTACAGGACTTAACTACTTTACTGATGGACGCACAGCTTACGTAAAGGTAGGCATCACAGTTGGCGGTGAGGAAATCATCGACATGCTACCTGTGTTTGACTTCCGCATGAAAGCTATTCCGGTAGACAAGATTACATCTATGGATGTAAACAAAGCAATTCAACGTTCAACTGCAAAGGCAATCGCAATGCACGGTTTAGGTGTAGCATTGTACTCAGGTGAGGATATCCCACAGGAAGTTAAAGCTCCTAAGGTTAAGCCATCACTTGAACTTAATACACCGGCCTTTGCTAAGGTACTGAAGTATGTTCAGGCGAACTCGCATGAGGGAGCTGATGCGCTTGTATCGAAGCTTAAGACTAAGTTTACTATTAGTCAGGTGGTTGCTGATACAATTAAAGCTTCAGTATAATGAACGAAGGTAATATCATCGAACTGTTAAAGGATGACAACGAGTACTACAAGGGAGTAGGTAGACAGTACATGTCCAACTCCGATATCAATACACTACTCACTAATCCTAAACAGTACGGTGCTATTCAGGAAGACTGCTTACCTTTCTTACAGGGTAGGTTATTTCATACAGCTATATTAGAGCCTGCCAAAGCTAAGCTTATGATTAACAAAGCAGTCGCAACATCTTCAAGGAATACGAAAGCGTATCGAGAAGCTGTTGAACAGGCAGATGGTGAGATGCTTCTCTTAGCTAGAGAAGTTGATGCTGTCGAAAAGATGTGTAGGCAGATGTTAGCTAATGTCGAGTTCTTCGACCTTATAAGAGATGACAATAATATATATGAGCAGCCGGCTATCGGTTCGCTAATGGGGCATCAGTTCAAAGGTAAGGCCGACATACTAGCTAACGACTACGTTATAGACTTAAAGACTACGGGTAACATTAGAAAGTTTAAGTGGTCAGCAAGGACATACGGATACAATAGTCAAGCTTACATATATCAGAAACTATTCGGTAAGCCTATGAGGTTCTTAGTTGTCGATAAGAATACATTCGAGTTAGGAATGTTCGACCCGTCAGCAGACTTCATTAGTCAAGGCCGTGATAGAGTTGAAGAAGGACTTAGAGTTTACAACGAGTTCTTTGGAGACAATGCTACACAGAGCATAGATGATTACTACATCTATGACGAACTTTAATTTTAAAACTAATCTAATAAATAATTTAATATCATGAGTAATCAAAAAGAAACAGTATTCGCAGAAGGATTTTTCGTATCTGAACCACGTGAGGGAGCACCTGACTTTGTACTTGGAGCTATCTCTATCTCTAAAGATAAGGCCATTGACTTCATCAATGAGCATGCTAACGAGAAAGGATATGTTAACCTTGACCTTCTTCGCGGACAGTCAGGTTCACCGTACCTTAAGCTTAATGACTTCGTACCTACTAAGCGTGATGAGGTTGAAGCTGATGCAAGCGATGCGGTTGCTGACGTACAAGAGATGGAGCTAGCTGAAGCTAGTTCAGACGACCTACCTTTCTAAGCAGAGCAGAGGTTAAGCAGTAATCAGACGGGATGTAGGAGGTTCGATTCCTCCTACTGCTCTATTCATTCACACTAAAATTTATTAACCCATGAGTCAAGTAAGCTACTATAAGTCACTACTTAATACCACCGATTCAGTAGTCGTATCTGTTGATGCGATACTAGGAGGTATCAAGAATGGCAAGGCAAAGAACCTTGTTACTTCTATCAGAGTAGAGACTGACAAGAACAAGAGAGCTTCTCTTAAGAAGCAGCTCGCTGCTGTGTGTTTCTCAGGAGTATTTGAGAGACGTTCTGACAGCGCAATACAGAGCCACTCAGGCTTTATCTGTCTAGACTTTGATGGATATCAAGGGCAAGAGATTGCAGAGGCTATGCGCTTCTTTAAAGAAGACAAGTACACATACGCTGCTTTCATCTCTCCTTCAGGTAAGGGCATCAAGGTTCTAGTTAGAATCCCTGCTGAGTCTGAGACTCATGGTCAGAGATTCGATTCACTTAAGGAGTACTACAACAGCGAGTTCTTCGATGTTACATCACGTAACTTATCACGTGTATGCTTCATGTCTTACGACCCGAACATGTACATCAATAAGAACAGCGAGCTGTACTTAGGAATCAAAGAAGCAGAGAAACCTACATCACGTGAGTACACTGATGTACTTATCCCTGTTACAAATAAGAACACAGTTGTTGAGCGTTTAGTTCAATGGCACAATAAGAATCACAACATGAGTGAAGGTGGTAGGAACAACGGATTGTTTGTTCTAGCTATCGCACTTAACGAACACGGAGTTCCTTATCAAGAAGCTGAGGCTATCTGTTTACAGTATGAGCAATCAGACTTCACTGCTGAGGAGATACTTACTACTGTAGGTTCTGCATACAGCGATACATCTAAGTTCAACACTAAGGTGTTAGAGGATAACGATACGTTAACTAAAGCTAAGTCAGCTATCAAGAGAGGTGACGATGCAGATGCGGTTCGTGAGATTCTACTTAGAGAGAACGTACCATCAGATAAGATAGGCACTATACTTGAAACACTTGAGAAAGAGAAAAACCTAGATGTGTTTTGGGAAGTGACAGACAAGGGGAAGATAATCGTATCTAACCACGACCTTGACGCTGTACTATCTAGACATGGTTACACTAGAGCTAACTTCAATGGACATACAGAGTTCGTTAAAGTTACAGACAACATCGCTTCACCTATCGAGGCTACAGATATTAAAGACTTCGTTGTCAATGATATCCTTAGACCTTACGATAACAAGAAGGTGTTCGACAACATCACATCTAACGGACGTTTGTTCCATGCTAACAACTTAGACATGCTTAAGACTACTAAGCTTACCATGAATAAGGATACAGCTACTACATCTTATGTTTACTTTCGTAATGGTGTAGTTGTTCTTAACAAGAATCAGGGCAGGCAGTTCATACCACTCAATGAAGTTGGTGGATGTGTATGGAAGGACAGCGTTATTGATTATGATTATGTTGAAGAGGAAGTGGAAGACTGCGACTTCAAGACATTCATTCATAACGTATGCAACAACAATGAAGATAGAATCAAGAGTATGGAATCGTCTATTGGTTACATGCTACACACATACAAGGATGCTGACAATCCTAAAGCTGTGGTCTTATATGATGAGAGTACAGAAGAGGGAGCTAACGGAGGTACGGGTAAGTCGCTATTCGCTGACGCTATCGGTGAGATTCGTAAGACAGTAGCCATTGACGGTAAGAATGTAAAGTCAGGTTCGAACTTTATGTATCAGCGTGTAACACTAGATACACAAATCATCGACTTCGATGATGTTACTAAAGGATTCGAATTTGAAAAGCTATTCTCTGTAATCACTGAAGGTGTAACTGTTGAGAAGAAGGGAGCTGATGAGTTCCATATTCCTTTCGAAGACTCACCTAAGATTATGGTTAGTAGTAACTACTCGCTGAAAGGTGAAGGTAGTTCATTCGATAGACGTATCCATGCGCTTGAGTTCCACCCATTCTATAATCCACAGAACAGACCAAGCAAGGTTGCAGGTCGTAGATTCTTTGAGAAGGAATGGTTAGACAGTGGGGAGTTCAATAAGTTTTACAACTACATGTTGCAATGCTTACAAGGATTCCTTGACAGTGGATTGTATGAGGTTGAAATGATTGGAGAGAAGAAGCGTAAGTTCATGAGAGCTTGTCCTCAATCTTTAATCAAGTACTTCAACATCGACGGTGATTGTCCGTTTGAAGGTCAGAGAAGTTTAGATGTAGACACGCTTAAGAATAGTATGAGCGGAACAGGATACGATACTGACTTACTAACTAACAGTCAAATCTATAAGATAATGGATGCTTACGGTATCCTTAGATATGGACAGAAGATTGTTAAGCACGGTAATCACAAGTCAGGAGCAACAGAAATAATAATACCAAAAGCATGATAACATTTAGAGACTATCAAGAAGACATAATAAACAGAGGCTCGGCTATCCTTCGGGATGCCGGCTTCGTTTACTTAGCTATGGAAGTTAGAACAGGTAAGACCCTGACTAGCTTAGGTATGGCTGAGAAGGTTGGAGCTAAGGAAGTTCTCTTCTTAACTAAGAAGAAAGCTATTAGTAGTATTGAAGGTGACTACAAACTACTTAACCCTAGCTTCAATTGTTATGTCATCAACTATGAAAGTCTCCATAAGATACCATCAACTCCATGGGATTTGATAGTGTGTGATGAAGCTCACGGCATGGGAGCTTTCCCGAAGCCAAGTAAGAGAGCTAAGCAAGTCAAAGCATTATTGCAAGAGACACAAGCTAAAGTAATCTTACTATCGGGAACTCCTACGCCTGAGTCATTCTCACAAATGTATCATCAGGTATATGGTATACCGAACAATCCTTTTAGGAAGTACAAGAACTTCTACCGCTTTGCTGACGACCACGTTAAGTTTAGGCAAATGAAGATTAATGGCTTCAACATTAAGGATTATAAAGGCGGACTTGATTCTATTATAGATGAGATGAAACCTTATACTATCTCTCAATCACAAGTTGAATCAGGGTTTAGTTCTTCTATTGACGAGCATACATTGTACGTTGACATGAAGCCTAGCACCTACGCTTTAGCCAAGAGACTTGAAGAAGACTTGGTAGTTGAGGGTAACGAGGAAGTACTACTAGCAGACACGGCAGTTAAGCTTATGATGAAGCTTCACCAAATCTACTCAGGCACTGTGAAGTTTGAGTCAGGTAAGTCGATGACTCTAGATAGTACAAAGGCTGAGTTCATCAAAGAACACTTCAAAGGTCAGAAGATAGGAATCTTCTATAAGTTTACACAGGAACTTAAGACTTTACAAGAGGTGTTCGGCGATGACTTAGTTACTACGTTGGACGAGTTCAACGGTAGCGACAAGCACATTGCGCTACAGATTGTAAGCGGTCGTGAGGGTATATCTCTCAGAGAGGCTGACAGTCTAGTCTATTACAACATAGACTTTAGTGCTACTTCTTATTGGCAGTCTAGAGATAGGATGACAACAAAGGAG
>MDTD01040440.1_pt1 | contig 10730 bp, 3 predicted proteins | sample 811221 | NCBI WGS metagenome assembly MDTD01 (sample SAMN05326646, study PRJNA326480) | marine metagenome | isolation source: seawater | place: Pacific Ocean: South West | collected 2011
ACGGGCTGCCTGATGATTGGCTGACGCTGCAAGGCCTCGATGTTCAAGTAAATCAGCGCTACGGGGATGGTGACCTCGATGGATTGAATAATTTGCAGGAGTATCAGTTATCCACACTGGCCAATAACGCCGACTCTGATGGGGATGGCGTTAACGATGGTTCTGAGTATTATGATGGAGCAAATCCTTTAACTGCGGATGCTTACGTCTTGAGTTCGCTGCCTTTTATTGAGGATTTTGAGTTGTATTCGAATGGGTTGCTTGATTCTAGCAATAACTGGGAAGTCTTCGGTGAGAGCGTATCTGTTCAGTCTGAGAGCGTTCGTAATGGTTTGTGGGCGCTTGAAGTGGGAGGTGATTCTTCGGCTTCCAATCGGATTAATGGCTCAACGCAGCAGGTGGTCTGGGTGGATCTTTATGTAAAGCCAACACCAGCGGTTAATGCACCTGATTTGGGGCAAGATATTAGTGTTGCCTATTACTTCGATGCCGAAGGTCGCCCGATCGTGTTTGACGGTTCGGGGGGCGGAGGTTCTGGATTCTGGCGATTGTTAGAGGTTGCACAGTCGAATGACTGGCGACGTGTGACAGTGAAGGCGGATTATGCGGCTCAGGCTTTTGATTTCTATTTAGATGGTGAGCGCATTGGTGCTGGACTCGGTTTTGCGCATGCGCAGCCATATTTGTCGCGTTTGCAGGTGGCTGGATCGACGGCCTTGGATGATGTCGCGATCTCAGTGGTCGAGCCGACTGAATTGGATGATGATCGCGACGGTGCTTTCAACGCCGATGAAATTGCAGCCGGGACGAATCCCTTAGCGTTTGACTCAGACGGCGATGGTTTGAGCGATGCGTTGGAACTCCTATGGGGCTTGGATCCGAATGTCGTCGATATTCAACTGGCTCAGCCGATTGAAGTGAGTTCGGGCATTTATACTTGGACCACTGGCTTTTCGGGAGTGGAGGGATATGTCGCCGCACCATTAGATGGGCAGTCTGATTGGCTCTCTGCGGGCTCGGTAGTTGTCACTGCTGAAGAGACTGCGATGATGACGGATTCGGTTACGGACGATGCTGTGATTGAACGCTTGGTCGGTATGGGGGAATTGCGTCGTGTCTGGGTTAGCTTTAAGGCTAAGCTAGTTTCAGGTGAATTACCTGCAATGGGAAATCTGACTGAGCCGGCTGTCGCCATTTTGGGCAGTGGCTTAGGCGATTCGCTTGCGATCTGGGATGCACGCGAGTCCGAGTGGATCGAATTGGATTCTGAAGTGAATCCTTCGGAGTGGAATGGCTATGCGCTTTATTTAGATTATGTAGATCAAACGTGGATGCTTTGCGTTAACGGTGTAATTGTTGCCAGTGATATTCCTTTCCGTGATGACGACTTGAAAGTCTTTTCGCGCTTTAAGGTGCTTCAATCAAAGATGGTAGATGGCGATCTCAGCGGAGACCAGTCCAGCGCAGAGTTTGATGATATCACTTTCTCAAATGCTGAACCTGACGGTCTGGATTTTGACGGAGATGGATTGTTGAATAGCCTAGAACAGCAACTCGGCTCTAACTTATACGTCACAGACACCGACGGCGATGGCATAGATGATTTTTGGGAATACCAAAACAGTTTGGATTTATTAGTTAACGATGCGGCTTTAGATTCAGATGGAGATGGGCTGCTGAATCTTGATGAATACCGCGTTGGCTTAAATCCTCAGGTTCAAGATATAGAGGGAGTTTCCGGTTATGCTAGTTTAGCACTTTGGCATGGTGTGGAAGGTGCTTTTCTCTCTAATCTGACTGGAGATAGTCGTTTTCCGTTAAGCCCTGATTATCGTAATCTTTTGCCAGAATTGACGACGGCATATAGTGCCGATGGCATGTCAACCTATGGGCAGCGGATTTCTGGCACCATTACTGCCCCAGTCTCTGGTAACTATACCTTCTGGCTGTCTGGGGATGCTCGAGCTGAGTTGTGGCTAAGTTCGGATGAGACTCCATTTGCTAAAGAACGTATTGCGCACTTAGAGTTAGCCTCTTATTTCCAGCAGTGGAATAAGTATGCATCTCAAGTTTCGATCTCGATTACATTGGTCGAGGGAGAACGCTACTATTTCGAAGTCTTGCATACGGAAGGCAGTGGTAAAGATCACGTCTCGGTTGCTTGGCAGTATCCGGGGCAATCTCGCCATATCGTTCCAGGTGAGTTTTTAACCTCTTCGATTGTTTATGCAAATGATGCGGATGATGATGGATTACCCGATGACTGGGAAGTTTCGGTTGGTCTGGATCCTTCTGTTGGTTACGGGGTTAACGGTTATGCGGGTGATCTGGATGGCGATGGCTTGCTTAATCACGAAGAGCGTGAGCTCGGCACCAATCCAACACTGGCAGATTCGGATGGTGATGGTTTTTCGGATACAGAGGAATTATATGAAATTTTCTCTGACCCGACTGTTCACGATTTAAGCAGCGAAGCTATTGTTGTCAGCACAATCAATGGCGCAGCTTTCACGAGTTCTCGTGGTTCGTGGAGCACCGAGGGCACGGAACTTTACAGTGTTGATTCGACTGGATCGCTCAGCTATGCGCTTAATTTTGTAGAGGCTGGAGCTTATCGACTTGTAGTCGAATTGACAGAGCAGAATGCGTATAAGAGCGGCAGTAGCACTTTTGAGCTGCGTGCAAATCTGGATGGTTACAGTTATGGCATTCGTTCCGCTTCGGTCAATTATGGTGAGACCGCCGAGTTGTATTATTATTTACCTTACCTCGCTGCGGGGAATCGCGACTTGACGCTGGACTGGCTCAACGGTTTTGGGAATGCATTTCTGCGTATTCGTTCGGTGCGTCTTGAGCGCATTGATGGCGTGGATATCGATCAAAATGGAATTGCTGACTGGATTGAAAGTCGTGCGGATCGTTTGGGCTCCGAGGCGGATTTACCGTTGGCGATTTATGCCTCTCCATTTTGCTTTGAGGGCACTAGTTTCGACCCCGTAAGTGTCGCAATTGACAGTTATTCACTTTCGAATGTCGCAGATCTTCGAGAGGAGACTGTTGAGCAAGCGCTCTATAATAGTTACTACGCTAATATTGCACTGACTGCGGACGAAGATCGTGTCGTTCTGATTAACGACCAAAGCGGTCTCCGCAGTAGTCAAGTCACCCTGACTTGGGCGACTTTCAATGCGGCTGAGCATGAATTTGTTCACATCCGCTTGGATGATTCACTCTTGCTATCTGCGATTGATCCGAGCCTTGCAGTTGCGCGGCCGATTGAACTTCAACTGACTGCACCTGATGGCACCGTTGAGGTTCATTCGTTAGCAGCAGAGGCACGCTTACAGGCGCTCTTCGATCAAGCTGGTGATTGGCAGTTGCAAGCTACGCTCCTATCACTTGCTGACGAAGAACCAATTGTCTATGATTCCGTGATTCGTGTTTCCGGCGCGTCATTAGCTCCAACTCCGATTCTCTTTGAGAACAGTGCGCGCTCATGGTCGCCATTGATTTCCGATGCCGAAGTTGTCGTGGAGTCTGATGCTGGGCTGACTGTGTATGAGCCCTATCCGGGGAGAATGCCTCGCAGCTTTGAGTTGAATGCTAACTTGAATGGCGGGCGTATAATTGCTCGTCTGCCTGACGGAGGGGCGATCCTTTCGACGACCGATACCAATGTGGTCCGTGATTATACTCGCACGCAAACTTACAATCAGATAGTTGAAAAGTTCTCTGATGGGACAGTGATGGTGAGTGCTTACATTATACTGAATGAAGTGCCAGAAGGTTTTAGTATGAACATTCAAGTGTTCAAGTCTGGTGTGACATTTGATGATGGCACTGTCTGGCGCACAATCACAGATGAGGATTTTGATGAACAGGGGCGCTATCAATTCTTTATGTTGCGCTCACCTGGAGTTCAGGGGGGCAACTGTCACCGTTATTGGTATCTACAGGATGATCATGTTATTGGAAGCTCCTGATTTTGAAGGTCTCAAGTGATATGTTTAGTAATTTTAATATGCGGATCTTTCGCGTGATCTTGTTGTTAATGGCGTCGTCTCAGTTATTTGCTCAAGAAGACTACGTCAGCATGATTGTGAATCGTGGAGCGTCCCCGCTCTACAAGCAGCGGCATCATTTGTTGCATGCGATGAACCAGTCAGATTTGCAGGGAGCATCAGAACGTCTTTTTGTGTTTATGGCAGATGGTCAGCCTCCAGAGCACATGGGCGAAGATGATTACTTGTCACTTTGTAATGACATTTATGACAAGATATTTGATCTCGGGATTGATCAAACAGGGTGCTTGTCTCACGCCCTTGAAGTTATTCCAGATGAAACTCGGATGTTTGTCTGGCGTGACTATTGTATTCAAAAAATGGCGAAGACCCTGATCGCAGATGGTATTAACGAAGGTGAGAGGACGAAGGGCCTGCAATTATTAGATGAATTATCCGCAGGCCGTTTTTCAGGCCTGCAGGGGACTGCTTTAATTGTCGCTTACGCACTCAGCGAACATCCCGAAATAGCGGTCGAGATTGGTATGTCGACTTCTGTAGTTGGGCTGAGGGCTCTCCAGTGTGCGCAAAATACAAGTGCCGAGTTGATCGATCGCGTGACAGCTCTGCAAGTCGCGGCTCGATGTGCGGCTCCAGGGACCTTGGAGTATGTTCGATCCACTTTGAGTGATGAGTTGCCTGCAGCACCCATGCTGAAGGTTTCGTCGATTGCTGCAGTCGGGATGCTGGGAACTGATGAAGATCGTGTGCTGTTGAGCGCATATCGCCAATCACCAGACATTCGCTACCGCAAGGCGGCACGCTCTGCACTGAAAAATTTAGAAAAATAAAATTACATTTAGAATAATATGAAAACGATAAGACAATTACACAGAGCTCAGGGGGCATATTGCTCTAAACTGCTGATGCTGTGCCTTTTCATCATTGCAGGGCTCTCCGATTTATTGGCGATCAATCTACCTCCGGGGGATGATACAGATGACGGGTGTGGGGGTTCGGATGGAACACTTGGTAGCGTGAGCTTCAACTTCGATTTTCCAATTCTTCCATTGGAGGCAGGCTTGGGTGCACAGCGCTTATCTGTAAAACGCGACGAGCCATCTCCGAGCCTGTTCACCCCGAGCTCGCTCAACTACTCTTCGGGAATCACGACTTTTGTCAGTAGTATAAAGGCTGAAGAACAGTTGCCTGCGGGTATCTCGCACGAGTTTGAGCTGCGTGATGAGAATAATAATGCAGTCAAGTATCAAGTGAGTAGTGGTTCGAGTGTTGCTCGTCCTGTCGGTGATTTTACTGGAAGTGATGATCGTGTCTTACTATTAGCTGCCGATTATGAACAGATTGTTGAAGTGGAAACTCCGGTTTACTACCGCTTGATAAAGGGGGACGGTAGCGAAATCGACTACGCGGTAGAAGTTGGGGAATTTGCATTACGCGTAAAGACACCGGCTGGTCGTGTCATCGAGGCAGGTGAACAGTTTGATATCGTGCTTCAAGATGGTGCGTATCGTCAAATCCGCTCTGCAGCAGGCCTCGTGGATCTACTTGTCATTGATGATTTCTCATATCAACTTAGTTTTTATACCAACGCCAGTGCGGGAGTGCCTGGCGCGGATGGACTCTATGTTCCTGTGGCAGATCCAGAGGGCGAGCCTGGCGCGGAAGCACAACCGTATCGGACGATTCTGATTCGAAATCCCACGGGGAATCCAGACCAGTATGACCGTATCCAAATCGTCGAGACCCATGGTGCTTACGAGCGGATCAGTGAGTGGGAATACATTGTTGCCGCTAAGGACTGGCGATTCATGAAGGGCTTGGAGAGCACGACTGATACTCAGGGCATGTTAACTGAGCAGATCATCGTGCAGGAGGATGAGGACACTGGCGATGTAATTGAGACACGTGAACTTCTCGACGAGAGTGGTGAGCTGGTTTCCAGTAATTTTGAGCGCCTGCATACCTTCCCTTGGGGAGACGATCTTGCGATTGAATCAGTTAAAGATTCGATGAACTTTGCTCTCACGACCACTTATAGCTACTACGAGAATGAAAATGAGAATGGCTTTGGACGGCGTAAGCAAACCGTTTATCCGGATGGTCGTTGGACTCATTTTACATATGACTCTGAGGATCGAATGATTCAGCGCGCCGAGCCATGGATGGACAGTCCCGTTGGCAGCCCTGCGACTGAGACTAAGGTGACTATTTATAGTTACGATCCTGTAGACCCTCGCGACATTGCAACTGACTTCGATGCGCGCGCTCGCACCACGATTACCCAAGTGCGAGGCACGGAAACTGGTCGCACTTACAATGCCTACTTTATCGATTCTACTATCAATGAAGCAGGAGAAACGATCTATGAATACACCGAGATCGAAGAACGCACCACGACTTTGGAAGAAGATGGCGAGGGCCCTGAGTATGGAGATCCATCTAATCTGCGCACCACACGCGTCTATTATCCTGATAATGCAGATGCCGTTTCTGCCGGAAGGCTCCAGCGTGTTACGACGCCAGACGGTGTCGTCATGGTTTACAGTTATGCGCAAACCACTGCACCGGATGCGTTCGTTCAAACAGTTGATCAATTGGGGTCGAATGGTTTCGTCCCCTTTAAGTCCACCCGTCAGGTCACGACCAAGGACATGCGCGGAAATATAGTCCAAGAGGCTAGCTATGTCCGTGTCGGCTCCGATTGGCAGCTTCTCAGCACAACAACGCAGGAGTTTTCGGACGAAATTTCGACCAAAGGCTTTCAATTGACGAAACGCTTCAAAGATGGACGTCTTACTTTGCAACAAGGCTGGTTTGGGCCGCTAGTGGGAGATCGCATCACTGAAACCGGTGAATACTATCTGTATGACTACGATTTGCTCAACCGTTTGAAATTTGAGATGAAGGCGGGAGTCAATGGAGCTGAGAATTTAGTGACTAACTATGTCCGCGACTTGGGCGCTATTGGATGTGGCTGTGATGGTCAGGCTAGCATCGAGCGCACCGCTGGTGGATTGACTCTGCAATCGAGTCAAAAGACAGATAGCGCAGGACGTCGTTCGGAAGCGACTGATGTGAATGGCTATACGACCACCTATAGTTACGTCGATGATCGGCGTGTCACTACGATGGAGTCACCAGATGGTTCCACACGTATCACCGAAAAATATCTCGATGGGCGTATCAAGTCCGTCACCGGCACTGGAGTTGTTCCGGAATATTACACCTACACCGAAAATGCTGATGGCTCCATCACCACGCGTGTTGATGTCGCGACCGCAACTTCTCCTCGTTATCGCGAAACGACTGTCGACGTTGCCGGACGCCTCATACGTGAAGAGAGCCCCGCATCGGACGGCGGCATGATTGTCCGCACCATGGAATATGACGCTCAAGGCCTATTGGAAATGCAGACCGAGACCGGCCGCGCTGCCACTCGCTACGAATACGATGCCCTCGCAAACCTCATTCGCTCTGGCCTCGACCTCGATGGCATTGTGGGACTCACACTTGATTCAAGTGACCGCATTACCGATAGCAACCGCTTCATGGAGCAAGTCGATGGGGACTGGTTTGCAATCAGCACCACTAAGGTCTACCCAGGAACTGGCACCGAAAGTGAAAACGCAGTCCAGGTCAGCCGCAGTGCACAGCGCCTCTCCAACTTTCCATTAGCAGGTGCCAATGGCGACCTAGTCAGTGAAAGCGCCACCACTGATGTGTATGGCAACGTCACCGCAAACACGACCTACGTGGATCGCGCCACCAAGACCGTCACGCAAATCACCGATTCGCCAAGCTCCGATGTCGACGCCACCCGTATCAGCATCAACGGACTGCTGGTCTCTCAAAATAGCTCCACCGTCGCTGCCGCGACGGCATACGGCTATGATGCGCTTGAGCGTCGCGTCAGTGTCAAAGATCCCCGCCATGCGCAAGCGTCTACAATCGATTACTACACTGGCACAAATCAGGTCTTCACTCAAACCGATGGCGCAGGCAACGCCACAGCCTATACCTATTATCCGCAGGGTAGCGCTGGAGCCGGGCAGGTGGCATCCGTCACCAACGCACTCCAGCAGAAAAGCTATCAAGCCTACGACCTTCTCGGTCGCCAGATCCATACTTGGGGCGAGACCGATTACCCGCAGGCCTATAGCTACAACGCTTACGGCGAACTCGAAACGCTCACTACCTGGCGCGACACCGAAATCGACTTTTCGACCACCATTTGGCCTATTACTGACGAAGACGATAGCGGCGACGAGACCACATGGAGCTATCAAGCGTCCACAGGCTTGCTCACCCGTAAGCAATACGCAGACGCCAACGGCACCGATTACACCTACGACAGTGCCAACCGCCTGTCGGTCCGCACTTGGGCACGCGACGGAGGCCTCGACACGACTTACAGTTATGACCCCAACACCGGCGAACTGCTCAACGTCAATTACGAAGCCATCGACACCGCCGACATCACCTACACCTACGACCGCCTCGGTCGTCAGGCCACAGTGACCGACGCCACCGGTATCCGCAGCTTCGCCTACGACCCCGCGACTCTACAACTTGAAGTCGAGGAGCTGGACGCCACTTTCTATCAAGATCAAATACTTCTCCGTAGTGTTGATACCTTTGGGCGTCCAACCGGTTATATTGCGGGGCAATTAAAGATAACCCCGGTCGCACCACTAGACATTCAGGACTTTGACACAGTTTACGCACAGTCGACTTACGGCTACGACACCACCGGACGCCTCGAAACCATCACCGACGGCACCGACACTTTTACATATAGCTATAAGCCAGACAGTAATCTGCTTGCCAGCCTCACCGCTCCGCAGCACAGTGTCGCCTACGATTATGAGCTTAATCGTAATGTCATGACTGTTGTAGCTAACAAGGTTCCAGATCTAACTGGTGTATCGCTCTCACGATACGGCTACACGTATGATGCCCTAGGTCGCCGCGCAGACCGCGAGCAAAGTGGTAGTGCGATTGCAACCACCAATACCGATACCTTCCGCTACAACACTCGATCCGAGGTTGAGGGCTCTGTAAATAGTGACACGAATCAGGGAGCTGCGTGGAATCCTGATTACACCTACGACCAGATCGGCAATCGTAAAAGTAGTGTGGGCTTCCAGCCCGCGACCACCTACGCTAGCAACGCCCTCAATCAATACGTCGATCCAGTGACACTTGAATCTCCTCACGACGAGGACGGTAACCTTGAGACCAAAGGTCTCTGGGCATATCAGTGGAACAACGAAAATCGCCTGTCCAGCGCAACCGACGGCACGACCAACATCGACTTCACCTACGACTATCAAGGCCGTCTCGTCAAGAAAGACGACGGCACAAATGTTGAAGTCTACGTCTACGACGGCTGGAACCGCATCGCCACTTATGATCTTCAAACTTCAAACCTCACCCTTCAAACTTCCTACACTTGGGGCCTCGATTTAAGTGGAAGTATGCAAGGTGCAGGCGGTGTTGGTGGACTTCTCAAAGAAGGCGCTTACTATCCGACTTACGATGCCAACGGTAACATCATGCAAAAGCTTAGTAGCACGGGCTCGGTTGAGATGAACGTCGAATATGACCCCTTCGGTAATATTATCAGCGGTTCACTCGTTGGTGAATACGGCTTCTCCACCAAACCTCTAATCAATGATATCGATTGGTATTACTACGGCTTTAGATATTATGATCCAGTGACAGGGCGCTGGCCAAACAGGGATCCGTTGATGGAGTTTGGTGGTTTTAACTTGTATGCGATGTTAACCAACAACGGGTTAAATCAATTTGATTATTTAGGTCTGAAGGAGTGCTGCCCAGAAGAGCTTAAACAAGTTCAAACTGTTTTTGTCGCAATTATCTATCAGCATGCTTTAGATGCCCAGAAAGCAAAAGATGAGATCGATGAAATGATTAATGATCAAATTTCACAGGCGGAAAAAGTGAAGCAAACGGCGATTAACCTTGCAAGAAAAGCGCGAGACAAACTACTCAAACTGTGCGGGGATAATCAATTTTGCCAAGATAGCGCGAATTTTGCATTTGAGGCTGCCTCGAATGCTGCGGGAGGCATTTTAGTTATGGCTAGGGGAAAGGCATTTCAACAACGAGCAGCAGGATATTTAAAAGTAAATGAAACCTACACTCAGAAGGTTCAAACGGCTCTTGATTGGGCGAAAGGAAGATGCAGCAACTTTTCAGAGGATGCTGGCGATGGTGTCTGCACAGGAGAAGGCTGTCATTGATGATGCCTGAGGTTATTATGATCGTGCTAATAATTGTTTCGCACTGGATTGTGCGAACGGATCGTCATGTGCCGATTCTAGTGGAAAAACTTGTAGCTCTTCTGGCTTTGATTTTTATCGCATACACTACTTGGAAATATAGTGATTTGATTGTGCGTGGACTTGAAATTCCTCACTCTTTTGAGCGAGATCTAGTGGTGTTTTTCTTTGTAGTGATTGTTTCTGTTATATCGGTTTTTATAGTTCTTCCTTCTCCCAAAGGAACTAAAGGGGCGCGACACAAAGACATCGGTAACAGATAGCACAAGAAGGGCAAAGCGACGGGGCCAGTCCACGTTTTCTTGATTTTTTAGCCGCTTTCCGTATCCGCTGATCAACTACACAACTCGGCAACAGGCATCCACTCGGCTCTCGCCTCTCCTTTGTTCCAATCGACCGTCCC
>MDTD01166701.1_pt1 | contig 10729 bp, 11 predicted proteins | sample 811221 | NCBI WGS metagenome assembly MDTD01 (sample SAMN05326646, study PRJNA326480) | marine metagenome | isolation source: seawater | place: Pacific Ocean: South West | collected 2011
CCTTAAACACAACTGTGCGGTAGTTTTCTGGGTGTATTCCTTTTTTCATCTCTCAGAATTGGAGTGCAAAGATACATAAATCTTTAATAAAGAACAGCAAATAAAAAAGTTTGTTTGGTTACATATTTTTTTCTTAAGTTTGATATGAATTTAAGTGAGTTTAGCATAGCGCTAAACATCAAGTGATAATTTGGTTAAGTTGGTCCCGTGCTGAAACGTCGGCACGGGATTTTCTTTTGTTCAATTTTAACCAATAAAACCAACTGTTTATGCAAACTGACTGGAAGTCAACGCTTAAGGGTTACGAGGATTATTTGGCCTTAGAAAAGGGGCTAAGTGAAAATTCTATTGAAGCGTATAACAGAGATGTTAATCAGTTTGCAGAGTTCCTTTTAGTAGAATGCAAGGTTAAAAATCCAAATACATTCAAGTCCAAGCATATAGAAAAATATATCTCACACATGTATGACTTAGGTTTAGCACCTAATAGTCAAGCAAGAATTATTAGCGGGATAAGAAGTTTTTGCAAGTACATGAGAATTGAGAAGCTTATGGATGTAGATCCTCTAGAACTCATTTCAACACCTAAACTCAATCGCAAGCTTCCTGACGTATTAACTGTAGATGATATTGAACGAATAATTTCTTCTGTAGACATGAGTAAGAAAGAAGGTATTCGCAATAGGGCTATTCTTGAAGTTCTTTATAGCTGTGGCCTAAGAGTTAGTGAACTGATTACTCTCCAAATTTCAAGAATTGATTTGGTTGACAATTTAGTCAGGGTAATTGGAAAGGGAAATAAAGAAAGGATAGTTCCAATTGGTTCTCAAGCCTGCGAAGCTATGGTTGATTATATGGATCAATATCGATCTCATTTAAATATAAATGCTGGTCATGAAGACACATTATTCCTAGGCCGATATGGAAGGGGGTTAACTCGTCAAATGATATTTACGATTCTTAAGAACACTGCAATCATAGCTGGGATAAAAAAGAAACTAAGTCCACATACGTTTAGACACAGTTTTGCGACTCATTTGGTTGAGCACGGTGCGGACTTGAGGGCAGTTCAGGAAATGCTTGGCCATGCTCAGATTACAACCACTGAGATTTACACGCACCTAGACAAGAGGTACCTACAAGATCAGGTAAATCAATTTCACCCTAGGGCTAATTCATAAAGTCCATTTAGAACAAGCTTCTATCAGCATTTTACCAGGCTCATCTCTTGTCACTCCTTCTATTCCCAGAAATTTTAGAGTTCTTCCAAGTTCTTCAGACGCGTTTTCAATTTCTACTGGCTGAGCCTTGTTAGCCTTGCTCAACTTTGTGCCTTTGTCATTTAATGCAAGCTTGAAGTGAGCGTATTCAGGAGTCGAATATCCCAAAGCATTTTGCAAGTGAATGTGAGCTGGGGTTGATTCCAGCAAATCCTCTCCCCTGACTATTCTCGTCACACCAGCTTCCTCATCATCAGCCACAACAGCGAGATGATAAGCAAAGTATCCATCAGCTCTTTTAATAATGAAATCAGATTCTGTACCACTTCTGGATTTTTGATTACCTAAAATTAAATCACTCCATTGAACATCTTCAACAGGAGTTAAAAATCTAACTGACCTCCCTTCTACTCCATCTGGCAAGCCATTTCTGCAAAATCCTGGGTAGAGCTTTTGGCCTAAGAGTTGTTTTCTAGTACAAGCGCAATCAAAGGCTTGGCCTTTTGATTTTAATGACCTAACAATTTCGCCATATAATTCAGACCTCTGACTCTGCCAAACCACATTGCCATCCCAATACATTCCAAACCCCTCAAGAGTCCTTAATATATCATCTGCAGCACCGTCAACAGTTCTGGAACCATCGACGTCCTCAATTCTAACTAACCACTTACCGTCATTCGCTCGTGCGTCACAATAACTTGCAACAGCTGCTACTAAAGAACCAAAATGCAGCCTACCAGATGGTGATGGTGCAAATCGGCCTATGTAGCTTGAAGTCATTATCTAACGAGCTTGCGGTATTTAATTCTCTTGGGTCCCTCGTCACCTAGTCTCTTCTTCCTGTTCTCTTCGTATTCGCTGTAAGTTCCTTCAAACCAATATGCATTCGATTCCCCCTCAAATGCTAGAATATGTGTGCAAATTCTATCTAAGAAATAACGGTCGTGAGATATCACAACTGCGCACCCAGCGAATGACATAATACCTTCTTCAAGTGCACGAAGAGTATTTACATCGATGTCGTTTGTAGGCTCATCTAGAAGCAATACGTTTGCTTCTGTTTTCAGGGTCATGGCTAGGTGAAGTCTATTTCTCTCACCTCCAGAAAGAACTCCACATTTCTTCTGTTGGTCAGGTCCATTGAAGTTGAATCGGCTAACGTATGCACGGCTATTAACCAGGGTTCCACCGATTTCAATGTGTTCGTTTTTACCTGAGACTACTTCCCAAACAGTTTCTTCAGGGTTGATGTCTTTGTGGGTTTGGTCTACATATCCAATCTGAACAGTATCCCCTAATTCTAGAGTTCCTTTATCTGGCTGCTCCTCCCCCATAATCATCTTGAACAGAGTAGTTTTACCAGCTCCGTTAGGCCCAATGATTCCTACTATACCAGCAGGTGGCAGCTTGAAATTCAGGCCATCAACTAATAGTTTGTCACCAAACGATTTCTGCAGATCAGTTACTTCAAGCACCTTGTTTCCAAGACGTGGTCCGTTGGGAATTGGAATCTGAAGTCTACTAGATTTTTCTTTGTTACCATCGGCAAGCATGGTCTCGTAGTTTGAGATACGTGCTTTGTTTTTAGCTCGGCGGCCCTTAGGGTTTGTGCGTATCCATTCTAGCTCCTTGTCTAACTCCTTCTTACGCTTAGATTCTTGTTTTTCCTCTTGCGCTAGACGCTTGGTCTTCTGCTCAAGCCAGCTTTGGTAATTCCCTTCATAAGGAATACCCTCTCCTCTATCAAGCTCAAGAATCCATCCTGCTACATTATCTAAGAAGTAACGATCGTGAGTTACGCATAAAACAGTTCCTTTATACTGCTCTAAGTGTTGCTCAAGCCAATCGATTGATTCAGCATCCAAGTGGTTTGTAGGCTCGTCAAGCAACAACACATCAGGTTGCTTCAGAAGTAATCTACATAGTGCTACACGACGTCTTTCTCCTCCACTTAGTTCACTGATTTTCTGATCATCGGGCGGGCAACGAAGAGCATCCATAGCAATGTTAAGCTTAGTGTCTAACTCCCATGCATCCAAAGCATCAATCCTATCTTGCACCTGCGCCTGCCTTACAATCAATGCCTCCATCTTATCAGGATTGTTTAGGATTTCATCCTCCATAAACTTGGCATTGATTTCCTCAAATTCTGCTAGAGTATCAACTATCTCCTGAGTACCCTCTTCAACAATTTCTCTTACTGTTTTGCTAGGATCAAGATCTGGTTCCTGAGGAAGGTAGCCAACAGTGTAGCCATCAGCCCAAACCACATCTCCCCTATACGCTTCATCTAACCCTGCAATAATTTTCATCACAGTAGACTTACCAGAACCGTTCACACCTATGATACCAATCTTTGCTCCGTAAAAGAACGACAGGTATACATCCTTCAACACTTGTTTTCCTGCGGGAGTGTCTTTACACACCTTCACCATAGAAAATATTACCTTCTTATCGTCTGACATTTTTGAAATTGTTTGGCTTATTTATTCTGCAAATTTACCTACTTCACACCCTTTTAAAGCTACGTATAGCGAGAAGAATTATCCCCATTTGAAGCATAAGCAGTAAGTAGTGGAGTATTTCTATTTGTTCCTTTGAATCGCTGATTTCTAAGCCCAAATCCATCAGCTTGTAAAACAGAAAAGACGCACCTAAGCCCGCGAAATACCCAAGCTGCTTGTAGACATCTATTTTGCTCAATAGCTCTTTCTTATGTGCCACAAGAGTTTCGGCTCTAACAAGATATCCTCCAAATATGAAGGTCAATTGGTAGCCACAGTAAATCAACAGAGCTGAAATAAGAGAGAATTTCAATATCATGAAAGTCACAATTGTCATCAACATCACCGATTCCACCAACATTGTCACCCAGAAGAAGCTTCTAATATTTAGTAGTTTCTTGTAGAATTTGGCCACAATTAGCATTGCACCAGCCAAAACCATCCCACCAACCGAATACACTTCAGGATCGATAGGTTTGTAAATAGAAAACAAAATTCCTATCGATAATCCTGTAAATGAAGAATTAAAGAGTTTGTACATGAGGAAATTACTCTCTGACAAAATCATATCGCGTCTATTTTTAAAAAAGCTCATTGCCCCAAAGGTACTGTCGAAGGGGCTGCCGTGCTTAACTTCGGGGCGTGGCAAAAAAAGCAGACATACAAGCGAACAAGAATGAGGACAAGATGCGCCTTCTTGTTTCAGACTTAAACCGAAAGCTTAACAAGGTTAAGAAGGGAGGCGGTACAAAGAAGATGGAAAAGCAGCACGCTAAAGGAAAGCTAACTGCTAGGGAAAGACTTGACAGAATTTTTGACCCAGGTTGTGAGAGAGTGGAAATAGCTGCTCTTGCTGGCGAAGGCATGTATGAAGAGTACGGAGGATGCCCCTCTGGCGGAGTTGTAGTTGAGATAGGCCGTGTACATGGAAGACTTTGCATTTGTGTTGCTAATGATGCCACAGTAAAAGCAGGAGCTTGGTTTCCAATAACTGCTAAGAAGAATTTAAGGGCCCAAGAAATTGCACTTGAGAACAGGCTTCCAATTATATACTTGGTCGATTCAGCGGGGGTTTTCCTCCCTATGCAGGACGAAATATTTCCTGACAAAGAACATTTTGGACGGATGTTCCGCAACAATGCTCGCTTGAGCTCAGAAGGAATCCCGCAGATTGCGGCGGTTATGGGGTCGTGTGTTGCTGGTGGAGCCTACTTACCCATCATGAGTGACGAGAGTCTGATTGTTGAGGGAACTGGATCGATTTTCCTAGCTGGGAGTTATCTCGTAAGAGCTGCCATAGGTGAAGATATTGACAATGAAACTCTTGGGGGTGCTAAAACCCAAACCGAAATAAGCGGCGTCATTGACTATCCATGTACTGATGATGAACATGCACTAAGCACAATTAGAGACTTGGCTTCTCATTGGGGCAAAACTCCTGATGATGCAGGTTTTGCCCGTACAGAATCAAAAGCACCCAACGGCAGATCAGCCTCTTCCATCCTGCCAGAACTCAGAACACAACCCTATGAAACTAGAGATTTAATCAAATCACTTATCGATGAGGGGTCATTCACTGAATACAAAAAAACCTACGGCAAAACCATTGTATGCGGATACGCTCGCATAGACGGCTGGAGCGTAGGAATTGTTGCAAACCAAAGAAACACTGTAAAGTCCACGAAGGACGGGCTACAATTCGGTGGTGTGATCTATTCTGACAGCGCAGACAAAGCCGCTCGCTTTGTTATGACTTGTAACCAAAAGAACATTCCACTTGTATTCCTTCAAGATGTTACAGGCTTCATGGTGGGTTCTAGATCTGAACACAATGGCATAATAAAAGACGGGGCAAAACTCGTAAACGCAGTTTCGAACAGCGTAGTACCCAAATTCACAGTTGTTGTCGGCAACAGCTACGGTGCCGGTAACTACGCAATGTGCGGAAAAGCATACGACCCTCGCCTAATTGTGGCTTGGCCTACAGCTAGAATTGCGGTAATGGGTGGCGACCAGGCTGCCAAAGTTCTCCAACAGATCGAAGTCAGTCGACTCAAAAACGCCGGCGAGCCCATCGACGAAAACGCCCAAGAAGAACTGCTTCAAAAAATCAAGGCCCGCTACGACGAACAAACCCAACCTGAATACGCTGCCTCAAGAATTTGGGTAGATGCCATCATCGACCCTGAAGACACTAGAACATGGATCACCATGGGAATAGAAGCAGCAAACGCAGCACCGGCTGAAAAACCATTTAGACCCGGAGTACTCCAAACCTAATTACTGCGCTCTCTCCAATCTCTGCAACGCCCCCAGCATAGGTTCGTACATAGCCCTAAGGCTATCATCTGAACACGTCTCAATCGCATTCCTCACGTTCAGGATTGCCTCCAGCAAGACGTGCTCCTCGTCAATTGACTCGCACTGCTCAACAATTGTCAGCCCCTCCATAGCGGCTCTAAAATCACCACTAGTTGCAACCTTAGTTATCAGATCCAACTTGTATGACGGATCAAACCCCGCACTCCAAATAAACCCCAGTATGTCTGCAGCAATACCATCACACTCTCCACTTTCTAGCTCCTCTAAGTAAACACCCTCAGCACCACTTAGCTTAATCGAAGAAAGCATCCCCCTCATCCTCTCTCTTATCTCGTCCTCTCCTCTATCCCTAAAAGCATAAAGCAAGGGTTTAACCCAAGCAATAGTTCCACTTGCGTCAGCTTTGTCAAGCTCAGCAACAACCTTTTTATCGTCCTTAGAATTGAGATCTTTCATGAGGCAAAGGTATCTCTGAAAATATCCCTACAACAATCTGAAATTTCAGAAAGCATCATTGCCGTAGCACCCCAAACCACATTCCCTCCCAATTCAAATCCCGGCACAAGCACCCCCTTCATCTCATAATCACCCCACAAACCTTCAGAACACAATCGGTCCAAACTCAAAAACAACACCTCGCTAACTTCAACTTCGTCGAGAATAAAGTTGGGCCTCTCAGGCAAACACGCAAAAAACGGCCTCACAAAAAACTTACTCAGAGGAATGTACAAGGGTGACAAGGCCCCTACAACTTGCTCCTTCTTAACAAAGACCCCTATCTCCTCCTCACACTCTCTGATAGCACAAGCCAAATCACTTTCATCGCACGCATCCCTCTCACCACCAGGAAGCCCAATCTGTCTACTATGCACACCATCATAAGGAGCCCTTTTAATCAAGACTCCCTCCCAACCCTCAGCAGTCGGGTACATCAACCACATAACAGAAGCTCTCCTTGCAACCTTCACATCCTCTTCAGAAAAAGAACCAGCCCTAAATGGTGGAGCAGCCACCAACTGCGACTCCAATCCCGGCAGATCACAGGCCAACTTCTCACGCAACTCACCCAGCAATTTTTCTTCTTCTATTTTCACAATTGCAAGGTCGCGCCTACCTTCGCTCAATGCAAATTCAGCTACTAGATAAGAACATTGATTTTCCGAATGTGGAGATGGCAAATGAGTTTGGTCTTTTAGCTGTAGGCGGCGACTTGAGTCCTGCTAGATTGATTGCTGCGTATGAGCATGGAACATTCCCTTGGTACAATCCTGGCGAGGAAATTCTTTGGTGGGCTCCTCCTCAACGAGCTGTAATTCCTCTAGATGAAATTAAGATTCATAAGAGCATGAGGAACATCTTGAATAGAGAGATATTCAATGTGACTTTTGACACATGTTTCAGCGAAGTGCTAAATGGGTGCATGGTTGACAGGGGCGACAACTTGGGGACTTGGATTAGCAATGACATCTACAATGCGTATTGCAATTTGCATGAACTTGGTCTTGCGCACTCAGTTGAGGTTTGGCAGGAAAAGGAGTTGGTTGGAGGCCTTTACGGGGTTTCTATTGGGACTATGTTTTTCGGAGAAAGTATGTTTTCAAAGGCTCCAAATGCATCAAAGGTTGCTTTAATCAAATTAGCCCAAACCCTCCAGCAATGGAATTTTGGTCCCATTGACTGCCAAATCATGAACGATCACCTTGGCACATTGGGAGCTAGAGAAATTGACCGAGATGAATTCCAGAAGCTCCTGAAATTTCATCTAACTTCAGCTCCGACAAAAAAGGGCCCTTGGACAGATGCAATACTCTAAACCATTTTTGATTTTTAGAAGGAGAATTTCAAAAACAATCCTTCGTATTCTCGGATGGAAATTTCGAGGTCAAGATCCTCCAACTAGCAGAAACCAAATCATCTTCATCAACGAACTTGAAGGAGATATTGCTAGATCTCAGAAAAGATGGATGAGACATCTCACTGCAGACGCATCATATTTCATTGAATTAGGGGATAGATTAAGCATCGAAGAAAAAATCAATCAACAGGCAACAGTCCTTATCAAATGGCGCGACAACATGGGCACTGATGATATGGTTTGGCTTTTAAAAACAGCAAAGGACAAAAGCATCAAACTATCAGCATGTGCTTGGGATTCAGCCAATAAAGCGATCAAATTTCATTCACAATTCAACCCTTCTCCTTACCCTGAAAGAGACATACGATATCTAGACAGATTCTTTGTTTACTTCAAGAAAATTTGACCCAGGAATTCCTGTATTAACAGGTTACTAACAACATTTGACAAATCGTTAACAACGCGTTAATATCTGGGTGGTTGTTTATAGTAAATGCTTTAGATGAAAAACTAAATTGCATGAAACCTTTAACCTATAAAACCACCACAAAATGCAAATGGACAAGTACGACTTCATGATTCTTGACATCATCCAGAACTTCAAGCTTGAGAATCAAAATCACATTAGACTTAGTGTCTTAGAAAGAAATTTCTGGAAGAGAATTGAAGCCGATACTGATTTGCACGTTGGACAAGCTAGAATTGGAGAAAGAATAACTAATCTCTATCTAGATGGTTTAATCCAAAACAAGGATGGTTACACTCTTACTAAGAAGGGGCGTGAACAATTGTCATTCGCACCTTGGAATAGAGAGGTAGTTTCATAAGAAAACCATAGTCTTTTTAGAAAGACTGATTTATTTGATACAGAAAGGGGACGCAATTGCGTCCCCTTTCTATTTGAGCTGATTATGTTATGTGGGATTTACTTAGGATCCGATTCCTCTAAGATCTCTAGATTAGGATATTTCTCCTTCCAAAAATCAAGCTTCGATCTGTCCTTAACAGTAATCACAGTCCTACGATCTAGTCTAACTTTAATATTAGGCTGTAGCTCTTTTTCCTTTTTCTTTCTCGCCATTGAATTTTAATTGAATTGCGAATGAACGCAACTTAGGACAAAAAATTTAGTCTTTCTACTATTTTATTGAAATACTTTAAGGTTAATTATCATTTAACCTTAAATTATTATCTAGTTAAGTATACAGTTCCTCTGATTTCCTCTGCGTCTACATCGTAGCCTTGGACTTTGATAACCCAATTATAAAGTCCATCAGGAGCAAAGTGCGTTCCTCCATCTACGTTTCCTATCCATGGATCATCTAAAGAATTACTTGTATGAACTACCTCTCCCCATCTGTTATATACAAACAATTCAAACGACTCTACTTGTCTTGCCACAATCTCCCACGCGTCATTTTTACCATCGTTGTTTGGCGTAAATGCTGTAGGTATGTATACAATTACTTCACCATAGATATGCACAGTAGCAACGTCAGAACAACCATTATTTGTAGTTGTAGTTATGAAGGCATCGTACTCATCTAGTCCATCATATGTATGAAGCATATTCTTTTCAAATCCCCAAGTTCCATCACCAAAATCCCAAACGTATGAGAATGCACCTTCAAATGGCTCTTCAGGCGAAGTGATAACATCAAACTCATATGTACCATCCCCAAGCTCATATCTAACTATAGTTGATTGTATGGTTTCCACATTAACACTCATTGTTTGAGTATTCTCATAATTACAGTTATCTACCACACTTACAACATAGTCTGTTGGTACTGGTGGGGACACAGTATATGCGAATTCATTAGTTGAGAAATTTTCCCATTGGAAAGCATATGGTTCTTCTCCACCCTCAATATCGAGAGAAAGAGTGGTGCTTGCCCCATTGCAAAGCACAGTGTCGTTAGGAAGAGTAACAACTAACTCCTCATATGGCACTTCAAACAGAGTTTGGAGATACATGGTTCTATCGCACCCATCTACGATGTAAATTTCAAAAAGGTGATTTACTAAAGAAGTATGTTCAAGGCATTGCTCACTACCATAATCAATTCCATTGATCGTCCAGTTGTATGAAACAGGCGGGTATTCTAAATCTGGGTCCTGTATAAGTTCTACACATACTTCTTCGTATTCATCACAAGGCACGGAGACTACCTCTGGTGTGACGGCTTCTAAAGGAGGCGTATCATAAATGAATACACTTAAATAACTCTCAATATTACCGCTAACAATCTTCAACTTGAGCTCTTCTGTCCCCTCGTCTATATAATCCTGAGGGACATTAAAACTGAGTGAAAGAGTATATTCTCCAACTGGTATTGTAGCTGATGCAGGAAGTCCTTCAATATCCTCTGTAAAAGACGCCTCTGAATCGTCTTCTTCAAGAATCTGGAAATCGAAAGGAAAAACTGAAGGTACTAGACATGGTCTGCTCACAGTAATTGTCGATACACCACAATCCTCCCAAGCACAGTAGATTACAACATCATCATCAGGATCTGGATCACAAGCTGGTGCTGCAGTAGCCTCATACTCTGTTGCAATAGGCGAACCAAAACTACCCTCTTCAAGAATTACAATAGATTCCAAGATTGTATCTGTACCGTCTGCAATAGCAAGCTTAATATGATATGTCAATCCACAGCTCACCGGATGAGAAGCAGTAAAAGGAACAGTGTATCCATTAATACATGGAGGTTCTGTAGCTCCAGGATTATCAATGTAATATTCCTCGTTGATCAAATTATTAACCGAACTAATTGTAATCGGAAGTTGAGGATCAGAATCTGGAACTTGGGCAATATTGA
>MDTD01041479.1_pt1 | contig 10728 bp, 16 predicted proteins | sample 811221 | NCBI WGS metagenome assembly MDTD01 (sample SAMN05326646, study PRJNA326480) | marine metagenome | isolation source: seawater | place: Pacific Ocean: South West | collected 2011
CTGCTGAAATCAGTCTTACCAACTAAATTCCTAATTTCATTGAGATCATTCTCTAATCCATCCCGAAAGAAAAGAACATCCGCCTTGTGGATTAACATATTTGCACCAAGGTCCAGTAATCTCTTCTGATACTCAGGGGTACCCCAGGCATGTATTCCTGCTCCGATAGATTTTGATCTGGCTTTCTTGAAAATCATTTCAATAGTATTTAGGTAAATGGGATTATCATATTCTTCAGGAATACCTAAACTAGTTGTAAGGTCATGTGGACCAATTTGGACGGCATCAATGCCTGCAATATCTAAAATCTGATCAAGATTTTCAATAGCGGGCTTGCTCTCAATATTCAGTACTAAAAAATTGTTTTCATTGAATTTATTTATATAATCATCTAATGATTCTTCTAAGTTTTCCTCACCTGCCATCAATCGGTTTAATCTACCGCCTTTCAATGGTCTCTTCTTAGTAGCACCCACTAATTCTTTAACTTGAGTGACTGTCTCAGTGTACGGTGAAATAATTCCTGCTGCTCCATCATCTAAAAACTCAGTAGCAATATACTGATCTGGAGATTTCATTCTCACCAAGGGAGGCAGTCCCATCGCTGAGTATGTCCGACACATCCATGATAACGTTTCACGACTTATAGCTATATGTTCAGTGTCAATGAAAATAAAATCCAGTGAGCAATCTTTTAAGATTTTTGGCCAAAAGGGTGAAGTTGAAACGATGAGTGTTCCCAAGACTAAATCACCTTCTTTTAATTTATGCTTCAGTTCTAAATTTTTCATAAATCTTTTTGAGTTGAATTAATTAAATTGGTTTTTTTAAAGAGGTAAAGAGCTTCGTGATGAAGCTAATTTCTATATTGCAGACAATTCAAAGCTGATGAATAAACTGTAGTTACATAATGTCACTTATTTACATGATTCTCCCAGTAGTCTAGTTGTTGCAGTCTTAAGGTGTCGCAAAATTTCTCAAAAGTCATTAGTTTATTGAACCATTGCAATTGCTTGTACACTTACCTTGAAAGAACGGACACGAGGGATTATCAGTTGCAAACTTATTTTGGAGGAATTTTTTTGATAACAAATGTCCCGTATTCAAATTTTTAAAAACCAAGTCAAATCAGAATATTTTGACAAATAATTGATGAGTTCATTTCGATAAACCAAATTTTATGACAGGTACTCAGACAGTACAATTGCAGAATTTACAAAGAATTCTCCAGTAATAATGGGTAGATGTGTTGATCATAGTTGAAGATAGTTTGGTAAGATTTAGGTTTTTACTGCTCAGATTTTAATTAGTCTTCACCCCCTTATTTCAATATCCAAGATCATTTCATGAACCTACTTTCATTCACCTTCGTCCTACCAGTTCACTCCCCAATTGCAGACCTCTACCAACGTCCCTTATTTGAATCAATGGTCTCCGCTGGCTTTCCAAGCCCTGCTCAGGACTACTACGACGGATATCTCAACCTGCATCAGTATCTGATTCCTGATCCCAACAACGTCTTCTTTGTCCGTGCTAATGGAGACTCGATGATCGGTGCAGGCATCTTTGATCAGGATTTACTGATCGTGGACCGCTCCAAGAAAAAGCCCAATGGGAAAGTAGTGATTGCCTCTCTCAATGGAGAGTTCACTCTGAAGCGACTAGCGCAGACTCGAGAGTCTTTTGAGCTGCAGCCAGAAAATCCGGACTATCCGAGCATTCCCATTTCAGTTGATGATGATTTCCAGATCTGGGGTGTCGTGCGCCATGTCGTTCATAAGCTCTAGGAATCTGATATGAACCAACCCATTAACTTCCAAAAAAGCTAGAACTCTTTTCAGAACACTGTTACCCGAAAGTCATTGCGGAAATGAATGACTACCAGTTCAAACTGGTGAAGATCAAAGGCGAATTCGCTTGGCACCAGCATGCCAACTCGGATGAGACTTTCATTGTGATAGAGGGTTCTATGGGAATTGAGTTCAAGGACCGGACGGTTCAATTGAATGAAGGAGAAATGATCGTGGTTCCAAAGGGTGAAGAACACAAGCCCTTCGCTGATGAGCAGTGCAATGTGTTGCTGGTTAAACCAAAGGTAGTGGTCAACACAGGCGATGCTGGTGGTGAATTGACCGCTGAAAATGACGTTTGGATTTGATGTTAATCTCTGACAGATTCAGACATTATCCAAAACCTTTGGAAAGAGATTATTTTTGAGAGGTGTACGTAAAACCCTTGGCGCGTATAGGTCATGAAAACCATCTTGATCGCCGGTGCAACTGGACAAACAGGCAGACTGGTGGTTGAACAGTCTTTAGCCAATGACTATAAAGTTCGTGTAATTGTACGGTCGTACAACAGGCTTCCTTCAGAAATTTTAGAACATTTTAACATCACTCTCGTTGAAGCCAGTTTACTTGACCTTTCGGATGAGCAGATGGCTGATTTAGCAAAGGGATGTGACGCCGTAATATCCTGTTTGGGGCGTGTCATCACCTTTAATGGTATTTTTGGAGAACCAAAGCAATTGTGTACAGAAGCTACAAAGTGTTTGTGTAAGGCGATTGAGTCTAATTGTCCACTCTCGCCAGTCAGATTTATTTAGATGAATAAAGTAGGTATTCCCAACCCTGACCTTAGTGAGTAGAGGGAATGGTTTGAGCGAGTTGTCCTCTCACTCTTGCGTTGGCTGATCCCTCCCCACCAGGATAACGAGACTGCGGCTCAACACCTTCACTCCAACATTGGACAGAAGAACAAGTATGTAGAATGGTGTAGCGTCCGACCTGATTCACTGATTAACGAGGATGTATCCACTTATGAAATTACAGAGTCCCCATCAACAAGCCTGTTCAACGGCCAACCGACAGCACGCTCCAACGTAGCTCACTTCATGGTTCGGCTGATTGAAGATGACTCCCTATGGACAAGTTGGAGATTCAGGATGCCAGTTATCATGAACTCTCAAGGTAACCTTAATGAGGAATTAGACCAATAGCAGAACTCAATGATCCAATGTTTTTGAAACTTTGATTCATCTCATTTCTGAGAGCATGTGAGCATAGAATCAACCTCTTACCCATGCTCCATCGCAATAGAACAAAGGTAAATGCAGAGGTGGAATGGAGAGCAGTGAAATAGGGGCATATAGAGTCGGTATCGACTGTGATGGCAAAGTGTCCGAAGGCAAGAAATATTAAATATTTTGATGCCTTGGAAGAGGTTAAGCTTGTCTACCCTTCGCAGTAGAAGGCTGTCGTCTAACTTGTTGTGGAGCTAGCCTGAATGCTTTTCCCTCGGGAACGGGTAGAGATTGAGCACTGGGACGGGAGTCCTGTAAAATTCACAGATAGCAGAAATGGAACGAAAGACATCTTTCATACTGGTGAGAATATGATTCCTGCTATGGTCAAGGAGCAGCGTCTATTCTTTTTGAAAGGTTCGAATGGAGGGAATCGGGGGGAGGGGTTGGAGACAATGATGACTTCTTTTAATAGCTATTTAGCCATACTTTAAGAAACTATAGTAAGATCAATCCAATGTTCATTTCGGTGTTACTAAACTCCTTCCTTCATCGGACGGATTTTTATAGAGAACTTACTAATTGGGATCTTGACGCGTCTTGAATCGCAATGACTTACAAAAAGATCATCCCCTACAACATAGTAAATTGCGTCTTGTAGGAACTCCTCTCCAATATCACAGGCTTCGTCAAAAGAAATAGCTATTGCCCAACACGGTTCATTATGACCAGTGTCAGGAGCATAGCCGGTAACCCTTCTCAGCCAAGTCCCATTTTCCACCAGCCGATGATGTAACTGTTCATCCGCCTGCTGATTCCTTTCGGTAGACCATTTTTCACCCGTGGTAGCGTAGCCAGAGATAATTGCGAATTCCTCGGGTTGTTCAGACCAATCAACCCCCAGATCAAGAAACGTTGATAGGTACAAGGGATTGACAGGGTCCATTTCAACATCTTGAGAGATAAAAATCACCACTTTGGGGGGGTTGTTCTATTCGTACTCGGTTTTACTTTTTGGATCTTCTTAACCTTTTTGCTGGTTAGGGCAAGCGTATCAGATCTGCTAATACTCTGGCATCAGGAGCTATGTGTTTCCATAGACATCCAGCGGCAATTAGCCAACCCTCGTTCTAAATGAGCCCGCATAGTGGTATTGCATTCTTTTTCAATAACATTATATCAAATATGCAGTTCGTGCCATGTCAACTGAAAGTAGATGTAGTGGGTCTGGGCGATATTAGGCACTATTTTACCGGATAGGAAGAAAAAAATCATTTTGAATGCTTTTGAACCAAGGCCCTGGCCTTTTGGACTAAGTCCTCCCCATCTATTCCCTTACTGCGCACATCCATAATCCAGCGATCAATCACTGGCTCCAACGCTGATTCAAACTCAGCGGTTTGCATCTGATCCAGAACAATGTGTTTTTTCTTGTAAGTCTTCAAATGTTCAATGCCACCGAGCTCATAATCAGACCAAACCTTACCGATCCGGCGCAAAAACTTTTCGTCACTTGCCTTGAGGAATGCCTCTTTGACCTCTGGTGATAATGATATCCAAGTATCTCGGTTCATCGAAACCTGCAACACTGCATTGGCGAATCGGGTGGACTGATAGCCTTCAGTCATAGAATTGATGTGTTGCTCTAGCTTCAGCGGGGCAATGACATTGGCTGTGATCAGGACAGTGTCTGCGATAGCACGCTGAAGAATCTGCGGTATCTGTCGCACCGTGGTTGCAATGGTTTTGCCTCCTAGTTCTTCAGCCACCCAGTCTGTGATCCTGCCAGCAATGCGGACTCGCTCACCCTGCATATCTGCTGGAGTCAAGACATCAGTTTTTTTGCTTAAAATGGCATGTCCCTGATGCACATGCAGAAACATCACTTCCAAATTCTTGTCTGCATATTCTTGCTTCAGATCGCTCTCAAACATCTCGCGCATAGCCAGATTCGTCGCCGCAGGATTGTTAGTGTGCACAAAAGGTAGCTCGAAAACCTCACTTCTTTCAAAACCTCCACTGTAGGTGTTGACCGTCCAGATCAAATCCGTTATCCGTCCTTCAGAGGCCTGACTCACCAAATCTTTCGGTTTGCCGCCAAGTTCCATTTTCGGAACAATCAAGATTTCGACCTGACCCTCAGAAAGCTGCTCCACTTCATCCGCCCAAGGTTGCAATATCTGCATCTGAGGCACATCCTGATTGACGAAAAAATGGTGGAGTTTCAGTTTCTTTGGTGTTACAGCTTCTAACGAGGAAATACTAAGTACGAACACGCTAAATAGAGTGAGGGTGGTGCGCATATTTAGTCTTATAATTGCTGAAGCCAACGAGGAATGCATGCTTGCGATCAATCTGTATCTTTGCCAGTAGTAAATTATGTGGATTCAAGTGATTTGAAATGGTTGCTTTTGATTGAATGTTCGGACAAGGCTAATAATCTACCATCTAATCTGGAACAGCATCTAAATTCTCATCTTTTTCTACAAAACAACATTACCATACGACTGCCGTTCGCAAAAGCCAACTTCGAAAGCTTAGTGGAAATGGTGGTCTGATAGAGACCAACAGATCTCCGCCATATCAGACATGAATCAGACTTGAAACTTAGAGTACTAATCTCATCACGAACCCGAACATAATTTCACACTATTTATGAAGTTCCGAAAATAACAGATAGCTTCACAAAAATTTACATATTAATCAGTTATACCTGATGATTATACCACTATCTTAAATGTTCTAATATCCACCAAATTAAAAGGGAAAAATTCATAAGTTAACCTAGTTATTAAAATCCTAATTTTACACTTCCAAAGAGATATTTTTCAGGTAAATCTAACCGTTAAATCAGTAAAGAATTTAAACGATAGTCCTATCTAGGTAAAAGGCGAGCTAATGAAATTAAAATTAATATAACCATCAAAGGTAAAGAAAAAACTCGAGCATGGTATTAATAAGAATTTGATTTCTGGAAACGGCAAATGTGTCGTAATATCAAAATTCTTGATCCCAGAAGATTTCTTCCACTTGAATAATTCATTAATTATATAATTGTATTATCTTAGTTTTTTAAAGGAATACTCTCTAACTCCTGTTTCTGTAAAGTTGGCATGATAGAATAATTGCATATTTACTTAATTTTTTGGATCAAGAAATGAAACGGCAGAGTTATTCAGGAGAAGAATACAAGCCCTTCGCTTATGTGCAGTGCAAGGTGTTACTAGTTGAACCAAAGGGAGTGGTCAACATAGGCAATGCTGGTGGTGAGTTGACCGCTGGCAATGACGTTTGGATTTGATGTTGATCTCTGACAGATTCAGATATTATCCAAAACCTGTGGAAGGAGATTATTAAAGAAGGAATTTAGGATAGTGAATTGGTATTGGAATTATTTGGTATGGGGGAGTGAGCCATTTTTACCAATTCTTTTCTGATTGCTTTCATATCACTTGCTTGCTTTTCAAAGAAAAACCTATAGCGACTCTTTTCATAGCGTAACACAAATCCTTCAGAATCAAGATCGATCATATCCACAACACTATTTTCATCGAGAGAAAGCCCATAAACTAGTTTTAGATAGTGGCGGTTTGCCCTTTGATGATCTGAATTCATGTGAGTTATTGCTCCTTCTAGATCGAAATTCTCTAATGTATTTTCTAGTATCAATTCTTCAGAATCTAGCCAGAATATTTCGCCAAATCCTCCGATGAAGCGTGCGCGGGTCAAATCGATCTTCCAAAACGAAAAATCATGGGTCTTTTCGTATTTCTGTGACCAAGGAAAATTCCTAAAATATCTTATCTTTACAACGCTGTCTTCTTCATTAGGAACTTCCTCAGCGTTGCCAACCCAAGTTAATCTACCAGCAGTCTGTACATCGTCCTGATGATCGCTTTCTTTGACAATTAGAGAACACTTAGGATTTTTTCGCAGATTTTTAGTGTGTTCTGCAAGTTCACTAATGTAAATTATCAAATATTTACCTTGATGGTAAATATAGGGTACCACTGAACCAAATGGATACCCTTCAATAGAATTGGATTGGGTCGCTAAAATACCATATGTCTCATTGTACAATAATTGACGGGCTGTCTTTGAAATTTCTGTATTCATTTAACTGTAGTAATTATAAAATTTATGGGAACTCTTTCTTTTAAAGAATCTAATATTAAATTCTTGATGAGAAATAATTTTGGTATTACTGAAATCTTTACAAATAATAAAATTTTATTCTTTATTAAATTCAAAATCTTTTTGGGCCTCAATTCGAGTAAAGATTCGAAGTCTAATAAATCTATCTAATTATAACTTTTACTTTAAAAATGATAAAATAAACAAATAAATTTGGAAACCAACCAAATGAAATAATAGAAACCCAGTAACTCCCATCATGCCAAGAATTATTCCGACTGCCCCAAGAAATTCAAAACGAGGTGGCTTACTTTTCCGTTTTCGAGGTGTAGGATCTTTTGGTCCAAAAGGGTTGAAATCACCCTGACGTGAAAACACTCTGTTTACAACGCACATTAGATAATCCCCTTTCACCTTCACCCCCTCCTTTACAATCGTGAAATGTATAACCGTTTTTATTAGCGTATACTAATTACAGACCTTTAGTCTAGAATTTTGATTAGATATTTTCATGACCTTTTTTACACCAAAAATATTGAAACCAGATAGTAGTATCATGAAAATTTTCCAAAATTTGAGTGATCCTTCTGGACAACGAGCTATCATTACTGGGGTTTGCTGAGGTATTGGACCTTGTTCTGCAGAGGTTCTTACCGAGATGGGCGCATCTGTTGTGATTGCTGACATCAATTCCAAAATTATTGGCAGAAGGGTCAGATTATTTAGGGCAGAACGGGTATGAAGCGAGATAGTTGGAAATACAAAAGGCGCATGTCGAAAAGCGTCATGTTGAATGAGATGAAAATTCCAGTGCAGTGCTATGAAAATTTTTGTGTTTTCAACGTTATGGAAGAAACAAACTTTAAAGAGAAACTTTATACATGACCTTGATTTCCGGTGTTAATTACAGGCATGAAAAAATCATTCGACATGAAACGGCTGTTGAACATTTGGATTACGACCCCATCGAAGGACAGCACTCGAACTGGGGAGACTACGAGTGATCAGCAAGTAGTTGGTGGCTGAACCATTGCAGAAATCAAATCAGAGATTTAGAGCATAAGGAGGTAGAATAACAAAAGCGGGACCATACGATAAAGCGTGGAGGCTTGGAGCGAGAGGAGATTTTTCTTTAGTGGATCAGATTTATCATCCAGATTACAGTTCCTTCGATTACAGAACGGGAATTGATGCTAACATAGGAGATGATAAAATGATCGTAGCTACATTACAAGAGGATCTAGTTCAAGGGCCGCAAGAAGCAATGTAAAAAAGTGATTCTTTCGCCTGTATTGAGGGATATACGAGACAAAATCTGGGGAATGATGTTTTCGAATATTTTATTACACTAAAGTGTATCCTCTACAAGGATAAGCAAATTATCAAACAGAAAACAGCGGGTAATCAGTTGACTATGATCCAAGCGAATATTTTAGCTGGAACTGGGAAGATTATAAGTGATTAGCAATCATGAGGGAAATAAGCTACTGCAAATGCTCTACAGGAGTAAGACTCTAACTACCCTGACCGTCATTTTACCAAATGGAAGAGTTGCGGCAGAGTGGGTAGATACTGTGAACAGCCATCTTGAGTTCATGATAGAGAAGAGTTACCAGGATGGTCCCTTGAAACTAATTCAATACTTTGTTTCTTGAGGACCAGAGTGGACAGAAAGTGCCTCATTTCTTGATGGAAAGCTACCTGACAAAACAGGGAGAGTAGTAATGACACTAGTTGAAATTTATGAAAATGATGAAGGACTTCATCGCCACTGGATTAAATCGAGGGAAACACATCTACTTTTGAATCTCGGTTAAAGGAAATTGGAGGAGAAGCTCAAATCTACAGTTTTCAGAAAATTATTTAGAGCTTTGGGACTAAGCCGCGACTGGAACTAGGAAGACTACGAGTGATTCGTAAGCAGTTGGCGGGCTTTACAAATCAAATCAAGAATATTGTAAGTTGAGAGAATGACTGGAGGAGAAGCATTTGATAGAGCGTGGAGACTTGGAATAAAAGGTGATTTTTCGTTATATGATGAGATTGTCCACTCTGATTATGAATCTATTAATCAGGGTGCCACAATAAATCGTGATGTCAGCAAGGCTGTTCTTGTAGGCATAGGTAAAATGGGTATGTATGGTCCGCATAGAGTAATTTATAAAAATGATGAATTTGTTTGTCTTCATCAGTTTTCAAGAGTAATTGACGATCAAGTATTCTTCTCGCTGATGACTGATATAAATTATAAAAATGGAAAAGTTATCACTCAGGAAACTATCAGGGAGCCTTTAGATGAGGACCCTAGCGAAGGCCAGGACTGGAACTGGGAAGATTACAATTGATAAGGATGACGAACTACACCACCGCAGAAATCAAATCACGGACATTAGCAAAAGGAGAATGAGCTATGTCAAATGCATGGGGTTGGAAAAGCTTCAGTTACTTTTGTGTTTGTTGTCCCAACACAGGAAGGAGTGAAGGCCGTAAGAGCATTTTTTGAAAGTCACGCAAACTTTATGGGAGTCAAGGGTCACTAACACGGGCCTCTAAAGTTTATTCATTATTACATATCCTAAGGCCCAGAATGAGTGCGTGATGATGAAATGTTTTTTTTGGGAGAAATGGCTCGATTTTCCTCATCAAGATGAATTGCTTCCCTATTTTCGTGGTTGCCTCCCACTGGATGATTCAAGATAATCACGTTGCTTTTATCTGCATTCAAACTGCCCAGAGTTTTGTAAGCTATGTGAGCATTAGGGAGTTTTTTTCCACACTGCAATTCAAAGTCTCCCGATTGAAAACTTTTATAGTCACTAATTGAATCCCTGTAATGAGCCATTTTCACCTTCTGTTTATTTTCAAAAGTATTTGATTTATGAATGTTGGAGACTTAAGTACAGCCATTTTGCTAGTTGAGTTCATAAAGCTCACTCGCTAGATACCGAATCTGATCATGTTCATACAAACCATCAAACATCCAATCAGGGAAAGAATAACAACCGTAGATTCTTCCTGCTAGCTGTCCTGTTACTGCTCCCACCGTATCTGCATTATGTCCTCTGCTGACCGCAGTAATCACAGCCTCCTCAAATGAATCTGTATTTTCAACAGCCCACCAAGCACACTGATAGGTCTCTTTGACATAGCCTCCTGACTTCACCTCTTTACGATTGGTATTTTTCGAGAGTTTGAGATGTCGATATTCTTTCAATGCTTTTCCAACCCAAAGCTCTCTTGCAAACGCCTCACTGTATTGCAGACACTCTGTGCAACCGTGAGTGAGTCTTGTTTGAAGCAGAGCATTCTCTGTGGCTTCTCTTTCATCTCTTGCCGCAATGATCACCGGCGCCATTCTCATGAGAGCCCCATCACCTGCACTGTAGGAATCAGTTGGCCCACAATAGGGGTTGGATTTGTCCTTCCTGTATTTCCCTAGAGCCATTTGGCAAGTCATCCCAATATCAAAACAATTGCCTGTACTGGAGAACTCACCATCCGTCATCCAACTGACGAAGTTTTCCATAATGAGATAGGGATCAAACTCTCCGTTTCTCTCTAACAGACCCTTA
>MDTD01035238.1_pt1 | contig 10727 bp, 13 predicted proteins | sample 811221 | NCBI WGS metagenome assembly MDTD01 (sample SAMN05326646, study PRJNA326480) | marine metagenome | isolation source: seawater | place: Pacific Ocean: South West | collected 2011
AAAAATTGTCGAAGACAATAAAAATTCAGGCGATAAAGAATTGTCTTTACAGGACTCAGTAATGGTTGGTGATAATCTATTCAACGGAGATAAAATTGATAAACAAATTATCAATGATCCAGAAGCAATTGCCAGAGCTGCTATTGAGGCTTACAGAGAAGGGAGAAAAGACAGCGGTAAAATAGACCTAGACTTTGACTAGGATGAATTGATGATGAAGTACCTTCTCGCAGGTTCATGTCCGATGTTCGAAACGTCGATGTCTTGGATTTCGGAACCATTCCATATGATGAGGCTTTTGAACTAATGAAAGAACTTCAGCAGAAAAGAATAGATGATAAGATAATAGATACTATTATTTTTTTACAGCACCCCGAAGTTGTTACTGTTGGACCTAGAGCAAGAAATGATGGGATTGAACCTCCTTCTGATTACCCATCATACCCAGTTGATAGAGGCGGTGGATTGACTTGGCATGGACCTGGTCAATTAGTGGGCTATCCAATTTTCAAATGGGACATGGCAAACGAGAAATCCGTTACACAGATTATCTCTAAGTTGGAAGATTGGATAATCGTCGCCCTCAAATCATTGGGAATTGAATCGAACAAAGATACCAGAATGCAGGGTGTATGGGTAAACGGGAAAAAAATATGCAGTATTGGCCTTTCATTCCTTAGATGGACTTCAAGGCATGGATTTACCATCAATTATGACACTCCCATATCAAGAGTTGAAAACCTGTCAGGATGTGGTTTGGAAACAGATACTACCACATCGCTTATGAGATTGGGACACAAGGTCAGTATGGAATCTTTGAAATCTAGTTTACTTGAAACCATGCTTGATTGCCTAAGAAGGAAGCCAGCAAATAATTGATGGTCTTCCCGATTAAGCGCTTTACATGGCGGGGGAATACTGGCCGGTATTTGGAACCAAGAGTTCTGAACTGGGAATACCAACTATCGGATATTTAGATTGGTATATCCCTCGACTAGAGGAAAATCGACCTCACAATCTCTCATTGAGTGGCATGCAATTTAATTGGGATGTCAAGAAAATTATGAATGATTCAATTTATCATGTTGCAGATCAACATATTGGAGTATTAAAAGATCCTAGAATAAATATTTCTTTAAGAGAAAATGTTGACATTAATAGAATAGTGATATGCAACGGAGCAACACAAGGGCTGCACATCGCCGTGTGTGCAGCGCTGGCAAAGAATGAAGAAAAAACAGTCACTATTGCCGTGGAGTCTCCCTGCTATGCACCTATAGTTCAATCTCCTCAACTGTTTAATCATGAAGTGATTAAAGTTAATCGAAACCGTCCTAAAAATAATCTTGGATTTTGGCGAATAGACCGAAACCAATGGCTTGAAGCGATAAGAAAATGTTCTATTTTGATGGTAACACCGATATTAAATCCCAGTGGCTGGGACTTTCATCCTGAGGATAGAAGTTGGATAGTGAGTACATGTAAGGAAAATGATGTAATAATAATTGCCGACGAGGTCTACTTAGACAGTAAAAAAACTCAAGATGATTATACCCCTTTTCATACGTTAGGTGACCATTGCATTTCAATAAATTCTTTGACCAAAATCTATTCATTAGGAACCTTGAGATTTGGCTGGGTTATAGCATCTCCCAAAATTGCAGAACAGGCCAGGAGGGCATTCATTACTCTAGGCGGAGTGATGGGGAGTCCGATTTTAAGAATAGCGGATTCAATTTTCCCGCATCTAGATGTTGTACTCGATAAAGTCGAGCACTATCGAGAAAAGAATCTCCCCCTACTACGTAAATTGCTTGAAAAATTCGAAATAACTTGGAATGAACCACCTTACGGAATATTTGGTTCGTTTAGACTGCCACATGGAATTAATTCCTTAGAATTTGTCGACCAAGAATGCAAACGATATGGAGTACTGCTAGTTCCGGGTAATATGTTTGACAAAGGATATGATGACTGGGTTCGAATAGCTTGGTCTATAGAGCCTAAATTATTTCAAGAAGCAATAAATAACCTAGAAAAAGCGTTAATTTTAGCGATTAGCAAAAAAACAAGTCAATAAAAGCGAGTAACACAGGCTCAACACATGGGCGAGATTGTTGTTGCCATAACTGGGGCATCTGGCGCCATCTACGGAAAGAGGTTGTTGGAAACCCTACACAAGATGGAAATCCCTTCTAGATTGGTAGTTACAAATGCCGGCGAGATTACTCTCAGGCACGAGTGTGACATGACCAAGGAAGAACTCGCCGAGCAAACCAACTCAATTCTCGAACATGAAGCCAACATTGGTGGCAAGTCTGCTTCTGGATCATCCAAGATAGACGCAGTTGTTATCTGCCCATGCTCTGGAACCACAATAGGTAAACTGGCTGCCGGAATAAGTGACAATCTTGTCACCCGCTCCGCAATCGTTGCCATGAAAGAAAGACGTAAGTTGATTATAGTACCTAGGGAAGCCCCTTATGCGACCGTTCACCTAGAAAATATGGCCAAATTATCTGCTTGGAATACAATAATTATTCCAGCATCCCCTGGATTCTACAACCATCCTGAGACCATCGAAGACTTGATAGATTTCATAATCGCCAGAATACTTGACCACATCGGCATCGAAAACGAGATTGGTAAAAGATGGACAGGCGAAGAAATTTAGTTTCTGAATACTATTTTATTCGTTATCCTAACTCAACATGCATTTTTCAGATGCCTATTAGCGAGAGTTTCAATAACTGAATCTATTGGGTGTTAACATGGTCGCTCCAAGTGCATGGGCATCTCATATCTTAGTTAATTCTAAATCTGAAGCAATGCAGATTAAAGACAAAGTGATTAAATTAAAAGATTTTCAGAAATTGGCGCGCAAGAAAAGCACATGTCCTTCGAGTCAGAAAGGTGGAGATTTGGGGTGGTTTCGCAAGGGCATGATGGTTAGGGAATTCGATGAAGCGGTTTGGAAAATACCTATTGCGAGCACCTCAGAACCTATTAAAACTCAATTCGGTTATCATTTGATTTGGGTCCATGAAAGAGACACAGAGTGATATTATGTTCACTATTTCTCTAGAAAACTATACAGTTATGGCCAAGCATGGGGCCTATGATTTTGAACATGAATCAAATCAGCCATTTAATGTTACAGTTAAAGTTAAAATTAATCAAACTACAATCGGTGACGATTTATCCAAAACGGTAAATTATGCCGATTTGCAAAACACTATTGATACTGTTTTGCTAGATTCAAAACCCATTAGACTAATGGAGACAATGGCTGAAAAGATGATTGCCATTCTGAAAAAAAACCAACTTATCGAAGAAATATCGATTAGAATTGAGAAGCCTGATGCCCCTTTACCCCATGCCGGCGGTTTGGCCGTAGTCGAGGCTGAATGGACAAAATAAAGGCGAGGATTCAAGCCAAATGACTCAATCGGGCACTTATGGTCGAGGAAATAAAACGTGTTTTCGTACCGTCGGTTGTTGAAGAAGACGGCAGCAATTTGGGCCTCGGATGCTTCAGTACAGAGGAAGTTGCTTGGCAAGTACTTAGGACCTTTCTAAAAAAAAGCGAGGAAATGCTCCTGACTAATTGCAGTGTCGTGATTTGGGATATCGATCGTGTCGGAGAAGAGGCAATGACCGTTCTCGCTACTATGGAATGCAAAGACTGCCCGGTATGCTCGAGAAGAACATTTTGGATTGATTTAGAAAATTTTAGTGCATTATGTCACGGAAGTGCTTGCTCGGCATGGATTGAAGAGAATACCGTGGACCCTGAAATTATCGATTGTGGATGGCCAACAATAAGATTTCTAAAGCAAAATAAGTCTATAGATGAGGCTGTTCGAGAACTATACAAGTTAGGAGACAGGTTGAGATCTGCTGGTATTGGTGAGCAAGAAAAAGGTTCAACACAGAGGATGATGGATGAACATTTCATGAATAGTGAAAATTAGAATTGACTCAAAATCAGTGGCCCGACGAAACTAAATGCAAATAATCCAAAGAAAATAAACATCCATAGTCGCATTTGCTTTTGGTTGCGCTCATCTCGATCATTCTTAGCGGAGCATTCTGTACTTTTACATACTCTAGGCTCGGCGCTTAGAGGAATTGGCTTGTAGCAGATACGGCAATGCTTGTGGGCCTGATTTTTACTTCCGCTGAATACCTTGTCAGAAACTTTTGATAGTTTTTCCTTCACTTTCTTTGCATCTACCATTTCAAACACTCCTTATAATCGTACCATCAAACTCTTTACCTTCAAGCGCACTTTCAAGCAGAGAAATATTTCTACCGTCTAAAACTGCTATATCGATGGAGGATTCTTTGGCCCAACCAACTGCAACTGGGTCGACTACCGCTGATTGACCGGGGAGTAACTTTCCAGTACCGGTGATTTTCTCTAGGTCGCTTATAGTGATATCAAATACTGGCTTTGCATCTTCATGTGTCCTAGGGTCCTTATCAAACACATAAGGAACATTGGTTGCAATGACACAATTCCTAGCACCACAATCTCTCGCTAAAGCAATAGCCACTGCATCAGTAGTATGTCCTGGTACAGTGCCGCCCATTACAACTACAGAATGTGAATTTAACATCTCAGCGCATTCTGCTGTCGTAGTAGGAATAGATTGAGCAACATCACATCCCACATCCGTGAAAATTTGTTGAAGAATTGTCGCATTTAATCTGGTTGCTGCGATTCCAACCTCATCTAATCTGTGAGAATCAGAAATAATATTTTTTGCTAGTTCAATACCTTCTCTAGCAGGAAGCCCTCCGCCAACCACTACGCCTAAACGGTGCTGATTGCCTTCAAGATGAACAATCAACTGACGAAGTTGACCTAACCACTGCCGCCTTTTCTCAGCCTCTTCAGGCCTCAAGAGACTACCTCCTAGCGCAACAACATGGGTCTTTGTCATCAATTACTCGTCATTACTCAAGTCTTTGAGCATATCCCTAGATTTTAAATTAATCAGGCATTTTTATTGAATTAAATACTCTTGCAGGAAATGAATTGGGGAGAGAGTTGAAGACCTTTAGCGAATGCCCTAGAAATGGAGGAAGCAAAATGAGTGATGATACTGAACTCTCAACTCGAAGACTTCGTCTAAAAATGGCTCTTGAAGAATTAAGAGAAATGAAAGGTTTCGGCACCGAACTTGTAACTATCATCATACCGCCAGACCGTCAGGTTTCAGATGCCAGAACAATGTTACAGAACGAGCACGGACAAGCTGCAAATATTAAATCGAAAGGAACCAGAAAAAATGTTCAAGCGGCAATCGAATCGGCAATTTCCACACTTAATAGATTCAAGAATGCAGGTGAAAACGGGCTCGCAATATTTGTCGGTTCAATTATTATCGGAAATAATAAATCGAGAATGGTTAATGTGGTTGTTGAAAATCCCCCTCAACCATTTATCTCGTTTCGCTACAGATGCGATTCAAAATTTGAACTAACACAACTTGAGGATATGTTAGTTGACAAAAAATCTTACGGACTCTTCGTTATCGACAGAGCCGAAGCCGCATATGGAATCGCTTCTGGAAAAAGAATACACGTACAAGAACATCTAGTTTCTAATATTATGGGTAAGCACAGGCAGGGTGGACAATCTGCTCAACGTTTCGAACGATTGATTGAAGAGGCTGCACATAATTTCTTCAAGCGCGCATCTGAACACGCATGCAGTTACTGGCTACCTAACCTAGAAAATATTCAAGCCATCATCATAGGAGGACCGGGTGCAACCAAGGACTTCGTCGTTAAAAATGAATACTTTCACCATGAAATCGCCAAAAAAATCGCCAAAACTACGTTTGATGTTGGATACTCAAATGACAGTGGGGTAAGAGAGCTAGTCGATAATGCCGGGGGATTGATGGGCGAAATTGAATTAGACGCGGAACGACAAATGATGAACCGCTTTCTTCAAGAATTGGTCAAACCCGCCCCTAAAGCAACATATGGTGAATTAATGATCAAGCAAGCATTGGACCAGGGTGCTGTTGATACATTGCTAATATCCGAGGGATTAAGAAAGAACTCTATCAAATTGCAATGCAAGAAATGTTCTCATCAGTGGAATATCACCCTTTCCAGAAGCGAAGAAATCCCTGAATGTCCTTCATGTGACACTTCTTCAGACGATATTAAAGAACTCGAAAGTATATCTCTTATCGACCAACTAGCAATCCTCGCCTCCAAGGGTAATTCTTCTATCACATTTATCTCCGTTGATACCGAAGAAGGTTCTCAGCTTTTACAAGGCTTTGGTGGATTAGCAGCCATTCTAAGATATCCAATGATGTGATTAAAATGCAAATCTTAAGAGTTCACATAGAACCAGTACTTGGTAAAGTTCTTGCTGAAATGGGAATCCAAGGCGACGCATGGAAATCAATGCTAACACCTTCCAGAGAACATGGACAAGGTGACCTTTCATTACCCTGTTTTCCATTTGCAAAATCTCTTGGAAGAAACCCTGTAGAGATTGCCGAAGATATTTGTTCGTCTATAGAAACTACTACTGAGATAGGCGAGGTGACTTCAACCTCTGGTTACCTTAACTTCAAAGCAAGTCCCAAATGGCTAGCAAGTCAGTTACTTTCAGGAAAGGTGCGAATTGGCGATGCATATGGCAACAAACCAAGTACAGGTAGGCAAGTTCTTATCGAACATACTTCGGCAAATCCTAACGGCCCCTTCCACGTTGGTAGAGCCAGAAACGCTATTCTGGGAGACACTTTAGTTCGATTACACCGACTTCTTGGTAATGAAGTTCGAGCCGAATATTATGTTGACGATATGGGCAAGCAAGTAGCAGTACTGGCATGGGCACTTGATAATCTATCACAACATGATGTGGAGGAAATATTGCAAGATAAAGATTCTATTTCACACAAGTGGGACAACAAAGCTGACCATGCTCGTGTAAGATGGTATCAAGCTGCACAAAAATTAAGACAGAATGAAACAAAAAGTGTTCAAATTGAACAGGACATTGCTCAACTGGTTCACGCTAGTGAAAACGGAGATGAATCGGTTTTACTGAAATTCCATGATGCCTTCCAACCAGTTCTTGAGGGAATGCTCACAACTCTGAAACGCCTGGGAATTAAATTTGATGAATTCACCAATGAGTCAATGTTTGTGACCAATGGTGATGTAGATAAACTAATGAAAATTTTATCGGAACTAGATATCCATGGTGTGGCTGATAATGGTGCGGAATTCCTAGATTTGGGTTCAAGGGGATTAAAAGGTAAGACCGAATTTTTCTACAAAAGAGGCGATGGATCATCGCTATATGCCACTAGGGACATAGCATACCATATTTGGAAATGGAGTCAATGTGATGACCTAATTAATGTATTAGGAGAAGACCATAAACTACAAGCCAAGCAAGTCGGATTAACATTGAAAGAACTCGGTCACAAAGTCCCTGAAGTACTATTCTACTCATTTATCAAGCTTCCAGAAGGAAAGATGTCAACCAGAAAAGGGAATGTAGTTTTCATGGATGATTTACTCGAAGAGGCTAATGAGCACGCAGCAGAGATTGTTAGACAATTGAGAACCGAATATGATGCCCAGCAGGTAAATGAAATTGCTGAGGCAGTTGGAAGTTCAGCAATACGCTTTAACATCATTAAGGTAAGCCCGGACAAAGGATTCACATTCAGATGGGAAGAAGCTTTAGCATTCGAAGCTGGGTCCGCCCCATTTGTTATGTATAGCCATACTAGGTCATGTTCTATAGCCAAAAAATGTAATGATATGGGGATTGATGTCGAAAAAATTTGTGAAAAAGAATTGGCGATTGATGAAAATAATGATGATTTACCAAATTCATTAATTGACTTACTTAGGTGCATGGCTGTTCAAAATGATGTGTTGAAAAGGGCGGTTGAACAATGTCGCCCTAACCTTTTTGCTAATCAAATATTAAATCTTGCAACCTGCTTTAACGGGTTCTATCGTGATTGTAAAATCATCGAAAGTGGGGAGATTAATGAACTGTACCTGCAGATATCTCAACTCGCATCCCAATTTCTCAAATCTGGAATGGAAGGATTGGGGATCAATCCGCTTGAAAGAATGTAATCATTCTAAATCTGAACGATACCATCCCTCGGGGAGTTCTAGTGGGTCGTAAGTATTCGAATCTTTTACCCTTCTAACGATTTCTAATTTCATCGACTCCATGCCCACATTTTCTAATGCTGACATGGTAACTCTACCATTATTATCATGCAGTAATGGAAGTTCTGGTTCTCCTTCTGAACCTTCTTCAATCCACTCGTCTTCAAAGTGCTTGACTTCATCCCAGTTTTCCGGCCTAGGATCAATCAAATCTGCTTTTGAGGAAACGATTAGTAGGTCGGTCCCGGGTAGTAATTTTTTTACATCTTCCAATAGGCTAAGTTGCTCTTCTATAGAGGTTCCACAGTCCTGACTTTCATCAATTAAGAATAGCACTAAAGACCCTAAATGTTCCAATGCTGAGATGGCTTGTAATTCGATATCATTTCTTTTTTCCATTGGCCTATCAAGTAAACCGGGGGTATCTACTAATTGATACTGAAGCCTCCGATGAATAAAATGCCCAACGTGGATTTGCTTGGTAGTGAAAGGATAGTGATTTACCTCCATGTTTCCTGAACTCAGTGCAGAGATAAAGGCTGACTTACCAACGTTAGGCGCTCCACAAATCACTACGCACGGTAGTACTTGGTCAATAGTTGGTAGTCTTTTGAGAACCTCTCGCGACTCGTTTAACCATTCTAGAGACGGTTTAACCCTTCGCATAATGGATGAAATTCTTCCATAGGCTTCTCTTCTTGCATCATGCATCAACTCCGTCCTACCTGTCCTAATAATTTTCTTTGAGTTCTGCCCTGCGATATTTAGAACCTGTTTTGAGCCCCATTGAAGAATCGATAAATGATGCCGATAATCATCGCAGCCAACACATGCGTCGATCATTGAAACATCGAATCTTGGAGATTGGTCTAGTGATGGCCAAGTGTTAACCGTGTCCATTAAACTAGTAGCGATGATGTCTGCTGCGGTTTGAACCATTCTGTTCATTTGTTTCCTAACTCGAAAAATTCTGTCAGAATCATCAACCCTATCAGCGGCCTTTTTGGCTCTAGAGAATGCTTTGTCTAAAATTTCGTCTTCGAGTAACACTGTCGGAAGAGTACGCCAAGAAACTTTCATACTACTCCCTATCTACATCCAGCGGCCAACACTTCAAGAAGACTTGGTAGTAATTTATTGCTAAGTTGTTGAATTTGGATTTAGGAGCGAGGTTCAAGTAGCCTAGCCTATTGGTTTAACCATGGCGAAGAAAAAGAGTGGTGTAAAGTTACCAGATTGGGCAGTTCCACTATGGGAAGATATGGGCTCACCTAATCTCTCGGATGTAGAAGGAAAACACAGCGGCGATTTACTTGAAAGGAGGCATGGGCTTCGTAAAGATGACTTGGTTGAAGTACAACTAGATGCCAGAGCCTTTAATGATGGCGAAGAGACATGGATTCGGGGCAGATTGTTGTCATCTGGAAAATCAAGTATTGAAATTCTTTCTGATGACGGTAAAAACAACTACATCGCTAGAGACGTTATTGTCAAAATCGTTTTAGTTGCCCACACCAGACCAGCTTACATCGATGACAAAGAATTACTCGCTTTTGAAAGAGAAGACATGAAGAGACGTTCAAACTTACATGAGAAAGTCGAGAAAGAAAGCAAGGGTTCTGATGATACGCACTTGTGGGGTTGAGATAATGTCACTCGTAGAAAAAAAATGTATCCCATGCGCCGGTGGAGTCCCGCCGCTCAGTAAAGAAGAAATCGAACCTTTGATGGAAGAAATTGATGAAAATTGGACCTGTCTACATGAACACCACATCGAGAGAGATTATGATTTTCCGAACTTCGTTACCGCCCTAAAATTTGTCAATGATGCGGGCGATGTTTGCGAACAAGAAGCCCATCATGCTGATTTTCAGTTATCTTGGGGTAAAGTGAAGGTCATGATTTGGACTCACAAAATTGATGGACTCACAGAATCTGATTTTATTTTAGCCGCTAAGATAGATCAGATTCTCGGGTGAAAAAATGGCGACATTCCAAGAAACATTGGCTAGCAGGAGAACTGCATATAGTTTCGAAAGTAAACCTGTTAGTGATTCTATTTTACAAGAAGCACTTTTTGCAGCATCCCAAGCACCCTGCCACAAACATACCCACCCATGGAAATTCTATGTGATTGGAAAGAATACCAGACAAAAACTAATCCCAACTATCAAGCGACTCGCCGATTTGAAATCAGCCAAAAAGGGCTCGTCTGACCTTGAAAAAGGCCGCAACAGGGCAATTAACAAGATTACTCAGCCACCAATTTTAATCGCAGTCACCTCAAAAAGAAATAAATTGGATACCTTTAGAGAGAAAGAAGACTATGCAGCGACGGTTTGCGCATTACATAATTTGGTGTTATCATTATGGGATAATGGAGTTGCCGCTCAGTGGTCGACAGGATCAGTTTCCCGGGACGACGAAACCTACAGGCAACTTTCTATAGATATTCAGCGAGAGGAAATTATTGGTTTTGTCAAAGCGGGCTATTCGACTTCGACACCTAAAGTGAAGAAGTTACCGGTTGATGAGATTACTGAATATCT
>MDTD01082181.1_pt1 | contig 10727 bp, 9 predicted proteins | sample 811221 | NCBI WGS metagenome assembly MDTD01 (sample SAMN05326646, study PRJNA326480) | marine metagenome | isolation source: seawater | place: Pacific Ocean: South West | collected 2011
CCTCTCCCATAGCTTACCATCCGTGCATACCAAACCGGTGAACTCCCCGGTTTAAACGGCACAACCCGGCAGGGAAACCAAACGGCATTGCCCTCGCGCCGCTCCCTGCCGGGTTCCTTTATCACAGCCGCCTAATCGCGACCCTTCTTAGCCAGCTTGCCCACATAAGACTCCAGCTTCAATCCGCTGATGGCAAACTTCACAAAATTCACAATACTTTTGGGGGAATAAAGCGCCCGGGTCAGATCAGAAAAAATCTGATACTTCTTCGGGGTGTAGGGGAACCAGTTGGCCTCCATCTTCTTTGAATCCTTATCCACGAGGATCGCCTTGATATTGGTAAAGGCATAAAACCCGAATTCGCCTTTATACCTGCCGAAGCCGCTCTTCTGAACGCCGCCGAAGGGCAGGGCATGGTTGCCCTCGGTGAGCATGACATTGTTGATGGAGACGTTACCCGTATAAATGGCCCGGGCGACCCTGTCGGCCCGTTTCAGATCCTTGGACCAAACCGAGGCGGACAAGCCGTACTCCGGATCATTGGCGAGATTAATGGCCTGGGATTCACTGGAGAAGGGATAGATGGGCAAAAGCGGCCCGAAGTTCTCCTCCTGGTCGATAAGCATATCCGGGGTGACGCCTTCCACGATCATGGGGGGAACAAGGTCGCTGTCGCCATCCCAGTCTGCGCCGGTCAGGAAGACCGCACCTTTTTCCTTGGCATCGGCCACCTGGGCGGCGATTGCCTCTACCTGGCCCCGGGTGCACATGGGGCCGATGTCGGCGCTGCCGTCGTTGTCCCGTTTCTGGACAAGTTTTTGGGTTTCCCGGATCAGGGTCTCCTTAAAGGATTCATAGATATTTTCATGGACAAAGAGGCGTTCCACCGAGGTGCAGGACTGGCCGGTGGTGGTAAAGGCCCCCCAGACGGCGCCGGCCACGGCCCGGTCAATATTGACGTCGTCGAACACCACCATGGGGTCTTTGCCCCCCAGCTCCAGTTCCACCGGGATCAGGTGCTCGGCCGCCTTTTTCATGATGTGTTTTCCCACGGACTGGCTGCCGATGAGGAAGATTTTGTCCGGCTTGCCGTCCACCAGGGCATCCCCGACTTTGCTGCCGCTGCCGTAGACTACCTGGACCCAGCCCGGCTTAAAGCTGGCCTTGGCCAAAAGTTCCTCCACCAGGCCCGTGAGGGGGGTGGCGGAAGAGGGTTTGAAAACCACGGCGTTGCCGGCGATAAAGGCCTGGGTGATGGGAACGATGGCCTGGTAAAAGGGGTAGTTCCAGGGAGAGATGAGCAGCGCTGTGCCCAGGGGCTCGAAAAAGACCTTGGAGGATTTGCCCATCAGGGCCAGGGGGGTGGGGACCTTCCGGTCTCCCAGATGCTTGACCGCGTTTTTCTCCAGGTAATCCAGGAAGTCCAGGGTGCCGAAGATTTCAGCGGTGATGGCATCGAACCTGGATTTGCCGGTATCTGCCTGGAGGCGGTCCAGGATATACTCCTGGTTTTCCAGGATCACGGCCTTGAGGGCGGTGATGAATTCCACCCGCTTTTTAACGGGCCAGTCCCGGATCTCGGACTGTGCGGCCCGGGCCTTTTCATAGACGGCGGTGATATCTTCGCTGGACGGATCTTCCAGGTTTACGGACATGGCCTTTTCCGGCAGTTCATCCTCCCGGAGCACCAGCTTGGGGTGCCAGTCAATGGCGTCGTGAACCTTTTTGCCGGTGTAGCCCGGGGCGGTGAGGTTGGCATAATAGGGGGAAAATACCGCCCCCTTGATCCCGATTTCCAGCATGCGAAGGGCAGCGCCCAAAGGCCCGGGGAAACTGCCGCTGCGGTTGCACAGGGCAAAGATCAGGCGGATTTTCCATCGGGGCGTCCAGCGGAAGAGGAAGAGCAGCAGCCGCAGGCCTCCGAGGTCATCCGGGGAAAGGTAGGCCGCCATTTTATCCATGTGGTCGATGCAGCCGGTGTCGGAAAAGGCGGGGGAGGTTTCCGTGCCGGGCAGCATGATGTCCCCGGCTTTGATCAGGCCCCTGAGCTGTGCCTGTGAGAAATATTTTGAAACGGGCAGGGTTGAATATGTCATGGGATATTCCTTATATAATGTTTATATGAAAGAACCACACAACCAATTGAAATCTTTCATAGTTTGTTGTGGATACACTGAATAACATTCATGGGTGGCCCATGGCCGTTATTGGCCGTAATTCGTCTGTTTGAGAATGGCGTCCGCCGCCCGTTTGGACATGGCCATGATGGTCAGGGACGGGTTGATGCCCGGGGCGTTGGGGAATATCGAAGAATCCGCCGCAAAAATATGGGAATGGCCGTGGAGGTGGAAATCCGGGCTGACCACCGAGGTGGCGGGGTCCGTTCCCATGGCGCAGCAGCCCATGAGGTGGAGGCCGATGCCGAAGCGGCCGTGGATGATTTCCCTGGCATTGGTGGACTTGAAAATGTTTTCAATCACCCGGGTGCCCTTGTCCTGACGCCTGCGGTCCTCCTCGTTCTGGACCTTGCGGATCAGGGCCTTTCCTTTCCGGTTCACCTTTATCCGGCCCGGATGGGTATCCCGGGTGCAGACCTCGATGCAGGCGAAGTGAGAGAGTTTTTCCATGGCCTCCTGGTGGGGCAGGCCGAAGTCGGGCACCAGAAGGGCGATGGCTTCAGGGCCGGCATAGACGTTTTCCAGCTTGAAGCCTTCTTTTCTGAACCCCGTGTCGTCGGATTTAAAGGCCTGGAAGGCGCCGGTGTGGGAGTTGATCTTTTCATCGTATACCCCGAAGCTCATGAATTGGGGATGACAGTAAAAGCCTTTGCCGATGTGGGGCAGTTCCTTGCCGAACCCGGAGTTGAGCAGCAGCCGGGCGTTCCCGATGGCACCGCCCCCAAGCACCAGGTGGCGGCCCCTGAAGATTGCTTCGCCGCCGCCTTTTTCCAGGCCCAGGACACGGATGTCGCCTTTATTATCTTCCACCCGGATCACCTCGGTGTCGGAAACCAGGGTCAGGCCGTTTTCCAAAGCGGTTTTGAGAACGGTTTCAGGCGTTGACTGTTTGGAGCCCAGGCGGCAGCCGTTGAGGCATTCAATACAGCAGTTGCCCTCTTCCAGGCGGCAGTTGGACTGGGCACGGCGCAGGGGGGCATTCTGATAGTTCATGTTCTTGAACCCCTGGTCAAAGATTTCGGCGTTCTTGTTTCTGAATTTGGCCGGGATTTCCTGGATCTCAATGGCATCTTCCGCCTTGTCGTACCAGGGGGCCATATCTTCAACGTTGAAAAAGTCCACCCCGGACTGGGAGCGCCAGGAGTTCCAGGCATCCGCATCGAACCTATCCACCAGGGCCTGGTTGACGATGGAGCCGCCTCCCACCACCTTGGGCCTAAGGAAGGCAAGCTTGCAGTCATGTCCAAGTTCCAGGCCGCCGGACCAGTAGAGCTGGGAGTTGCCGTCCAGGCCGTTGGTGGGGTAAGTTTTCCGGGTGTACTTCTTGCCCGCCTCGATCAGCAGGCAGTCGGCGCCGGCCCGGCAGAGTTCATCCGCAATGAACGGGCCTGAGATGCCGGCCCCCACGATGATAAAATCAAAAATCCGGAATGGTTCCACGTCTCCTCCTTAGGGTGTTGGGGTGATAGTATTCGGGTCTGTCTTGATGGTCAGAGAAAGGCCTTGCCCTGCCCCCGGTAAGTCGGGGCGGTACCGATAATATTATTGTCCCGGACCAGGGTGATCTGGTTGAACCGTTCACAGAGTTCCCCGGCCTTGGCATGCTGGAAGAATACCGGATCTCCCAGGGTCAGTTCCGGTGCGTTTTCCGGCAACACCAGATTTTCCGGCAGCACTATGGGGGTCTGAACCTCGCCGGCCCCCTCCATGGGCAGGTAGGACAATCCTTCCGGCATCACAGGCCAGGGCAAGCGGTTGGGGTTCACTTCCCCGGAGCCCACGTAGCCGCCTCCCAGGCAGGTGACCATGCCCGGCTTGGGGATTCGTACCACCTGGAGGCCGAAAAAGGCGGCGGGTTCGAAGTTCACCTCGTGGAAATGGGTGAACAGCCCCGGTGCATAAAAAGCAGACCCGGCAGTCACCTCGGTGACGCAAGGATCTTTGCCCGTGGATTTCAGGCTGCCGCTGCCGCCGCCGTTGACCACCTCAAGGTTCAGGCCCAGCGATTTCAGCCGTTTGATGATATCGGTTCTCCGCCGGGTCAGCTCCCCGACGGACCTGCGCTTGAAGGTTCTTAAAAACAAATTTTTCAGCCCCTGTCCGGGAACGGCGTCGTTCAGCGAGGCGATCTGTGCCTCGTACCCCATGATGCCGGTGATCTTGATGCCGGTCAGTTCCCGGGCCGCTTCGGCCAGCTCAACCACCTGGTCTGGTGTATAAAGGGGGCTTCGGCGGACGCCCAAATGGACCCGCTGCCCAAAGGTGCGGAAGGACATGTCCACATCCAGGCAGACCTTGAGGACGACCCCGGCCCGGTTCCCGGCCCCGGAAATGAGTTTGAGGTGGTCAAGGGAGTCGGCCATCAGGGAGATATTGGCACCGGCCCGGGTTTTTTCGACGAATAAATCAAGATCGCCGGGCTGAACGGAAGGATAGGCCACGATGATATCATCCAGGCCGTTGTCGATAAGGAAAGCGGCTTCTTCCACAGTAAAGGCGAGAACGCCTCTGTATGCAGGGCCGCCGATGTCAAATACCCGTTTTAACAACTCAAGGCAGCGGATGCTCTTGGAGGCCACCCGGATGGTTTTGCCGGTGGCGGCCTGGGTGGACGCCACATAGGCCACGTTCCGGTCGAACCGGTCCAGGTCCACGAAGGCCAGGGGAAACCGGGCGCTTCTGAAAATCTCTTTATAGATACCGTACCTGTTGTGCCAGTCCATGCGTCTCCTCCCTTGGGTTTACCCGGCTGATAAGTTGCCGGCCGTGTCGATGAAAAAGCGGATGATGTTCCGGGTGGTCTCCAGGGTTTTTGTAAGATCCACCGCCTCAGGGTCGGCAAACCACTGGAGTTCGATACCTTCGTGAATGGCCACCACGGTGGCGGCAAGCAACTGCTTTTTTTCCGGCGCAAGGCTGCTGAATCCCGGCATCAGTTCCAGGTGGGTCGTGATCGCCTCCCTGAACCCGTTGAACAGTTCCGCCAGGGTCTGCCTAACCTTCGGGTTCTGGCGCGCCACAACGCAGCACTCCAGAAAAAAACCGGTGTGTGCATCACCGATCATCCCGTTGGAAAAGATGAACTCAAGCCCTGTGTCCGGTGCTGCTGATCCTGCAGCCGCCATCCGGGTCCGGAACTCTTTAAAGCATTGCTCCGCGAACCAGGTCACGGCCTCTTCAATGATCTCTTCTCTGTTGCTGAAATAATGATGGAGGGTGGAGGGCTGAACCCCGGCCCGGGTGGCGATTTTCCGGATGGAGGCGTTGGCCGCCCCCTGTTCCACCACACTATGGTAAAAGGCCTGGATGATCTGGATCCGCCTTTCGTCTGCTTTGCTCTTTCTTCCCATGGTTTCCTTTTTGCTTTAAAAATTGATCGGACGTATGGCCAATTTATTTTTAAAAAGAGGAGATGTCAACCGTTTTTTTAAGTCATTCCGGTACCCCCACCGTTTACACGCATGGCCCATCGGTGGTATGACTTGTACACTGGTGCCGCCGGCGATTTTTTATGACAACCCTTTGAGGAGTACCCATGACAACATCCGGACCCATGTCCTTGAAACAGGTGGAAGCAAAAGCCAAAAAAGCCATGAAGCAGGGCAATGCCACCCTGGCCATAGAACTGTTTACCGCAATCTTAAAGCAGTACCCCGGTCATAAGTTTGCCAGGAAAAATCTGAAAAAACTTCAGAAGGCGAATCCCGGTGCCGCAGACCGCACGAAAAATGACCTGAATGCCCTGATCAAGCTGTATGAAGCAGGGCAGATGGCCGCCGCTGTACTAAAGGGAAAGGAAATGCTGAAGGCCCGGCCGGATCTCAAGGCGGTGCGCAACATCATAGGGGCTGCCCTCATCGGCCAGGGAAAAGCGGAAGAGGCCCTTCTGGTGTTCGATGATATCGTTGCCAAACATCCGGATGATCCCGAAGCCCATAACAACAGGGGGATTGCCCTCAGGGACATGGGAGACTACGAAGCGGCCAGGCTAAGTTATACCCGGGCCATTGAACTCAAAGGGGACTATGCCGAGGCCTACAGCAACCGGGGGGCTGTCTGCCACGATCTTGGGGATCTGGAGGCCGCTGTGGCAGATTACGACAGGGCCATCGCGTTGAAACCCGGCTATGCCAATGCCTACAACAACAGGGGAACGACCCTGTCCCGCCTGAACATGCTGGAAGCGGCACTGGACAGTTTTGAAAAAGCCATCGAGTCAGACCCGTCCCACGCCGAGGCCTATTTCAACCTCGGGTTCGCCTATAAAACCTCGGGGCTGCTGGAAGAGGCGGTGGAAAACTATGAAAAGGCGGTGGATTTAAGACCTGTCTATCCGGAAGCCTGGCACAACTTAGGCGTTGCCCTCCATGATCTGGGGCAGATTGATATTGCCCTTGAAAAATTTGAGAAGGCGGTTGAGTTGAAGCCGGATTATCCGGATGCCTACCTGAACCACGGCCAGGTGCTGGTGGATATGGGGCTTCTCAAGGATGGAATTGCCGTCTATGACAAGGCCTTGGCAAAAGTGACCGCCAAGGCAGATCTTCCCCTGATTTATTACGCCCGGGGTGTTGCCCAGGAAAAGGCAGGCCTCAGGACGTCTGCCGTGGAAAGCTGTAAACAGGCCCTGAAGCTGGCGGCAGGGTTCGGTGAGGCCATCCGGTTTATGACCACGCTGCAGGCAATATCCCCGGACGATACCCTGGTGTCCTTTGCCCAGGGATTGCTGGATGATCCGGCCCTTGGCGATACGGACCGCATGCATCTGAACTTTGCCCTGTCAAGGGTTTATGAAGACGCCGGAGACATCACCCTGAGCCATGATTATCTGGACGCCGGAAACCTGCTCCAAAAGGACGTGATTTCCTATGATATGGATGAGGCATTGGACGGGCTGCGCCTGATTCGTGACGGATTTCGCATGCCGCATCTGTCTTTTGACATTGGCGATTCGCCTTCTTCCCGCCCGGTTTTTATCCTGGGAATGCCCTGCACCGGCATCGGCCTTGTGGATAATATCCTTGCCGCCCATTCCGGTGTGCATGCCGCAGGTCAACTGGAAAGCATGAACAAGTGTATGGGCCTGATGCCCTCAGAACTGCTTGACAGGGATGCTGACTGGTACGACGAGGCGGATTTGGCGGATGAAATTAAAACACTTAGGCAGCGCTATAAATCCAACCTGGACATGTTCAAAACGGATCTGCCGGTGATTACGGACAGCAACCCCATGAATTTCAGGTGGATCGGGTTTATCCTGGCGGCCTTTCCGGATGCTTCGGTGATTCACATGACCCGTGATCCCCTGGCCACCTGCGGCAGTATTTACAAAGAGTACTTTGCCCAGGCCGGCCTCCGTTTTGCCTGTGACCAGGACTGGATTGCGGATTACTACCGGGAATACCAGGCGCTCATGGCCTTCTGGCATACACAGTTTCCAGGAAAGATCCTGGACGTAAGTTTCGAATCCCTCACCGCCGAACCGGATGCTGAAATAGAAAAAGCCTTAGGGTTCTGCGGACTTTCGTGGGAAGATGCCTGCCGTAACGCCTACAGATCCGGTGTTGAAGCGCGTAGGGATCCAGAGGCGTGGCGAAAATTCGACCCTTGGCTCACCCCGCTGAAAACAGCCTTTCCCGGTTAATCCCAGGGTTAACCTCAGGGTTGACTGGATACAAGCTTTCACATATGATGGGTGGCAACTCTTTCATCGCGCATCCGGAAAAAAAGAACCGGCAAATGACACGACGATATGCAGATACATTTTAGGTTATCCGCATGGGAATAAAATAGGTTTCCCGGCGCATGGATTCGCCCTTACTCGAACAGCGTTGAGGCGTTATGAAACATATTGTTGGCGTTGCAGACATGAAAACCAGTAACCTTGCGGGTGATTCCATCGTCACCTACTCTTTGGGGTCCTGCATCGGCCTGGCCATCTATGATCCCATAGCCAGGGCCGGCGGAATTCTTCATTACATGCTGCCCGACTCTTCCATCGACAAGGAAAAAGCCAGGGCCAAACCTTATATGTTTGCGGATACCGGCATTCCGCGGCTTTTCAAAGAATCCTATTCCCTGGGGGCCAAAAAGAACCGGATCAAGGTGTTTGTGGCCGGCGGGGCCGAGATTCTTGACCAGCAGGGGTTTTTCAATATCGGCAAGCGCAATTATATGGCCTTGAAAAAAATGCTGTTTCGGAATAACGTTTTAATAGAGAAACAGGTCGTGGGCGGTAATGTCAACCGGACCGTCCGGTTGGAGATCGCCACGGGTCATATTTACATTAAAACCTCCGGCTCACGCGAAGCGAGGATCCTATGACCGCCATCCAGGTTTTGATACGGGAAATAAAGAACTTAAAGCCGATTCCGGCTGTGGTTCATCCCCTTCTGGCTGCGGTGGAAAATCCGAAATCGAGTATGGAGGATATTGCCGGGATCATCCAATACGACCCGGCCATTACCGCATCGGTTATAAGGACCACCAACTCCGCATTTTTCGGCCTGAAACAGCCGGCAGAATCCATCAAGGATGCGGCCAATCTTCTGGGGACGGACCAGATTGTGGAAATGGTGCTGCTAAAATCCTCCGCCAAAGCCCTGTCCGGCTCCCAGAAGGGATATGATCTCCATGCGGGGGCCATGTGGAAATACGCGGTCTCTTCGGCCGTTATCGCCAAACAGATTGCGACTCAGCTTGCCATTCCCCACAGGAGCACCATATTCACGGCTGCGTTGCTCAAGGATATCGGTAAGACGGTGCTGGATAAGTTCGTGCAGGATGCCTTCGGAAAGATCCAGTCCCTTGTGGCCGAACAGAACGTGAGCTTCATGGAGGCGGAGAAAAAGGTCATCGGTGTGGACCACACCGAACTTGGGGGAATGATCGCAAAGATGTGGAAGTTTTCCCCCAGGATGGTAAAAATTATTCGAAACCACCACCTCAGCGACGATAGCATGATTCAGGACAAGGACACGGCGGTCGTCTACCTGGCGGACTGTATCTGCATGATGATGGGCATGGGAGTGGGGGCGGACGGACTGGCGTACAGGTTTCACGAATACGCCATGGAAGAGCTCGGCATGGAAGCCGATGATATTTCCAGGACGATTGCTGAATTTGCTTATAAAATGCAGGAAGTGGAGGCGCTTTTACAGGTGGTCTGATCCGGTGCCACGATACCGGATACAGGTACTTGACGGAAAGGTGATTAAATGACGTTTTCAATCATGGTTGTAGACGACTCCCTGCCCATGCGGGGGGTGCTTAAAAAAACACTGAGAGCTGCAGGTTACGGGGCATCTGAATTCCTTGAAGCGGAAAACGGCAACCATGCGCTGGAGGTGATGGGCCAGCATCCGGTGGATATCGTTATCACGGACTTTAATATGCCGCGGATGAACGGGCTTGAGTTGATCCGTGCCATGAAAGCGAACGCCTTGCTTCGTAAAATTCCCGTGATTGTGGTCAGCACCGAGGGAAGCCTTGAAAAAGTCACGGAGATCATTGACGAAGGGGCCGCAGGCTATGTAAAAAAACCTTTTTCCCCGGAACAGATAAGGGACCTGCTTATAGAACTATTGGGAGAGCCAAGTGATGAAGACGGAATTGATGACTCAGGTGACGAATTCGATTTTTGAAGTTATGGAAACCATGTTTTTCATGACGCTGGAAAAGCCGAAGTCGCCACCGGCAGAAATTGGTGATGCACAGAAAACATCCGCCATCACATTTTCCGGAGAGTATTCCGGTACCATATTTTTAAGCATTCCCGAGGGGCTCTTGCGAACCATGACTGAGAACCTGCTGGGCCAGGATATCGACACCCTCACCCAGGCCCATGTGGACGGCACCCTTAAAGAGGCCCTCAATATGATCGCAGGCTCCGCCCTGACCAAGGTGGACAACACCGCCTATATGGGGTTGGGCATCCCGGAAATTGTCCCCCATCCGGAACCGGGTACCGTGGATGATACGGTGGTGCTGGCAACCACCGAAGGGGTGTTCACCGCCCATGTCAGACTTAACTCCGATCACTCCGACAATTGATCCGGAGTCTTTAAAAATGAATCCGATCAAGGTGCTCATTGTTGATGATTCCGCCGTCGTCCGGAAGGTGCTCTCCAAAGAACTTGACGCCAAGCCCGGTATACGGGTGATCGGTACCGCCCCCGACCCCTATGTTGCCAGGGGAAAGATAGTCCGGCTCAACCCGGATGTGGTCACCCTGGATATTGAAATGCCCCGGATGGACGGCATCACATTCCTTAAAAAACTCATGCAGTACTATCCCCTGCCTGTGATCGTCATCTCCTCGCTCACGGAGAAGGGCAGCCGGCTGGCCATGGATGCCTTTTCCGCCGGTGCCGTGGATGTTATCTGCAAACCCGGGTCTGCCTATTCCGTAGGGGAGATGAGTCAGGACCTGGCCAGAAAGATCCGGGATGCGGCCCATGCCCGGGTCAAACCGGCGCAGGCTGAAAAAGAGTCTGAGCCGGGCAGCCTCCCGGCGATCGCCTCAGGCGCCCTGTCCGCCACCACCAATAA
>MDTD01079591.1_pt1 | contig 10726 bp, 12 predicted proteins | sample 811221 | NCBI WGS metagenome assembly MDTD01 (sample SAMN05326646, study PRJNA326480) | marine metagenome | isolation source: seawater | place: Pacific Ocean: South West | collected 2011
GAGAGTTCCATGAAGCGTCTGCTGTCCTGGCTGACAGGCATTCTTGTGATGGCAGGTCTGTTGACGGGCCTGTTATTACCCGTGAGCGTTCAGGCTGCTGACATCCGCAACGTGGCCGACGACAAGATCGCCGAGCGTGGCGAAAAGGTGGATCTCAACAATTCCTCTGTGCGTCGGTTTCAGCAGTTCCCTGGTATGTATCCCACCCTCGCCGGCAAAATCGTGCTGGGTGGCCCCTACGAGAGTGTTGATGACGTTCTCTCCCTGGATCTGACCGACCGCCAGAAAGAGCTATTCGACAAATACCGTGAGAACTTCACCGTTACGGAACCGTCGATAGCTCTCAACGAAGGATTCGACCGGATCAACGATGGGCAGTACCGCTGAGGCAGTTTTCTGAAAACGCCGATCTCCACTGATTGGAATGCCTGGATTGCGGTGAAACCGCCGGATAACCCGGCGGTTTTTTGGTGGTGAAATGAAACCCTCTGACCCTGGCAGCGAACCCATTCCCTCAGGTCCTTGGGACGTGGTGGTGGTAGGCGCCGGGGCCGCAGGCCTGATGACCTGTCTTGAACTGCCCGCCGGACTTCGAGTGCTGCTGGTCAATCGCAACACCAGCAGGCGTTCATCGAGCCGATGGGCTCAGGGCGGAATCGCTTCAGTGACGCGTCGGGATGACAACAGCGACAGCCATGCGACAGACACCATCCACGCCGGTGCCGGCCTCTGCGACGGTGATTCCGTTCGCTTTCTTGTTGAACAGGCACCGCAGTGCGTCGACAGGCTGCTCGAGCTGGGGATGGATTTCGACCGGAACAGCGACGGGAGTCTGGCCACCACACTCGAGGCTGCCCACAGCCACCATCGCGTGCTGCATGTCCAGGACCGAACCGGCCATGCGCTGGTCGATGTGCTGCGACAGCGCGCCGAGCAAAGACCTGGGTTACTGCATCGCAGGGGTGTTCGCGTCAGCCAGCTCTGGGTGGAGAACGGACGGTGCTGCGGTGTGCAGGTTCTGGATGGGTTCAGGCTGCAGTGGATCCGAGCCAGAGCAGTGATCCTGGCCACCGGAGGCGGGGGTCACCTTTACACCAACACCACCAATCCCGCCCAAGCCGCGGGGGAGGGAATCGCCCTGGCCTGGGCTGCCGGGGCCGCGGTTGAAGATCTCGAGTTTGTCCAGTTTCATCCCACTGCACTGAAGCTTCCTGGAGCTCCCTGTTTTCTGATCTCAGAAGCAGTTCGCGGAGAAGGAGCAAGACTTGTGGACGCAGCCGGGAACAGTCCGGTCAATCAACTTCCAGGAGCTGATCTTGCGCCCAGAGACCAGGTCAGTCGTGCACTGTTGAAATGCATGCGCCTCCAGGGCGTCGACCACGTCGGTCTGGACCTTTCAGGAATTCCTCGCGACCAGGCTGAGCGCCGATTCCCAACCATTCTGGAGCGATGCCGCAACCACAATCTCAATCCTCTTGAGCAACCAATTCCAGTGGCTCCTGCAGCCCATTACTGGATGGGAGGCGTGGCAACCGATCTCAATGCCGCCACATCACTGCCAGGCCTTTACGCAGTGGGAGAGGTGGCCTGCACCGGTCTGCACGGTGCCAATCGTCTGGCCAGCAACTCACTGATGGAATGCCTGGTTTTTGCTCGCCAACTGGGAGCGATCGACCTGCCAGCTGTTTCAGCTGCCGACAAGCACTGGAAAACTCGGGGACACAGCATCAGCACCACTCAGACCAATGCCCGCAGCAACACCGGTATGGGCGAATTAACGCGCAAGATCGCGAATTTGAGAGAACAGTGCTGGGACGTGGCTGGGGTCAATCGCTCCAAAGTCGGGATGCAGACACTGCTGAAGTTGACCACAAAAGCAATGAACCCTCTGGAGCAGGAGGAGCTCCTTTGCATGGTCAACCAACAGTCCCATCAGCAACTTCTGGAGCTTGAGGAGCCCAGCCGCCAGGAGCTGAACCTCTTGCTTGATCTTGCCCATCGCCAGCGCACCACTGCACTGCTTCTGGAAGCCTGTCTGTTCAGAACCGAAAGTCGCGGAGGGCACTTCCGCAGTGATGCTCCCAGTTGCCTTCCCCAATGGCGTCGACACAGTCGGCAGCTCAGAGGAGAAGGAATCAAGACCCGCTGCGTCACTGAATAACCAGCACGCTGTGCGGACAAACTGTGCAGAAGCAGACGGCGGATGAAGGCACTCAGAAGTTGTTGTCTCCCTTGAAGCCGGAGAGATCAGCCAGTGTTTTCAGATCCTTCACACCCGAATCAAGCTTGCCGTTGATCTCCCAGGTGGGAAAACCTTCAATCTTTTTGCTCTGGCAGAGGGCGCGTTGGCTGTTTTGACCATCCTCCGCACATTCAATGACGGTGAGCTTGCTGGAAGCCTCCTGACCGAAGTCCTCCTTCTGCTCATGACAATGAGGGCACCAGTAGGCGCTGTACATGACAGCTCCCGTTGCGGTGAGATGTTCTGCAAGAGCAACTTTCGCCGGTGAGCTTGCTGTGGTGACCACAGGAGGCGCACCGGAACCGGGCATGGCCGCTTCCGGCCGTTCAGGGTCAAGAACCGAAGCCCAGATGAGACTGCCAAGCAGCACAGCCAGCGCCAGCAGAACGCCACGGAACACAAGCTGGGAGAGGTCGTCCCATCCACCACCGATCACGGCAAGGATCAGCAGCAGAACCGACAACACTGCCGACAGCACGCAGAAGAAACAGAAGGCCTGGATCTTGAAGACCATCAGGCCCAGCAACACCATGCTGAAAACAGCCATTCCGAGGGACACGGTGAAGAGCCCCCACCAGCTCCGGCGGGAGAGATCGTTGCGATTGTCCGCCAGGCCGGCAAGCAACGGCACGAGGGCCATCACCAGAACGGCGAGATAGGCCAGCAAACCGACGAAGGAGAGCGGAATGCTGAAGGCGTTTGTAAAAGAAAGGGTGCCCCAGGGGCTATTGAGGACCTTGTCACACCCGTCAGCCCCCACCGGGCAGGTGAGATTGCCGATCATCCCCCAGCGTTCAAGGGTGATCGAACCGGTGTCGATCACCCCCACGGTCGCCAGCACCGCCATGCTGATACGCGCCCATTTGAAACCCTGGTCCTGACGACGTCGGCTGGTGAGTCGGGTGGTGCCCATGCGCACTGAACTGATTTCTGAAATTTTGGCAGGCATCAGCACGAGATTTATGGTGATGATTGATCCGCAGTGCCCATGTCCCCGGACCAACTTCCCGGCCGCGGCATGGCCAGCACGAGGCCGACCGTTGCTTTCGCCCATCTGGGATGCGAAAAGAACCGGGTTGATACCGAACACATGCTCGGCCTGCTGACACGAGCCGGCTATGGCGTCAGCAGCGATGAAAGTGACGCCAACGTGGTGGTGGTCAACACCTGCAGCTTCATCCAGGAAGCGCGTGAGGAATCGGTCCGCACACTCGTTGGCTTAGCGGAACAAGGCAAGGAACTGATCATCGCCGGCTGCCTGGCACAGCATTTTCAGGAGGAGCTGCTCGATTCCCTGCCCGAAGCCAAAGCCATCGTGGGGACGGGCGATTACCAGCACATTGTGGAGGTGCTGGAACGGGTCGAAGCCGGAGAACGCGTCAATCGAGTCAGCAAGAACCCGACGTTTGTCGGCGACGAAACACTGCCGAGATACCGCACCACTGGAGAAGCGGTTGCCTATCTCAAAGTGGCTGAAGGCTGTGACTATCGCTGCGCGTTCTGCATCATTCCGCATCTGCGCGGCAATCAGCGATCAAGGACGATCGAATCGATCGTTGCAGAAGCCCATCAACTGGCTGAGCAGGGTGTTCAGGAACTGATTCTGATCAGCCAGATCACCACCAATTACGGGCTGGACATCTACGGGCGCCCTCGCCTTGCAGACCTGCTCAGGGCCCTGGGTGAGGTGGAGATTCCCTGGATCCGGGTGCATTACGCCTACCCGACAGGCCTGACCGCTGAAGTGATCTCGGCTTACAGGGATGTCCCCAATGTTCTTCCATACCTCGACCTGCCTCTCCAGCACAGCCATCCCAAGGTGCTGAGAGCCATGAATCGTCCCTGGCAGGCGGATGTGAACGAACGACTGATGCATCAGTTAAGGGAGCAGTTACCGGATGCCGTGATGCGCACCACGCTGATCGTGGGCTTTCCCGGTGAAACGGAAGAGCAGTTCGAGCACCTGGCTGGGTTCCTTGAGAGTCAGCGCTTCGATCATGTAGGGGTTTTCACTTACTCAGCGGAGGAGGGAACCGCCGCGGCCAAGCTCCCGAATCCGGTGCCAGCTGAGATTGCCACCGCCAGAAAAGATCGGCTGATGACGCTGCAACAACCGATCTCTGCCGAAGCCAACACCCGCTGGGTGGGGCGAACCGTTGATGTGCTGATCGAACAACACAACCCACGAACCGGAGCCATGATTGGGCGCTGTGCCCGATTCGCTCCTGAAGTCGATGGCGAAGTGCAGGTGCAGCCCCGCGCGGATGGCCTGCAAGCCGGGCCGGGAACCATGGTGCCGGTTCGGATCAATGGAGCAGACATCTATGACCTGAGAGGCGAAATCGTGGGTGCCACCGAAATGGTGGCGTCCGCTCGCACCAGCCAGTGAGCAACACGTCATCGCATGAGCGCCAACGTCTCATCTTCCTGATCGCTTCAGGGTTGAGCACTGCAGGTTCCTTTGCAGGTCTCACCGCCAAGGGCTGGATCCTGATGGATGAAACCAAGGAACCCATGGTGCTGGCTCTGCATTTCGCCGCACTTTCACTGCCAACCATGCTGGTGAGCGGACCAGCCGGCGTAAGGACCGATCGTGTTGGCTGCGAGCGGGTGTTGATCCAGGCACAGTGGGCACTTCTTGGAGCCGGCCTGTTGGGGGCTTTCTCCATTCCAGTGCTTGATGGACAGCCACAGGTCCTGATGCTGCTGGCCAGCACCTTGCTGGTGGGAATCGCCGGGGCCTATGAACTCACTGCTCGCAATAAATACTGCGCTCTGCTGGTCGATGACAACTCCGAACTGGCCCCTTTTCTGACGAGCTTCTCGGTGGTCTTCAACGTCGGGAAACTGGTGGGACCACTCCTGGGGGGTTTACTGATCACACTCACGGGACCGGCCACGGCACTCACTCTGGATGCGGCGACTTATCTGATGCCGATCGCCAGTGTGATCTGGTTGCTGCATCCGAGAACGGAACTGGAAATGCGCAGTGCTCCCGGCGAAAAGGCATCGCTGCGGGTGGCCTGGCGGGAATGCGGCAGCAGCTTGCGACACGTGCTGATGTTCACAGGCCTGATGTGCGTGGTTGGTTTCTTCCACCCGGGACTCGGCCCTTTGATCGCCGCCCGAGAGCTGGGTGATGCGCCGATGGACCTTGCAATATTCACAAGCGTTCTGGCCCTTGGAAGCATCGCTGGGGGACTGCTTCTGCAACGCAACAGCCATCGTTTCTGCAGAAGGCCCTCACTGACTCTGGCCGGTTTTGCGCTGGTGACTGCCGTGGCTCAGCTCGGCATGGCGATTGGAGGAGATGCCCCCTTCTTGCTCACGATGACACTGCTGATCGGTGCCGGAACCGCGGGGCTGCTGAGCAGCAGCAACCTGATCACTCAGGTTGGCTCCAGCCAGACCCTGCGTGGACGGATGGCCGGCCTTGGACAGATTGCCTTTCTTGGCGGCGGCGGCATCAGTGGTCTGATCGCCGCAGTTCTGACTGACACCATGGGGCTTCAGGCAACGTTTGCCATCAGTGGCACCCTTGGAGTCGTTCTGGCGCTGCTTGAGATCTGGCGCCGCGGTGGAACAGTCCTGAACGAAGTCAGATCAGTTTGATCCGGCGAAGCACAAAACTGATCGTCACAGCGGTGGTGAGTCCGGCTCCGACCAGACCCAGGTAGATGAGGACGCCCATGCCTGTCACAGATTGCAGCACCCATTAGATCAGAGATCTGGTCTGGAATCAGCAGATCCCCCTTAAGCTTCTGCACAACGAAATCAAATAAAAACGGAAGGTTCTGTCCGCAGGGTCGACCGCACGTCACAGATAGACCACTTTCTCGTTTCAGATCATGCGCACCTTATTCATCTATCCCCTCTTCCCGAAAACCTTCTGGAGTTACGAGAAGATTCTGGAACTGGTGAATCGCAAGGTGCTCCTGCCTCCTCTGGGGCTGGTGACTGTGGCGGCTCTGCTTCCTCAGGAATGGGACATGAAGCTTGTCGACCGCAACGTCCGGGAAATCACCGAAGACGAATGGAACTGGGCAGAGCTTGTGGTGATTTCTGGAATGATCGTCCAGAAAGATGACATGCAGGTTCAGATCGCCGAAGCCAAGCGTCGAGGACTGCCTGTAGCCGTGGGAGGTCCTTACGCCAGTTCAACGCCGGATGCCCCGGAAATCGCCCAAGCCGACTTCAAGGTGCTCGATGAGGGTGAAATCACACTGCCGATGTTCATCGAAGCGATCCAGCGCGGTGACAGTGGTGGTCGGTTTAGCGCGGAAGGTGACAAGCCAGATGTGACCTCCACTCCCATCCCCCGCTTCGATCTGCTGCAGCTCGAGGCCTACGACTCGATGAGCGTTCAGTTCTCGAGGGGATGTCCGTTCAACTGCGAATTCTGCGACATCATCGTGCTCTACGGACGCAAGCCGCGCACGAAAAAACCGGAACAGCTGATCGCGGAGTTGCAGTATCTGCACGACCTCGGCTGGAGGCGATCGATCTTCCTCGTCGACGACAATTTCATCGGCAATAAGCGCAACGCCAAGCAGCTACTCCCCCAGATCAGAGAGTTCCAGGAAGAGCGCGGGTATCCCTTCAGTTTTGCCACTGAAGCTTCAGTGGACTTGGCCGACGACGAAGAGATGATGCGCATGATGCACGAAGCGCGTTTTGAGAGTGTTTTCCTAGGCATCGAGACCCCTGATGAGGCGAGTCTCGAAACCTCTCGAAAACTTCAGAACACGCGCAATCCTCTCGATGCGGCAGTTGACAGGATCACCGCCAATGGGATTCGGGTGATGGCAGGTTTCATCATCGGTTTCGACGGTGAAAAAGATGGCGCCGGTCGACGCATCGTTGAGTTCGTGACCAGAACCGGAATCCCCGCAGCCATGATGGGCATGTTGCAGGCGCTTCCAAATACAGCGCTCTGGCATCGCCTTGAAAAAGAGGGCCGACTGATTCAGGACGAGTCCGCAGCCAAGGGTGTGAACCAGACCAACCTGCTCAATTTCAAACCCACACGCCCAATTCGGGACATAGCCAACGAATACGTTGAAGCGTTCTGTGCTCTCTACGAACCCAACGCGTACATGGATCGGGTCTATTCCTACTACCTGAAGATGGGCGCACCCCGCTGGAAGGGCACATCAAAACTGCCCACGTGGACTGATATCAGAGCGTTGTCAATCGTGGTCTGGAGGCAGGGAATCAAACGGAACACCCGCAGTCGCTTCTGGCGTTACATGCTGAGCATGGCTCGACGCAATCCAGCGATGCTGGAACAGTTCCTGGTGGTGCTGGCCCACAACGAGCACTTCCTTGAATACCGCGCGATCGTGCAACGCGAAATCCGTGAACAGCTGGAATCACTGCCTCCAGAAGAACCCAGCACATCACGAGAGCTGCTGACAGCCTGATCTGATTCAGTCCTGCCTGTAAGGCACTCCAGCTTTCAGGCAGGCTTCAGCTTTCTGGAGCTCTCTACCTAGATAGAGAGCATGGTCGAGACGGCTGAGGGGCACAGACCCGTTGACTTCGGTCAGAGCGATTCCAAGCTCCTTGGCTGTTCTGCCGCGGAAGCATGTGGTGGGCGAACGTGGACCGCCGCCACGGCATGACAGAACTTCCCCAGTTTCCGGATCAGTGGCACGACCTCGTTCATCCACATCATTGCTGTAATGCTCAGCCACGAGTTCGCCAGCTTCAGCATCCAGCTTGATCAGGAAATAACCAGACGGATCAAGCTCGATGAAACGCTGCGAAAGCTGGTCATCCAGTGGAGAAGTGCCTTCTGTCATCAGAACACCTTACAAATGATCGCCTCAGACCATCAATTCGGGCGGCTTGGTGCGGAAGGGAAGTTCGGCGTTGATGGCCACGATCTCCTCCTCCATCAGACCATTCGCTCTCGGCAGCCAGGAACGGATCAGTCCATCCATGCGAGGGTCATACCAGCGATGCAGGCTGGTCCGAGGTTGAGCTACAAAGCCACGTCTTCGTTTGTGACTGCCACCAGCCCCTGGATCAAAGCTGTGCAGGCCCTGATGCAACGCCCATTCGATTGGCGCGTAGTAACAGACCTCAAAATGAAGACAATCAATCTCTTCCTCACTGCCCCAGTAGCGCCCCCAGAGACGGGAATCATCCTGGACACAAAGAGACATCGCCACCGGTTGCAAAGGATCTCCGCGGTGGGCACTGAACAGCACCACATGCTCAGCCAATCCTGGAGAACTCAGTTGATCAAAAAATGAACCCTGGAGATATTTGCTTCCCCACGGACCCCAGCGAGCGCAATGTTGCTCATAAAAGCGATGCATTCGAACCAGAAGCTCTGAGGTGAGTTCTGAACCTGTCAGAGGCGTAACCACCAGTCCGGCCTCTGCCACGGCCTTGCGTTCCCGCTTGATGTTGCGCCTCTGATTGGCATTGAAGCCAGCAAGATAGTCTCTGAAATCTTTCTGACCTTCTGCAGACCAGAGGCTCTGGTGATTCACCCAGCCCGCACAACCCGCCTCCTCCGCCAAGGGCTGCCAGAGAGGATCCACATAGAGAAAATTGCAGCTGAGAATGTTATTGCGATCGGCAAACTCGTCGATCAGCCGAAGCATCGTGACGGTGATGTCCTGCTCATCTTCGTTCGAATGGATATAAAAGCGATAACCCTCAACAGGGCTTACAGGACTCATTCCAATCAGTTTTGGGTAGTAACGAAGTCCCAGATCACCCGCCAAACGTGCGAATGACTGATCAAAGATGAATTCGCCGTAGCTGTGACCCTTGAGATAAAGAGGGGCGACTGCAATCAGGGTTTCTTCGCCTCTCCAGAGCGAAAGGTGCAGTGGCTGCCAGCCCTGATCTGGAGCAACGCTGCCCGAGGTTTCCAGAGCTTCCAGCCAGGACCATCGATAAAAAGGGCTGGCCTGCCCAGCGAGCAACTCCTCCCATTGCGATTGAGGAATCTCATGGATGCTTCGATGCCAACGAGCCGTGAGCGATGCCATCCAGGGCCAATTGAAACGCCTCGGCAATGACACTAACCAGCGAAACTTCAAGGGGAGACAATGAAGATGCGTTTGGGCCCAAGTCATGCCCAGATCGTCTCGGCACAACCTGGGATGGATCACAGCTCTGTTGCTCTCTCCGGTGCTGCTGGAGGTGGGCCCAATGCATCAAACCGCCATGGCAGGGCTGTTCCAGCCGTTGATTCAGCTGCTGCAACCACGGATCGAACGTCAGCTTGTGAGCCAGTGTCGTCAGCTGGCTGAACAGGCTCTGGATGGCGTTGCTGACGAGATCGCTCCGAAAAGCTGGCTGAACAGCGCCGTTGAGCAGCCCTGCCGGACACTGGCCCGCCCTGTGAGCGAGTGTCTGATCAGGGAAACCAGCCGCAGTGGCAGGGAACTCGGAGTGCTGACGGAACTGCTGAGGGGGAAGGTCGGTGACGATGCGGCTGTGGTGATTCAACGTTGCCTGGCATCACTGACCGGCCTGCCCCAATCAAGCCTGAAGCAGATACCCGTTCAGGAACTGATGGAGCGATTGCGGCAGTAATGCACAAGGAGTTCGTTGTCTCCGAGGGAACGGGCATCGATGAGAGTCCATGCCTGAGAGGACGCCAGTGGTGGAGGGAGTGGCGTGTCCGACTGCAGCAACCAATGGAAGGATCCGCCGAGGATCCTGGGGCAGAGAGTCAGTTGCAGCTCATCAACCGCATCCTGAGCGAGCAAGGAGTGCGTCAGGACAGCTCCACCCAGCAGAGCCAGACGAACCCAGCCTTTGGAGACCAGTTGCTTCAGCGTTTCGCCCCAGCTGGATGCCAATCGAAACGATGACTTGAATCCAGGAACAGCCCCGTTGCCTGCTGACAACACATGTCGTTCGAAAGGTTGCTGAAAAAAAGGCCACTCCAGAGGAAATCCAGCATCTCGACTGACAACCAGTGCTGCCGGCTGAGGCGAGCGACCCTCGACCTGGCGTTGGTTCAGCAGGTCCCGATCACGGATCAGACAGCTGGAGCGATGGGCTCTGAGTGTTCCTGCTCCGATCAGGACAGCATCACTCCAGGCGAGCGCTTCCTCAAGAACACGACGATCTCCTGATCCACCCAGCTGAGCAGCTCCACCTCCCGATGGAGCCAGTCGTCCATCGAGACTGACGGCCAGCACCAGACGCACCGTGGGCTGCTGAGGAAATGAAGGCAATTCAGACAGGAACGGCTGCCTCAAGAGCCGAAGGAGTCATCTCAAGCTGAGGTACTTCTGCGTAGACCTCAGCCGCGTTGTTGGGACTTTCCTGCAGGCGCACCTTGTGAAGGCTGGCACCAATCGCCTTGATCGGGGAGGACAGTCGGTCCGCGATATGCAGCGCGATGTTCTCTGCTGTGGGAACACATTCAGCGAAGAAAGGCACATCCTTGTTGAGAAATGTGTGGTCAAAGGGCTCGACCACAAGATCGTCGACAAGGCGTTGCAGCGC
>MDTD01084334.1_pt1 | contig 10725 bp, 12 predicted proteins | sample 811221 | NCBI WGS metagenome assembly MDTD01 (sample SAMN05326646, study PRJNA326480) | marine metagenome | isolation source: seawater | place: Pacific Ocean: South West | collected 2011
ACTTGAACCCACACATCCTAATGGACACAGGGACCTAAACCCTGCGCGTCTGCCAATTCCGCCACCGGCGCTTGGTCTCGTAAGGTTATCTAAGATCTGACGAGAATTCACACACTAATAGGAGTTATTGTCTCTATTCTATTGGTCTAAAAAATGGTGGCGAGATTATATCCGCTCCTCCCTTTACAAAAAGGCCAGCAGGCGCTCTACCTGTTGCTCGTTTTCCTCCGGTCGACTCTATAAACCCTGAGGCTGATTTGACTTTACGAGAAAAGTTAGGCGCATCAATGTTACTTCGCCAGACAGCTTCATAAACTCTGCGCAAGTCTGAAATGGTAAATTGCTCATCCACGAACGCTGTCGCTAAGGTCGTGTACTCTAGCTTTGACGCTGCTCTTTCTAGCCCATCCCTAAGCATCGCAGCATGGTCAAATGCAAGCGTTGGCCCATCTTCGCAGGTCAGCTCGGAGTTGAATTCAGGCAAATCATCCACTGCCCAGAATCTTGCCAAACGAGCATCTGAACCTGCTCTTGGCGTTCCAGGGTCGGGCATGAAAGCTAGGTATGCGACTGAAGTCACCCTCATTTTAGAATCTCTGGCATCTCTCCCTGGGGTCGAATAAGTCTGGAGTTGCTCAAGGTGGGCAGGTTCTGCTGCGAATCCTGTCTTTTCTGCAAGTTCTCTCAACGCTGTTTCATGTATGGACTCATCGGGGCGAAGATGTCCTCCGGGCAGAGCCCACGAACCGCTTTGCGGAGGATTTGCTCGCTCTACTAATAAAACAGCGAGCCTTCCTGAACGAATAGTCAGAAGGATTACATCAGCTGTTACAGCGTTAGGAGGGTAATCTGTAGGCTGATAATTCTCAACAAATTTCGTGTCTTCATCTGATAGTAATTTGGGGAGCAGAGTCTGATCCTTTGCCATTATTTGACGACCTCAATACCGTGAGATCTCATTTCATCGGAGACGATACTTTCATTAGCTGGAGAAACAGCTGCTGTTAATTCGGATAAAACCCGAGTTTTGAACCCATTTTGTGCGCTGTCAATAGCCGTCGCTTTTACGCAGTGATCAAATGCCAGCCCTACAATATCTACAGATGCAACAGATTCTCTTGCGAGAATTTGATGAAGGCTCTGTTCACCATCATGTCCTTCAAATCCTGAGTAGGCTGCTTCAAACATTCCTTTCTTTACTGAGTAGTTTATTTTGTCACTTATTTCAGAAAGTTCAGGATGGAGATCAGCTTCATCGGTTCCGGCCACGCCATGCGCAGGCCAAGTATCTTGATAGTTGGGTTGGTCAGAAAAGTGCACTCCAGGGTCTATATGCCAATCTTGTGTCGTGATAATGCAGTCATAGCTTTCATCCCCCAAGACATAAGCTGCGATCTCCTTCGCAACCTTATTTCCTCCATTTACAGGCAAGGACCCTCCCTCACAAAATGTTGGTTGAACGTCTACTATCACAAGTGCTTTCTTAGATTTATTCACATTTACCTTTCTTTGTATGCAGGACTGTTGGAATGGCGGGCTCCCCGTCCACCCTTAGTCGAATTTCTTTGGGTATTTCTGACATGCTGTTCATTAAATGGTGCCGAGAGTCTTCTAACCTGGGTAGGTCAACAATTTCCCCTGATGACATAACTTCGCTCTGGAGAGACCTGCAAGCGGCAGACTGGGAATGCACTTGAGCTGTGTCTTCAAGAAATATGGATTCCTCTACGGCCATTCCATTAGGATCAATAGTTCGCTTTGCAAACTTCTTCCCTCCTTCTGAAGTTTTTCCTTCAGAACGCTTTTGCACTGGTCGCATCTTAAGGATTGAAGAATTTTCTGCGACAGCAACTAGCTTGTAGACAAAACCGGCCGATGCCGCACCTGAACCGGTAACTAACTTGTGCCCTGATTCAAAAGCATCAATTGGTGCATCCGCGAGTCCTCTTATTTTGTATTCGTCTAAATCCCCAGAGACCATAATCTCTGCTTCTGGTGCCCCCAGATCGTCCAGAAGTGCTCTAGCAGATTTCGCTCCGATGGCAAGATCTCCTGAATCGATTCGTATCCCTTTCAAATTAGTATTTGAAGCTTTGACAGCATTAGTAATGCCATTTTCAATATCGTATGTGTCAACAAGAAAAATAGAATCTTCTCCCAAATATTTGGATTGATTTTCAAAAGCATCTATTTCAGATTCGAATGAGAGAGTGTAGGCGTGCGAAGCTGTTCCTGCAGTTGGGATACCCCAGCGTCTCCCTGCTTCGAGATTAGACGTTACATCAACTCCACCGATATAAGCTGCTCTAGCAGCATTGACAGCAGCTTCAGGTTCAATTCGTCGGGACCCAGCCTCCATTACGAAGCGACCGTTCGCGGCATCCACGATCCTTGCAGCGGCTGTTGTGATTGCGGAGTCAAAATTCACGATCGATAGCAGCAAGGTTTCTATAAGCAAAGCTTCTCCCAAGCTTCCCTCAATGGTAATTACTGGACTATATGGGAAGTATGTTTCTCCTTCCCGATAAGACATAATGTCTCCTGTGAAGTTGAAAGAATATAAAAATTCTTGAGTTTGTTTTGAAACTATTTTTTCTTCCTCAAAGAATCGCAACATGTCATCACTGAAAGAAAAGTTCTTCAGAAGTGGCAATAACCGATTAATACCAGCAAAGACACCAAATGATCTTCCCAGAGGAAGTTCGCGCGCAAATACCTCAAAGATAGACCGTTTATCTGCTTGGTTTGACTGCACCAAAGCATCAAGCATGGTCAACTCGTATCGATCTGTATATAAAGCATAAGATTCTAATTTGTCTTGCATGTTGATTCCTTACGTTATAATTTTACCATTATATATAGTCAAACTGACAATATTAGCGTCAGAGCTTTCATTGGAAATACGAAGTAGCGTCATAGGGTGACTGAAGAGCAACCGCATAAAGATAACAACCGGACCTTTTGGCGCCCTACCGGAGCCGCTGCCTACGCTATTGCTCTTGTGGCGCTTCCGGGCTTTCTCCTTGGTGCGTTTGCTCCGGAGATAAAAGAAGAACTTTCATTTGGCGACACAGAACTTGGTGCGATCCTTACTTTCGGATATCTGGTTTCAAGCATCGTTATGTCGGTATCTGGTGGGGCTGCTGACCGAACAGGACCAAAAAGTGTTTTACGATATGGGGTTGCTATCGCTTCACTGGCTGCATTCCTCACGGGGTTCCTAGGCAATACATTTTTTCTGCTAATGATATTCATCGGGTTAAATCGCGTGGCCGAGGGCATCATTCATCCGGCAACGAATACTTTAATATCTTCAGCTGTGGTTTTAGAGAGACAGGGAATCGCGATGGCTGCAAAACAATCTGCTGTTCCTTTTGCCACAGCCCTCGCAGGTTTTGCTGTACCAACTCTTGGAGTAGCTTTCGGATGGAAGGGGACATTTTTGGTGATAGCACTATTAGCCTTTCCTGCTTGGTTCATAATTCCTAACGAACCTTTGATAAGCGAAAAGAGTTTCTCCTCCCGTCGCGAAATGTGGCGTCTCTCACACTTACGACTTCTCGCACTTGCGGGGGCATTCTCTGCAGCCGCAGTTGTTACTGTTTCAGGGTTTCTTACCACTTCAGCGAAAAATGCAGGATATAGCGATGGATCTGCTGGGCTAATTCTCGGGCTGGGAGGACTACTAATGATCATCTCTCGCTTAACGTGGGGGTACTTAGCAGATCGCTTCCGGTTTGATAGATTTAAAGCCGTTTCCGGATCTCTTCTATTCGGGTCATTAGCGTTTGTCCTTTTCGCTATTGAGTCTAAGGCCTCTATCGCAGTCGGCTCGATTTTTATTTTCGGAATTGGTTGGTCGTGGCCTGGTTTAGCACTGCTGGGAATCATTGAACACCACCGGGATGAACCGGGAGAGGCAACGGCCATAGTGCAGACAAGCATTCGCATAGGAGCGATGTTTGCACCTTTGGGATTCGGGTTGATCGCCGACTCTTTTGACTATAGTTACGCTTGGCTATGCTCACTGATCTCGGCTTTACTAGGTGGATTTTTCATGCTTCTCGCAAGTTCTCGTTTACCCGAACCAACGGAAAAGTAGCAAAACCAGCTTCGTTTTGGAGTTAAGAGGTATGTAGAAGCACTTTAGCGATATCATTTAGCGCTCGACCTCTGTGACTTATTTGATTCTTTTCTGAATCGCTGATCTCACCAAATGTCTTTCCAGGTATCTCAGAGGGAAGAAAAATTGAATCATACCCAAAACCCTGATTTCCTTCTGGAGCGAGAGCTATTTTCCCAAAAACTACACCTTCAGCAGTTACAAAGGTTTCGTCAGGCCACAGAACAACAATGACGGTCCTAAACCGAGCTCCTCTTCTAACCATCGGAATATCAGCTAATTCCAATAGCAACTTTTTAATATTGTCCTCTGATTGTGCATCAGGACCTGCATATCGGGCGGAGAGAACTCCGGGTCTACCATTCAATGCTTCAACTTCCAAACCGGTATCATCCGCTATCACCGGCATACCAGTTGCTTCCATTACTCCTAGGGCCTTCAAAGTTGCGTTCCCTAACAGATCAGGCGCATCTTCAACAATCTTTGGGATTTCGGGGGGGCGTGGCAATAATTCTATTTTGCCAGATAGTATTTGTTGCATTTCCTTATATTTGTAAGGATTTGCAGTTGCAGAGATTAACTTCATCTCTTTTGTGGAGGAGTCCTGAGAAGTTCCTTTTGGAGGGCAATAATTTCATTAATCCCTTTCTCAGCTAACGTAAGCAATAAAGACAATTCATCCTTTGAGAATGAAAACTTCTCTGCTGTTCCTTGGATTTCTATGAACTCACCCGATTCTGTCATAACCACATTCATATCAGTATCTGCTTTAGAATCTTCTTCATATGGCAAGTCCAATCTCGCCTCCCCATTGATAATCCCGACTGATACTGCAGCACATGCCTCAAGGATCGGGTGCTCATTAATTTGCTTTCGTGCTTGAAGTCTTGACAAGGCATCATGTAGTGCAAGAAGCCCTCCGCATATAGAAGCAACACGAGTACCCCCATCCGCTTGAAGCACGTCACAGTCAACTGTAACTTGACGCTCACCTAGCTTCTCCATATCGCAGACTGCTCGCAAAGACCGCCCTATCAGTCGCTGTATCTCTTGAGTTCGACCTTTAGGCCCTCTAGTTTCTCTTCTTATACGTTCGGGTGACGAACCGGGAAGCATTGAATACTCAGCGGTAACCCATCCAGTCCCCGTACCTCGCATCCAACGCGGAACATCATCATCCACTGAGGCCGTGCATAGAACTCGAGTGTTACCGAATTCAACCAGAATTGACCCATCGGCCATAGTTGTGAAATCCCGCGTGAAGCTAATTTCTCTTAACGCATCTACTTTTCTTCCATCTGTACGCCCCACTTAGACTCCCTTATTTAAGCTACGAATTCCTTACCTACACATGCTAGTGAAATTTCTCCTGCAAAAACTTCACTGGCCTCCTGAAGGTGTTGAGACGGTTCTTCACCTGGAGCCAAGTGTGAGAGAACTAGATGAGAAGCATTTGCATGTTGTGCCATCATTCCGGCTTGACGAGCTGAAAGGTGCAGGATTTTTTCTTTTTCCCGATGTGAAAGGAATGTAGACTCAGCTATTAATAAACCAATGCCTGACCCCAATTGAGTGATATCCCACTCTGGACCTGTATCTGCAGAAAAGACCATACTTGAATCTTCCACTTCAACTCTTGAGGCTAGAGTTTCAACGTAGTGATCAGTTCTAGACCACCGCCATTCCTGGTCCGCTATTACAGTGGATGATCTGTCACTAATCACGTTACAGCGGAATGATTCTTCAATATCCTCACACATCTTTCGTGCTAATGAGAAGGTTCCCATTGTCCCAAAGACAGGAATAGGTTCGCATAGCACGTAATGGCGTATCGCATTATAAACCACAGGAAGCTCCAACCAGTGGTCTGCGTGTTCATGACTGAGCACTATTGCTGTCAGGTCTGATAAGCATATGTGATCTTGCAGATTAGCTAAGGTTCCGGGTCCTGCGTCTAACCAGACATTCGCTTGGGGGCTTTGGACTAGAAAGCCTGTACAGGCTCCACCTGCGTTCGCGTAACTACCGCTGCAACCAAGTACGGTAACTTTGAGTGCGGGGGTGTTCACGATTTTCAACTCCAGTTGTGAGCTATCGCTGTTTCTAATTCAGGGCCAAATAGCTTTTGACCTTGCTCTGCAAACCAAGATACATCGCCTGAGGAGATAAATGTCCTGTTTCCCTGATTTATATTTGTAGTTTCAAGATCTTTTGCCTTCAAACACTTTGCAACTGCAAACGCTGTTTCGTCCGCTGAAGAAACCAAGACAACATCCTCACCAACAGACTCCCCTATTACTCTTGCTAAATAAGGGTAGTGAGTGCATCCGAGTAACAGTGCATCAACATCGGCTTGAATAACTGGGGCTAGGAGCCGATCTGTAAGAATACTTACTTGCTCTCCTTCAAATTCTCCGCGCTCCACAAACTCTACGAAACCTGGACAGGCTACGCTGACAAGTTCTATATTCTCCGGACTGATATCCTTGATTGCATTGTCATACGCTTGACTATTTATCGTTCCAACCGTTCCAATAACAGCTATTCTTTTTGTAACTGAAACTTCGGCAACTGCCTGAGCTCCTGGTTCTATAACACCTACTATGGGGATTTCTGTAAAGTCTCGTAGATTAGCCTCTGCTGCAGCTGACGCAGTGTTACAAGCTATTACGATCATTTTCACATCGTATTTTCCAATTAGATAATCAGATATTTGTTGTGAGTAAGATTTAACTTCTTCTAAGGGTTGAGGCCCGTAGGGATATCTTGAAGTGTCTCCGAAGTAGACAATGTCCTCAGATGGCAACAAGTCTATTATCGCTCTAGCGACAGTAAGCCCACCGAAACCCGAATCAAAGATTCCTATTGGTTGGTTATTTGACACGTATTTAATCGTAGAGGCATTTTAAGAATTATTTAGAAAGTTGTTGCTAGATCCTGAATTTTCTAGAAGTAAATTATTGATTCAATAGAGTTGACTGCATCATCTAAATCACCAGACCATGCTCCTGTGGAGAGGTATTTCCACCCTCCATCGCAAACGATGAATACAATAACTCCTGTTTCAATCTTTTCGGCAACTCTAATCGCCCCTGCAAGAGCCGCCCCAGAAGAGATGCCAGAAAAAATTCCGCACTCGCTTGCTAATTGCCTTGTGTAATGTATGGATTCTTGTGGCCGGACTATTCTTTTTCCATTGAGAACTTCTAGCCCCTTCCAATTTTCAAAGACTGGAGGTATGAAACCGTCATCCAAGCTTCTTAGTCCCTGAACTACTTCTCCGGATGGCGGTTCAACTGCAAGAATTTGTATGTCTTTCTTCTGTTCACGCAAGAAAGTTCCGACACCCATAAGTGTTCCGGAAGTTCCCAACCCTGCTACGAAGTGAGTTATGTCTGGAACATCATCTAAGATTTCTGGGCCTGTCGTTTCATAGTGGACTTGAGGATTTGACTCATTGCCATATTGGTACAGAAATACCCAGTCGTTGTTTTGTTGTGCTAGTTCTTGGGCAAGTTTCACAGCGCCATTGGATCCTAATTCACCAGGAGAGGGAATAATTTCAGCGCCCCATACTTCCAGCAGTTGTTTCCTTTCGATCGAAACATTCTGGGGCAAAACAATTTTAAGGTGGTAGTTGCGCATGGATGCAATCATCGCAAGCGCAATGCCCGTATTTCCAGATGAAGGCTCAATTAAGGTGCATCCAGGTTTGAGTAATCCCTCTTTTTCAGCTTGCAAAACCATTGATTTAGCGATGCGGTCCTTGACTGATCCTGCAGGGTTTTGATTCTCTAACTTGGCGTAGATTTTGACAGCAGGATTTGGGCTAAGTTTCGATACATCTACTACGGGTGTGTTCCCGATAAGATCGAGGATTGTTTGGTGAACTGCCATACCTAATTATGTCGTCCTTTTAGCAATTAAACACTGCGACATTGGTCTCACGAACTGGTGAAACTTATTTCTTCTTCGGTTATTTCTTCATTCTTGATTCGGAAACTCCTAATCACAGGCTCACTTTCCTGCAGCGAAACTATTAGGTAATGCCATGTTCCTAAAGGATCAAAATCTGCTGCATCCCTGACATCTGTAGGAGATGGATACGCAGCAGTATGTGTATGGCTGTGCATTACTCCAATGATTTGCATTTCTTCGGCATCAGCAATGCCTTCCACTTTCATCATTTCCAAAGGATCCAGTTGGTAGATTATCTCTGAATTTGCGACATTCGCCATTGGATAGAAGCAGGCAATGGTACTTGAACCGCTATTCGCAGAAAAAAGTCCACATGCTTCGTTCGGAAATTCATCAATAGCATGTTTGATTATTTGGGTTTTGATGTCTTCGTTTAGAACGAGCATTCCTACATGCTACAGCAAACTTTTGTATGAGAAATGGTGAGGAAATAGTGCACTTACCAACGTTAGGCCAGTATTGGCGCTAGCCTCAGGTCATCATGGGTAATTCAGGGAAGCGAATTGTTGCAACTAATCGTCAGGCTAAGAGAGAGTTTGAGATTTTTGACACGATAGAAGCTGGCATGGTTTTGCAGGGAAGTGAAGTTAAATCATTACGTAATAGTCAAGCTCAGCTAGCAGAGGCTTTTTGCAGAATACATGACGGAGAAATTTGGCTGAATTCCTGTCATATCAGCAAATACGATCATTCAAGCCCTAGCTTTTCTCACGAACCTGACCGACCAAAGAAACTTCTTTTACATAAGAGGGAGATCTACAAGTTGCAGGCTCAAGTTGACCAAAAGGGCCTCACGTTGATTCCACTTTCAATGTACTTTAGGAATGGGAAGGCAAAGGTGGAATTGGCTTTGGCTCGGCGAAAGAATCTTGTTGACAAGCGTAGACAGTTAGCTCAACGAGAAGCAGATCGCGAGGCTCAACGAGCTATTTCACAACGAATAAAGCAGGGATCTACTGAGTAGCTGCTGAGATGCCAGCTATGTAGCCAAATGTCATGGCTGGCCCGATTGTTCCTCCGGCCCCACCGTAAACCATTCCCGTTGGTGCAGCCATCGCATTCCCAGCAGCATAAAGGCCGTTTATGACCCCTCCATTTAGCGAAAGTACCCTACAATTAGCATCTGTTTTAGGCCCTCCATTCGTTCCAAGTGCTCCACTTTCAACCTTGATGGCATAGTATGGCGGGGTTGCAAGAGGCTGGAGTGTTGCGCTAATTCCTTCTTGTGACTGGTCACCATTAAAAGTGTCATAAGCGCTTTGTCCTCTTTTGAAATCTGGGTCTTCTCCTTTAAGTGCGAATTCATTGAACCGTTCGAAGGTTGATACAAATGTATCTGAGTCGACACTTATCAAGTTTGCAAGTTCTTCGACTGTTTCTGCTTTTAACATCCAATCCGGAGCGTTATCTCCAGCAGGGCACCCTGCCACGTCATATGAGACTTTATGCTTATGGTCAAAGATAAGCCAGCACGGGTTGTTGGGGTATTCAAATTTTTGTGGGTCAAATGCGTGGAACACGCCCCCCATAGCGTTGTAATTACCTGCTTCGTTTGTGAATCGCTTGCCATATTGGTTGATCATAAATGAATGTGGGCGAGTTCGTTCCAGTAGTATGAGGCGGACCGATTCGTGACCGTATTGCATCTCTCCTGGCACTTTGACCACTGGAACCCACCAAGCATTTCGCATGTTCCCTAGTTTTGCCCCGACATTCATAGCCATCTGTAGACCATCTCCAGTATTTTCAGGCGAACCCGCAGGAGCATTCATGGGACCTCTTAGGAATGTTGTAACTAGTTCCCTATTCCATTCGAATCCGCCTGTAGCTATGATCACGCCCTTGTGAGCTTCTATCTCTATATATTCTCCATCTTTTTCCACTTGAACTCCCTTGACACCGTCACCGTCTGTAAGAAGTTTTATTGCAGGTGTGTTGACTTCGGGTTCGATTCCTAAGTCCAAAAGTGCACGAAGTAATCCACTTACAAGTGCTAATCCCATTCCTATTTGCCCCTTTTGGATTCGCTCTCCTAAAACTTTGCGGTCAGGTGTTGTCGTCGCTCCTCCTAAAGGTGTTTCGGTTAGCATTACCGGACTACCCTTTTCTCGACCTCTAATTATTGAGGCCCATTTCCCAAGTTCAGGTAATGAAAATAAACTATTATCTACCGACCTGCCTCCATCGGGTAAGCCACCTGGGTGTTCGGGGTGATAGTCGGGATAATTATGTATGAGGTGGAATGAGCAGGGAGTGACATCTTCAATCCATTTGAGCATTTTCGGACCGTTGTCAACGAATGTTGCAGCCATATCGGAATCTATTTGACCTAACGAAAGCGACTCAAGGTACGATAATGCTTTCTCTCGGGAGTCTTCTACGCCGGATCCCTCTTGTAGATGATTATTTGGAATCCAAATGATTCCGCCACTCATAGCCGTAGTTCCGCCTATAAGTTCAGATTTCTCAAAAATACGCACAGAAGCACCTTGATGGGTTGCTGCAAGAGCAGCTGTTAGACCGGCTGCTCCTGTACCCAAAATGATTACATCACATTGCTCGCTCAAGATTGTCCTCCTTTGTTATTGTGTCACAATTACCCGCTATCGTGATAATTTGATGGG
>MDTD01007304.1_pt1 | contig 10724 bp, 6 predicted proteins | sample 811221 | NCBI WGS metagenome assembly MDTD01 (sample SAMN05326646, study PRJNA326480) | marine metagenome | isolation source: seawater | place: Pacific Ocean: South West | collected 2011
CCCTCATTAAAACCAGGTATAATTATAGATAATTCGATGTTATTTTCTTCTAAATCATTCATCTAGTTCATATTACAGTTTGTTTAAAAAATTTGCAATTTTTTCTGATGCGTTTCCGTCGCCATAAGGATTGTCAAAATTTGAATTGATATCGTTAGATAAACTAATATTGTCATGCTCTTTAATTATAAAATTAGCGCCTTGCTCAACTGTTTCAATCCACTCTGTTTCATTTCTAAGAGTATAGCATAATTTTTTATGCCAAAAAGCTTCTTTTTGCATACCACCAGAGTCAGTAAAAATATAATTTGCACTCTTTATTAAACCCATTAATTCAAACCACCCAACAGGATCAATTAGTTTTATATTTGGTGGAATGTTTATATCCAGCGAACTAATAATCTTCTTTGTCCTAGGGTGAATTGGGAATATTACTTGCTCATCAATTTGCCTAATTTGATCTAACCTAATCTTTAGAGCACTTTCAAAAGTATTCTCAGCTCTATGCAAAGTAAGTAATGAATAATTTTTAAATTTATGAGTTAAATCAAATGAATTTTCAAACCTGTAAAAAATATCATACATCACATCACCTGAGTTGTAGACACCGACACAAATGTTTTCTTTTTCAAGATTTTTGATAGATTCGGTAGATGGAGCAAATAAGATACTAGAAACATGGTCTGTGATTAATCTATTTATCTCCTCAGGCATTAATTTATTAAATGATCTAAGGCCGGCCTCAATATGAACGATTGGAATGTGTAGCTTAGCACAAACCAATGCACCCCCTAAAGTTGAATTAGTATCACCGTATAAAATTACAAAATTTGGCTTTTCATCTATAAGAATTGGCTCCAATAATGACATTATTTTACTAGTTTGAGATGCGTGAGAACTAGAACCTACATTTAAGTTGTAATTGGCATTAGGTATATTTAACTCACTAAAAAAAATATCAGAAAGATTATAATCATAGTGCTGTCCAGTATTAATTATTATTTCCTCTAAACCATAATCTATTAAAGATTTCGAGACAGATGATGCTTTAATAAATTGAGGTCTAGCACCTAAAATGGTTATTATTTTTTTTGCCAATTTTTAAGTTATTTATAATGATAATTAATTAAATAAATTTACATAACTTATTTTATTATTTTTGAAAATAAATGACTTTAAGTAGACACCAATGATTAAACAAAGTTTTTATAATATTTTAGCTAAGATATTTTCAGTAATTATCTATGCCCCAGCAATAATAATAATGGCGCAGATTTTATCGAAAAATGATTTTGGGCTTTATCAACAAATAATTTTCATCATTACATTTTTAGGAAGCTTATTTAGATTCAGTTTTGATGAAGGCATAATATATTTTTTTAATTTTAAAAAAGAAAAACAATATGATTATCTATTACAATCATACAATTTTTTACTAATAACTGGTTTTTTTATTTGTCTTCTTGCTTCACTACCTACTATTTGTTTTCCTAATCTCCTAATGGAGAATGAAATATTAAAATACTCAAAACCCATTATTATTTACATTTTTCTTTTAGTAACCGGAGGATTAGTATCAAAGATCTTTATAATTGAGAAAAAAGCAGAATATGCTGCTCTGCACTCATTTCTGTTTTTTTTTAGTAAGGCAGTAGCTATAATAATATCGTTATTGTTCACTCAAAGTATTGAAATTTTTTTAAATATTTGTATTGTTATTAATTTTTTTAATTCATTATTCTGTTTTAATTATATCAAATCGAAATGTGGGCTACCATTAGTAAATATAGACTTTGAAATAATATATGAAATGTTGTCCTATAATATTTGGCTTACTTTAAGTTGGTTTATAAACACAATTGAAAGGAGTGGTGACAAAATTTTATTAATTTTATTATTTACTTCAACTGATTATGCTATATACAATATTGGTGGATTTAGAATACCCTTAATCTTTTTGACTATGTCTTCAATTTCAGAAATATTCTTAAATAAAATCAGCGAGTTTTCAAAAACTAATGATTTGCAAAAAATATTTTTTTACTATAATGAACAGATTAAAGTAAATATAATATATACTTTTCCAGTTTTAGTGTTATCATACTATTTAGTAGAAAACATATTATTTTTATTTTTCGGATCAAAATACCAAGAGGGACTAATTGTATTTTATATATTAAATATTGGAAGTGTAGTTCAAATATTTTGCTTTGATTACTTATTTAGAGGATTAGGAAGAACAAAAGCTGCAGGGGTTTTATATTTATTGCAATTTATATTTTTTATTATTTTATTATTTACAGTTTTTAAAGAAGATAATGTAATAAATATTTCAATAGCTCTAACTAGTTCAATAATTTTATTTGGTTCTATAAAATTATTTTTGACTAAAAATTATTTAAATATATCAATAAGTCATTTAATACCTGTGAAATATTTAGCAATTTCAATTTTTAGCAGCATCATAGGACTAATAATTATCAGCCCTATTAAATTAATCACCATACATCCATTGATTTTTCTGATAATAAATGTTTTAATATATTTCTTAGTAATTTTTCTTTTATATAAAAAATTTGGGATATTTAAGTTTATATTAAAACTTAATTCAGAATGAGCTTGAAAATTAATATCATATTATCAAATGGAATGTTGTAAAGAATATTTAAGTCCACCATACCATAATCAGGGATTCTCCAAATACTAACAAGAGCAGGTGAATCTCCATCAGAATATTCTCTGGAGGCAGGTAACCAGTCAGAAAAATATAGGTCATAATATCAGTCCTTTTAAACCTTCTAACGGCGAAGGAGTAAGTCGAAAACTTATTCTAGCCCGAGGCATATCGCCGTTACAAATAATTTTAAGAGGTATTTTATATGAAAGGCGAAGAAATTTTAATTAATTTATTTTTTTTAATACGGAAAATAGAATATAATGAAATTTTGATAGAAGAATATGATTAAAAAATAATTTATCAAAAACGCTTAGAATGCTTCTTTGAAATTCATTCCTACCAAAGCAACCAAGGAATCCTGAAGTTTTTTGACTAATAACCTCAAATTTATTGTCAATTAAATTGTTTATCTCATCTTGTTTTAAATAATACCAATTGGAATCTTTAGTCATATCCCTTAAAATATTATCAAATCTTGTCAAAGATAAATTCTCGGAAAAACTAAATAACCATTATTATCTAACGATTTGTGAATTTTATCTAAAACTATTTCAACTTTATTTTTATCCCATTTTCCTACAATACCGCCTAACATACTCTTAAAACAAACTATATCAAACTTTTCTTTATTTTGTATGTTACTTGCATCTATCCTGCAATATTTAATATGTTCATCAAAATTATACTTCTTATGAATGGATATTAATTTTTCGTCTGGATGATAGTATCCTGAGCAAGTCACATCTAGTTTTTTTCTGCGAAATATAATGGTCACCTCAATTAAGAATATACCAGCCTATTATATCTCTCTTAAATTTGTATTTCATTAAATTCTAATAATTATATTGAACTCCTTAAAGTGAAAAAAATTCAATAACATCTTAAGTGAAAAGTATTTAGAAAGAATGAATAAAAGATAAAAAAATAGCCCTAAGTAATAATAGGGCTATTTTTTTCAGTGGTATAAGAAATATTAGAAATTAATTCTTAATCCAAGGTTGAATGAGGTTGGCATTCCTAAATACACCTCAGCTGCATTCGCAGCATGGTTATTTACTCTAAATGGAACAGCATTATATCTACTGTTATCTGTAGCGTCTTGAACATAAACCTCATCTAGAAGATTTCTAACATTTAAAACTAATTGAGGCTTAGCTCCTCTAAATTCAAATGGAATATCGTAAGAAGCATTTAAATCAACTATACCATAAGCAGGGACTCTCCAAGATTTCATACGATCAGGTTCATCTCCGTCAGAATATTCTCTGGAAGTAGGTGACCAATCAGACCAATATAGGTCGTAATATCTATATGTAAGTTGTACTTTTGCACCTTCTAACGGAGAAGCAGTAAGTCCAAAATTCATACTAGCCTGGGGCATATCACCAACTTTTAGATCTTTCAAAGAATAGCTGTATGATTCATCCGCTCCATCGCTGTCTCTATATGTACCTGTTGCGTCATCAGCATAAATCCAATTACCAACACTAAATCCGATATCTAATCTAAACATCTCATTGATTTGAGCAGAAAATTCAGTTTCTATTCCAGAATGAATTTGATTAATTCCTGTAAGATATACTATATCTTGATCTCCATCTTCATTTTGCACAGTTCTTGTAGCTATTCTATCATTCCAGCTTGTATTGTATACATTTAATTTTCCAGCCATAGTACCATCATTGGATCTAGCATTCAAACCAAACTCAAACGCAACAAACTGTTCGTTTTTAGGATCAGTAGACATTTTTGCATCCCAATCTTGAATGACTTGATCAAAGATTGGCGCTTTATCAATCAAACCAAAATTAAACCATACATCAGCGTCATCATAAACCTTACCTACAACAGGAATGGCGTTTAAGAAGCTTAACGAGTTTCCTAATTCATACAACACTCCACCTTTCACTTGAAAAGTAGAGATTGGATCTGCTTCAATATATACATCATTTTCGTGCCCGCCAGTAGCATCACCTAATCCTTCGACAAAATCTAGGCCAGAGGCATCTTTTGCTTGAATATAACTGTAATCATAATTGCTGGCATCTTTAAAATGATTCCAATGAGTGTATTTCACGGTTGTCATACCAGCCATTGCATAAGTTTTCAGGGCATCTAACGAATATTCGACCTGCCCAAAGAGACCTAACCAATTTACATAATTAGTAAAATTGTAATCTATCGGATCACCGAGACCACCTTGCCCATTATCGGATGCAAAATCACTGTCCGATGTAAGAAAATAATCTCCACCAAGCAGATCACGGATGGTTTTTACATGATATATTCTGGCGGATCTATAGTCGACACCTAATTGAGTTTTAAGATCATCTGATACATTATAGTTCAATTTTGAAAGTAGACCAATTGTAGTTTGTCTGTTGTTACTATTTCTAAGAATACCAGAAGATGCACCTAAGCTATCATTCTCAAGAATTGTTGCATCGTAGTTAACCACTCTTTGAACATTGCTATAGTCCCACTCTAGACTACCATAGGTGCCAGTACCACCACCCATTCCACCTGACCAATAAACAGAACTAATTAAATTAGTTTTATCATTTATATTAAAATAGTGATTAAGAGCAACTTGTGGTTTATGAAAAAAGTTTTCTCTTTCATTTATAAGATTCTTTTCATGTCTTTCTCCAGTGTATTCAGTATACATCTGCCATTGCTGGTCACCCAATAGCGCCGCTGTTTCATCACTAACCGAACTACCAGTACCACTACAATCTCTTCCACATTCTGGAATCTCTGAGATATCTGTGTTGTAGTCATCTAGACTTTCAGCAAAACTCCTATCTAAAGAGGCAATGTTTAATCTATATAAATTTTGACCATGCCTCTGAGGAGCACCTAGAGCGTAAAATTGAAATTTATGTTGGTCATTTAAATTGTATGTACCACCAAAGAAATACGCCCAAGCATCAGTCCAAGTTCCAGTGTAATATCCTTCTCCTGTTTTCCTGACAAGTGCAGCACTTAAAGCTAGTTTATCATCCATAATTAGACCGGTATTATAACTAATCGTAGATTTTAAAAAGCCCCATGCTCCAACCTCTTGCTTAAAAGAACCTCCTTTATCAATAGAAGCAGCATCAGTGACAATGTTCATGCTTCCACCAATGGAAGGAGTGGCAAGGTTCTGAGCACTTAAGCCTTTTTGCATTTGGATAGAACTAGTGACGTCAGCAACACCATCCCAATTAGACCAAAAAACCCAACCGTTCTCCATATCATTAACTGGAATTCCATTAATCATTACAGCTACATTTCTTTGGTTAAAACCTCTAACATTGATTCTAGCATCTCCTGCACCACCACCTTGATTTGTAGCATAGACACTTGGCACTAAATTCATCGCAAGCGGTATATCCTGAGAACCCAACCTGAGAGATATTTCTTCTTTTGATACGTCAGTATAAGCAACAGCAGTTTTTTCGCCTGCTCTTGATGCTAATACTTCTATGTTAGACATTTTAACAGCTGATGGAGAAAGTTCAAATGAAAGCTCTGCCTGATCTGCATAAATTGTTAGGTCTTCAAAACCAATAGCAGTCGCGGTAACACTTGCACCCTGACTAACATTTTCAATTGTGAATTTTCCATCCTCATCTGCAGCAGCGCCAGATTCACCATCATCCACTAATACATTTGCACCAGCAATCGGTCTACCATTAGAGGCGTTTAAAACTACCCCGTTGACAGTCAACGTCTCGGTTGAAGCTTCATCTGAAAAGTCATCTTGAGCAGTAATGTATGAAGGGATAATGAACATCGAAATTGCGCAAACTGATGATATTAGTTTATTTAACATATTGTATTCTCCTTATAAGAACTTATTAAACAGTTACATAGGTTGAGTATTATAAAATAAATGTTGTGACTAAAATTATAATATATTATTTAAAAAATAAAACAAAACTTAAAAAAAAATACATACCTGAATATTTAGACAATAATGATGAAAATGTTTAAGATATTTAAATTAATAAAAGACTTAAAGAACTAGCATATGTTTGAGGCTTTTAAATACATATGGTCAGTATTAAATAATTTTCCCCTCAATCAAAATCTATTGCCAAATAAATCATTAATTAAATACATATATTCATCTTTAACGCTTATAATTACAATCAAACCCAAACTAATCGCCATACCAAAAATTATTCCAAATAAAATACTTTTATTGATTGGGGGAGGGCTAATTCTTTTCATTGGTTTTTCTGGATAATTTAGTACCTCTATCATTTGTGGCTCATTTACTTCATCAATCTGTGTAATTTCATATTGACTTTTAAGTGTAATAAATAATTCTGTTTGAACTTGGACCTCCCTTAAAAGCCGTTCTTGTTGTAACACAAGAGAGGGCGATGAAATTATACTCCTGTTTTTCTCTCTAAAAGTTTTTAGGTCATTTTCTGCAATTGACAAATCTAGTCCGACGTCTTTTAACCTATTGGAGATAAAAACCTTTTTTTCGCTGATTTTAGAAATTTTTGACTGCTTCATGAAATTTTCTGTTTCTTCAATTAAAGCATTATTTATATCAGCTGATAATGATGATTCATTAGCACTAACATACAATCGAATTAATGGAGAGTTCCTGGACTTTTTGACATCAACCATTTTTTTAAGTCTTGCAATAGCCTTTTGAATTCTATTTGAAGACCACTCTTCTGAATCATTTTCACTTTCATATAAAATAGAGATCAAGGATCTAGACTCATCATATTTTTTACTTTTAAAATCTCTTAATAAAACTTTTTTCAAAACCCTGTTACATTCAATAATTTCAGGAATTAGCATAGAGCTGTGAAGAGCTAGTTCGCCAACTTGCCCTCCAGTGCCTAAACTTAGACCGAGTTGTCCGGCTAAATTACCAATTCCACTCTTCTCACCACTTCTAAAAGGAATCATTTTTGATTCAGATGAGTAAACATCTTCAGCTATGAACTTATTATGAACATAGAAAAGAGTCATCGTAAAAATTGAGATTGTTAAAGCGAGGTACTTATAAGAAATAATTTGCTTCAAAAAATCAAAAACAATTTCGACGCTTGACGTATTATTATCGGAATCATAAAAATTAGAGGTATTATTTTTACTAACCATGCTTATGTTACTAAGCTTTTGCCTCATCACTTTTATGTACTTGTATGGGACTTGATCTTTTATTTTCCAAGCATTCACAACCTGAGGAGTAACATTAAACTCCTTGGCGATGTCTGCAGGTCTAGATGCACCAAATTTTTTATTTAAAATATTTTGAAATTCTTCGTATTTCATTGCTTAATAATCAACTAACTTTGTCCCATAGCTAATACAATCATTAAATATGCCTGAGTTAAATCAGACCATATAGTAGTTATATTAGTTACGTATTCAGTAAAATTAAATGGCTCAATTTCCTCTTTTGCTGGTACTACAATTTCAGAACCATCAATTATTTTTGGGCTAATTAATATGTTATTCTTTGACGATTTTCCATCAGGGTATACCACAAACGATTCGCCCTTAACGGCATTTTTTGTATATCCTCCAGCAATTTGAATGTAATCTTTTAAATTTTTCCCTTCAATAAACTGAAAATTTCCTGGTCTATTGACTTGCCCGGAAATCGTTATCAGGTTTGGTTTTTGACCAATTAATATTGAATCTCCAGCTAAAACAACAAAATTTTCCTTACTTCGAGCGTTCCTAATTATTTTTTTAAATGATACAAGAATTTCCTTATTGTTTCGGATAAATGTAGAAGCCTCAGGATAGCCATCAATAGTTAACCCTCCAGCTCTTTCTATTAAGTCTGATGCTCTTTCATCAGCACTTTTTAAAAAATAATTTCCAGGATAATTAACATTTCCACCAATATAAACCAATTTTTGTGAACTGAAATAAGGTGTTTCCCTTACTATAACTTTATCATACGGACGCATAATATATTCATTAGATTTATCAATATACAACGATTCATCATTGACTAAATCGATTACATTTATATTAGAATAGATCCTTTGATCTTTTGACTTGTAATCAATTGATGCTATTTCCAAACGAAAATAATATAATGAATTAACAACTCCGCCGCTTTCTATAATAAGGTCGGAAACTGTCATTTGGTCTTTTAATTCATAGACGCCTGGATTTTTAATAGCCCCCTCAATACTTACTTTTCCTGAGCTAGAAAACATATCTTTAGAATAAAAAATTATTTTATCATTCGGTAGAATTTTAAGACTATTTGTTTTTAGCTCTTTAGTTAGAGATCTAGAAAATAAATTAAAAATATTTTTTTTGAGATCATATCGAATAACATCAAACCTTTCAAGATACATTCTTTGCATGTGTTTTGCATCGTTAAGTCCGCCTGATATAAAAAGAATGTCTTTAATAGTCATATTCTCTAAGTAACTAAACTCGCCAGGGTTTTTCACATACCCAGATATGCTTACAGTTTTACTATCAGAACCTAGGACCTCATCATTACTATATATTCTAACCCTATCGCCCATTCTAATTTTCAAACTACTTAATCCTATACCAGATAAAACGCTATCTAGATTAAAAGTGATAAGCTTTTGATTTGTGTAACCTTCATCCCATCTATATAAATCTGCTCTATCTAAGTAAGTTTTTGATAAATGACTTTCATTTTTAAATCCACCTCCTAAAAAAACTAGATCTTCCAAAGACATATCTTTTTTAAAAGCTTTTATCCCAGGGTCAAGGACGTGACCATCAATAGAAACAGAGGTTTTATAAATCATAGATGAGTTATCATATATAATTAATTCGTCCCCAGATTTTAATAGAATGTCTTCTTTTAATTTTTCTTGTAATGCGTTTTTGAGACTTATAGTAATATTTGACAATGTTAAATCTTTATTTTTTCTAGTAACTGTAGCACGTTCATTAAAAGCATTACCTAGAAGGCCACCAGATTTTCTAACTAATTCTGAAACCCTTAATCCTTTTCCTAAATCATAAATTCCAGGCCTGTTTACAGCTCCACTGATAGTTACTACGTTTCCCAGCCTATCGTTAATCTTATAAAAAGTAATTAAATCTCCATCATAAATTTGAACTTCTTTTTTTTGTTCATCCTCATTTAAACTAACATCAACTATTGTCCTATCAATCCCATCACCTTTTCTGTCATCAAAAGGAATAATTCTAGATATCTGAACTCTCTCCATATAAGTGGTTTCTTTTAATCCTCCAGCTATTTGAATTAAATCAGTCAAAGTCTCTTCCTCATTTAATTCGTATATACTAGGCCTGCTAATCTCCCCGGCAACCGTAACTGTTTTACCTCTAAGTGGAACAAAAATCAAATCATCTCTCTGAAGTTGGACATCGTCAATTAATTGTCCATTTAGTAAATAATTATAAAAATCAATCGATTTAATAAGTTCACCTTTTCGCATTAAACGAATATCTCTTAAAGAACCTTTAAAACTAGGACCGCCAAAATAATAAAGTGAGGTATATAGCGTTGTAGATTTTTTGACGTCATAGGCGCCAGAAAAAGAAACCTCACCAACAGCAAAAATTCTAACTGGTCTAAGCACAGATGACCCTAGACTTACATCAAAAAATGTAGTTGCAATTCCTCCACTTTGTCCAAGAGTAGCATATACTTTTTTTAAAATATTAAATAACTTTTTCTCAAGTTTTGCAAGTGTTAATCCATTAACAAAAACTTGACCGATATTGTCAACAAATATATATCCATCCCTAGTAACTATATATGGCTCATTTAATTCAGTTTCACCCCATAACATTATAATAATTTCATCTCCTGGAGAAATTAAATAATTAGGATCTATAACATCATCTACAGATTTTTGAAATAATTCAGCGTTGCCAGAGAAAACATTATATCCAAAATATTTTTCAGATTCATCCTTAAAATTTGTATCAATTGTTTTTCCAGTTTTATTTCTAGTATAAAAAGAAGTGTTATTTCTTTCTATTTCAATATCTTTATCCGTTTCATTTTCATTAGAAGCATTTAAACTAATATCTTTCTGATAATTCTCAC
>MDTD01033424.1_pt1 | contig 10724 bp, 8 predicted proteins | sample 811221 | NCBI WGS metagenome assembly MDTD01 (sample SAMN05326646, study PRJNA326480) | marine metagenome | isolation source: seawater | place: Pacific Ocean: South West | collected 2011
AGATGGCCATCGGGATCCCTGAAAAAACAACGGGTCTCAGAACCTCTTGCCAACGGGGGCGTTATAAAATCGGCGCCGCGTTCTTGTAAGACCTGGTATGATCGAACACAGTCTTTGACGCGAATCGTAAACGAATGGCTTACTGAATTTTTGTCCATCGGCGGCATAAAATGGGTATCGGGTTTGTCTTCTGTTGGGCCACCCGGGGTGACCAGCAGCAGCCAGTTGCCCAAAAACTGCAATACCAGCGAATCGCCGCCATATTCGCGATAGATTTCAGCTCCGAGCACATCTACATAAAACGATTTTGATTTTGCCATATCGGAAACGACCAAGATGGTGGTCAGGGCAGCATCTTCAAAGGGGTCAAGATTTTTGGTCATTTCCATGAATGTTCAACGTGTAAATAAGCCCATATTCATACTTTTCCATAACAAAATACTATTTATTGAGCATTTGCGATAAAGAAAAAGTATTCGTTATACGATAATATAATTCAATAAAACCTCGCTTTTGAATCGAACCAATGCGTATCCCAAAAATTAAACGGTTGGGGGCCTTAATCCTTCTCGATTTCTTTAAAAGTGTATTTATTTTCTTTCCAATCAATCAGTTTTGAGGGGTAATAATTCACGTTCATACGGTCGAGGTAGGGGGTCTGTTCGGCCAAGCGCTTTCTATAGCTCTCCCAATCGCGCTGTTCGGCGGGCGTCCAGGCCAGTTCGGCATAGCCGATGGCCCGTGGAAAGGCCAGGTACTCCAGCTCGGCACTGTTGCTGATGGTCTCTGACCAAAGGGGCGCCTCAAAGCCCAAAATGCTTCCGCGTGGCAAGCCTTCGACATAGGTGGCCGGATCCCAAACGTAGGCACTGTCAACAGGTATAAAGGCCGCCCAATGCAGACCATGTTTTGAGAGTGAATCGTACTGCATGTCCAAGTAGGCCCTTTTGGCAGGCGATAGAATGATCTTTGAGCCGTTTTGGGCCGCTTTCAGGGCGTGGTGGGGCTCGTTCCAAAGGTGTACCACCGTTGAGGGGTCGATTTTGGCCTGGGCGATCTCGTTCCACCCCACCATTCGCTTGCCGTGCTTTTGCACGATCTTCTCCACCTTTTCAACAAAATGTATATAATCGTTCTTTTTGGTGGCATGGCTCTCATCGCCCCCGATATGGAAGAAGGGGCTGGGTGAAATGGCCGCTATCTCTCGTACCACATCATCTACAAAGGCGTACACGGTATCTTTACGGGCGTCGAAAGTGCTGAATCCCACATGGGTGCCCGTATAGGCACGCAACTTTTTGCCGGTACCATCCAATATGGGGTAGCTGAACGAGGCCGCATTGGTATGGCCGGGCATGTCGATTTCAGGAATGATCTGTATGTGCCGTTCGGCGGCATAATCGACCAGCTCTTTAAACTCTTCTTGGGTATAGAACCCACCGGGGCCACCGCCCACCTCGGTCTGTCCGCCGACCTGGGTCAGTTTCGGCCACGACTTGATCTCAATACGCCACCCTTGGTCGTCTGACAGGTGCATATGAAAGGCGTTGTACTTGTAATAGGCCAGTAGGTCGATGAACTTTTTAACTTCATCAACCGTAAAAAAATGCCGTGCCACATCGAGCATCGCCCCGCGGTATTCGAAAACCGGCTCATCGATGATTTTTCCCGAAGGAATCAACCACATGGGCCGTTCGGCCAAGGTGTCGTTGCTGGTTTCGGGAATCAGTTGCCGTAGGGTCTGTATACCACGAAAGGCCCCCTCGGCAGTCTTTGCGTTCAGTAAGACAGAGTCGTTTTTGATGTAGAGCTGATACGCCTCGGGGTTATCGGAACCAAGGGTATCGGTCTGGTTGATAAAGATGATGCGCTCAACCGTCTCATCGGTACCGCCATTTACATACAGATCAAGGTTCAAGTGGTCTTTGATCGTCTGGGCGAGAAAAACACCCACTTTTTCAAAGGCGGGGTCGGTCTGCGTGGTATAAATGGCCGTTTTGGCATCGAGGCCAAAAGCCGAATGGGTCGGTACCACTTTCAAGGGCTTGGGAATAAGGGGGGCTTCGGCCAAATCGGTTTCAGGATACGTTATTTTTTTTTTCTGTTCGCCACAGGCCGCCACTATTACAATAAGCAAAATGGCCAACGAACTTTTGAAGACGGTCGATCTCAACATGATGTAAATTTTTAATCGGTTTTTTTAAAACGGTATGGTACAAAGTTACACAACAGGGTACGGTACAGGTCGGTATTATTCTTTCAAATAATGATAGTTTTTTTCAGTTTTTTCAATGGTGACATGGTCTTTTAGGGCCTTGTACCAGAGTTCATACCCCAATGTATTCATATGCAGGCCGTCTTCAACAAAGAGGTCTTTATTGACCTTTCGGTTGTTGAGCATGATACCCCAAACGTCCACAAAGTTCAGATTGGGGTTGGTCTCGGCCCACTTTTTGAGCTTTCGGTTGAGCCGTTTGTAGCGCCTGCGCAACCGCCAACGGGCAATACTGGGTTTGGGCGATATCAGCACTATTTGGGTGGTCGGGTCCTTGGCATGAATTTTATGTGCGATGGTCTTGAAGGTCTCCACTATTTTTCGTGGTTTCTTTTTAAAGCTGATATCATTGTCGCCCTCGTAAATGAATACTTTTTTAGGATGGTATTTCAATACCAACCTATCTAAATGCACCAGTAGGTCGTAGGCCTGTGAGCCCCCAAAGCCTGAGTTGATTATCTGGTACTGCGGAAAGCGTTCTTCCAGATCGTGCCATAGGCGAATGCTCGAACTGCCCGTAAAGACAATGGTAGGTCTTGAAGCGTCCCAAAGGGTATCATACTTTTTTTCGATTGCGAGTACCTCATCCCGAAAACTTTCATTTTGCTGGGCACCCATCGAAACAAATGCAAACAGCAACAGCCAAACGAACTGCCTCATAAAAACTACGGTTTGGGTTGGGTTATGCCCTGGGCCACCGACCACTCGTAAAAACGTTCGATCCAACGGTCAGTGGGCAACCCCTGTTCGCGCATGCCAAAGCCATGCCCCCCTTTGGCGTACATGTGCAGGGCAACGGATTTCTGCGCGTCAAGCATCGATTTGTAAAGCGCGACCGAACCTTTTGCCAGCCCCAAGGGGTCGTCGGTGGCACAGATGATGATCATGGGCGGGGCATCGGGTTTTGGATCTTGTACGGGCATGGCATCCGTCCACGGATATACCGGTACCAGAAAATTGGGTTTGTTTTCTTCGGAATAGTTGTAACCTACACCCATCGTGACCGCACCACCGGCTGAAAAGCCCATAAACCCTATCTTATCAGGATTTACACCGTATTCTGAGGCATTCTTGCGCACATGGGCAATGGCGTTCAAACCATCTTGAATGGAAATGGGAATGACCTTGGCGACCTCTTCACCGATCTTATCAGGGTCTGACATTGACAATTGGGTGATTTCGGCGACCCCATCCTCACCTGTGGGCACCAAGCGGTATTTCAAGACAAATGCGGTGATGCCCTTTTTGTTCAGCCATTTGGCCACATCGTTGCCCTCACTGTTGATACTCAATGCGTAGAGCCCGCCACCGGGGGCCACGATCACGGCGGTGCCGGTGTTGTGCTCCTCCAAAGGGCGAAAAACCTGCATGGTCGGTACCGAAACATTCGTCACTACCTGCGTGTACCAAATGGGCGAATAGTATTCTTTTTCAGCACCTTCCCATGCAATACCTTCCGTATTTCCATTGGGCAGTTGCACAATTTCCTGCGAAAGAACGATTGCGTTACAGAGCAACGCCATCGAGAGCATCAGTAATCTCATTGAAGATGTATTTTTTTAAAAATACTGATTTCGGGCCAATCAATGAACCACCTTCCCAAAATTATGGAAACGGCTGGTCTACGGCCAATCACGAAAATTGTGCGGGAATTGTATTTTATGCCCTATTTGCCATTTAAGGTTTTTTGTTTGCCTTGCACACAACAAACCAGTGTTGCATTCATTCAGATTGATATGCATCCCTTGTCAGGTGAGAACTGGACTATGGCTTTTCATAGGATACATTGTTAGCAACTGGCTTTTTTCATTTAAAGTGCATTTTCATTCCCTCGTGAGTGGCTTTAAATCCCAAATCTTCATAGAATTTAATTGCTTTCGGTCGTTTCCTGTCTGTTGTCAATTGAAGTAAATGAGCATTTTGTTCCTTTGCTCTGTCAATAGCCCATTCAAACATTGCTTTTCCTATTCCAAGTCCTCTTTTGTCTTTTCTGATTCTCACCGCTTCTATTTGCGCTCGAATTCCGCCACGATAAGTCAGATATTGAATAAATGACAATTGCAAGGTTCCTATAATTTCAGAATTTTCGTTCTCTACAACAATCAGTTCCTGATTTTGGTCAGAATTTATATTTTCGAATGCGACAAGATATTCAGTAGGTAAAGGAATTTGAAAGTTTTCTCTTGTCTTCCCGAGTTCATCGTCCGCAATCATTTCCACAATTTTGTCAACGTCATTTTTGATTGCTTTTCTAAATTTCATTCTTCAGTTCGGTTTTTTAGCTTGTTGCTAACGGTCTAGGCTATGATTTCGTTGCGTGTAGAATAGTACATACTTTTCCGTTTAAGCACGAGCCGAATTTTTAAATTTTCTTTTTATATTTTCAAAAAAGCCAAATTTAAAAATTTGGTGGACTTTGCAAATACATACTGACCTTAGGTTAAGCTACTGATTAGCAATGAGCTGTATACAATGTTATGTGCAGTTACTTCCCGCTGAGATGTTCAATATCCTGCTCGGAATAATTGTCCAAAACCCCTAGTAATTCAGGAAGATAATCCTCGAAAGTATTGTAACTCGAATCCATTTCGTATTTCTTTATCTGTTCCTCAAGTTTTGGTAGAAAAACAAATCCTAATTCCTGGATATGATATTTTCTTAAATCTTCTGCCCATTTTTTATCTCCACTTCTCTCAGCTAATCGAATCTCCCCAAGTCTTACTAAATGCTCGGCCATACAGTCGAACCAATTGTCATAATTTTGTTTGAGCATCACTTTTTGCAAAGTCGGTGTGAAAAGATTTTCATATTGGTCAATGAGTATTTTGTTTTTTGATTTTGCCAGTACTGGGTTGACAAATGCGTGTCCGAATTCATGAAAGGAGTTTCTTAATATAAATTCTCTGTTATCAAATCCGAACTCGGTGAAAGTGTTGTTGGTCGAATCTTTTTTGGCTGGTTTCGATGCACTTATTACCTGATATATCAAAAGACCATCATCAGAATATACGTAAGGTCCAATTCCTCGGTATCCATACGCCCCTCCAGTCGGCATTTCAGGTGCAGGGATTATAGTGTACTTTTTTTTGCTGTCGCGATAATAACTCTCAATTTGTGTGACGAAATCATTTGGCGGCAGATTATTTTCTACTTCTGCTCGAACGCCATTGTAGAAATCCTTATGTTCTTTCAAAAATCTTTCGACGTTAGCATCCTTGTAGAAGGCGCCTAATTTCTTTACCCATTGATTTATGACCGTCGTTCTTTCTGAATAAGGGGAGTTGGCCAAAGAATACTTGAAATCCGTACTTGGAAATTCTTCGAGGTATAATAGGACTTCTGTCAGTTCATCAAAATAGAAAATCTCGTTTATGAGAAGACTATCCGAAAATTTTACTGCTGGATGGTTCTTGTATGGCTCAAAGTATTCTTGGGCATCAACTACCACCGGTCTTGTGGGATAATCTCCTGGCCATACAAAAAGTTCTATGATATGCGATGTTGAAATGTTTGGATTAAACTCTACATCAATTTTTTTGATTTTTTCCGACTTGGATATTTCAGGTTCTTTTTCGGTCTTTTCTGCTCGCTTGCAATAGACCAACGTTGATACAAGGATAATCCAAATGACTGTTTTTTTCATTTTAAGGAAATTAGTGTTTCATTAAGGATTTGCTTTTTGTCTAAATGTTACAGTTTAATTCCATTTGCTATAATTATTATCGTGTTCGGAGAGGTTCTCTGTAATTGCACATAACGGTTTTGTATAACCGTCAGTTACGGGTTAATATGCGTTTATTTTCGGTTTAGCACTGACTTTAGCAATTCCGAGTGGATTCGGACGTAGTCGAATCCGCCGTAATTGCGGTTATACATTGTTGCCAACAGTTTTTATTGTTTTTTCAGCGTTTTGATTGTTATAATCCGCTATTATTTCTTTCATAATTTTTGATTCTTTTTCAAACGTGTTTTCAAATGTATCCCAATTAGTCAAAGTCAATACTTTTGGCATTTCGGCAATTCCAGTTATTGAGTTCCAAAATGCATCCCAATTATTTCCATAAAATTCAGGGAAACACAGTCGTTCAGCAAATGTGTCGTGCAGGTGCTTAATATTTACAATATGCCCAAGGTCAATTGTTTTTAAATCAGGATTTAAGAGTTCAGAAAGCTCTTTGTCGACATCTTTTAAAATCTGGTTTTTGTACCATTTCACTGGTTCAAGCTGTTTTTCCAATGCTTTAGAATTCCATTGGTGATATTCCGTCTCGATTGGACAGTTATCAAGCTCACTTTCATAGCCAATAGCAAGTCCTACTGAAAGAAAAGGTCTTTTTATTTCTTGTTCTTGTTCTTGTTCAAGGTATAATTGTCTTAATTTTCTCGTAGCCAAAACAATCTCAATTTTTCCAGACTTAATTTCCTTTAGTAATTCTATTGTTCTCCACTTTTCATATTCTTTCCAGTCAAAATGTTTTTTGATAACTGATTTAATGTAGTTTTTTACTTCTCGACTTTTGAAATTGAAAGCTAATAAGTCGTTGTAATGGTCTTCTGGAATTATGTTTTCGAGTTCCTTATTTTCGTAAATCCACTTTTCAAATGTTTCCAATGGAAGGTCATCATTTAAGAATTGATAAAATTTTATTCTATTTGGATTTATGCGTGTCATTCAAATTGTTGGCAACTTGTTTATATGTGCAGGTTTATAGTTGTTATACCGATAATTTAGGTGGCTATGCGTATATTTTTGACATTATTTGAGCTCGAAACTCCCCATAAGTCCTTCCTCCGAATTCGTGCCCACCATAACGTCAAACGTGCCCGGTTCGACCACCCATTTGTACGAATGGTCGTGAAAGCCCAATTCGGCATCGGTCAGGCTAAAGGTAATGCGCTGCTTTTCTCCTGGGGCGAGCATGATTTTTTTGAAGCCCTTTAATTTTTTTACAGGCTGCACAACACTCGCCGCCCGGTCATGCAGATAGAGCTGCACCACTTCCTCCCCCTTCACCTTTCCTGTATTGGCCACCGTTACAGAGACATTGATGTTCTTTGGGTCACTTGCATCGATTTGAAGGTCGTCGTATTTGAAGGAAGTATAGCTCAGACCGTAACCAAACGGATAGAGGGGTTTATTGCTCTCATCGCCATAGTGCGACCAGAACACATTGGGTTGTTCGGCAGGTCTTCCCGTACTGTAGTGGTTGTAATAGATCGGAATTTGCCCCACACTTCTTGGAAAGGTCATGGGCAATTTGCCACTGGGGTTGTATTCGCCGAACAAAACCTGGGCAATGGCATGGCCGGTTTGGCTGCCCAAATGCCATGTCTCAAGAATGGCGGGAATGTTCGCTGCCTCCCACGTAATGGTCAGTGGGCGGCCATTCATCAATACCAGTACGATGTTCTTGTTCACCTGGTGTACCGCTTTGAGCAGGTCAAGTTGTTTTCCGGGGAGGTTCAGGTTGGTACGGCTTCGGCCCTCACCGCTCATAAAGCCGTGCTCGCCCAAGACCATGACGACCACTTCTGCGTTCTGGGCCGCCTCAACCGCTTCATCCATACCCTCGGTGCCATCGTGTATTTTTACGTGGTGCAAGAAATCGGCCTTATCATCAAAGATTTTGGGCCCTTGCACAAAGGTGTAGTCTTCGGTAAAGGCATCCAATCCCTCCAAAACGGAAACAGCCGTGTTGTCATCCGAGGCCAAGCGCCAACTGCCCAACGGACTGTTCTTGTCATCGGCCAGATCGCCGATGACCACAATGTTTTTTTGGTCTTTTGCCAGAGGCAATAGGTTGTTCTCATTTTTTAACAATACGATGGATTTGGTTGCCATCTCCAAAACCCCATCGAGATGGTCTTGGTGGTAAAGCCTTTCTTTTTCGCGCTTTTCGTCACAGTAGCGATAGGGGTCTTCGAAAAGGCCCAGTTCAAACTTTACCCGTAAAATACGACGTACGGCATCATCGACAAGTGATTCTTTGACCGACCCTGATTTGACCAAATCTGCCAGATGCTTTACATAGGCGGTTGATTCCATATCCATGTCGGACCCACCCTTGACAGCCCGTTCGGCCGCTTGTTCAAGGTTTTCGGCATGCCCATGCGGAACCATTTCACCGATGGAACCCCAATCGGAAATAACAAAGCCATCGAAGTTCCATTTTCCCTTGAGTATTTCCCGTTGCAAAAAGGCATCGCCCGTTGCGGGTATTCCGTTTAAAATGTTGAAGGCGTTCATAACGGTTCGAACGTCTGCGTTGACCACGGCTTCAAAGGGCGGCAAAACTGTATTGTACAAGGTGTTCAATCCAATATCGACGGTGTTGTAATCGCGTCCTGCCTCGGCAAAGCCATAGGCCGCAAAATGTTTGGCGCAGGCCGCAATGGTGTTGGGGGCAGCTAAATCATCCCCTTGAAAACCGTTGACACGTGCCACCCCGATCTTGGCCCCCAGATAGGGGTCTTCGCCACCGCCTTCCATCACCCGGCCCCAACGGGCATCGCGAGAGATGTCAACCATAGGGGCAAAGGTCCAGTTAAGGCCCACAGCGGCCGCTTCGTTCGCGGCAATTTGTGCCGAACGTTCAATGGCCTCCAGATCCCAACTGGCCGCTTCGGCCAAGGGAATAGGGGCCTGTGTTTTGTATCCGTGGATCACGTCGAAGCCAAATAGCAACGGAATGCCCAACCGCGACTCGTTCACAACAAGTTCTTGTAGCTTTCGAACATTCTCCACACCATGTACGTTCAGCATCGATCCGACCAAGCCCTTTTTAAGGTGCTCGTACTTCTCTGCGGCATTGCCCTCTTCGGGTACCGGGCCCGTAACATCCCAAAAGCCATTGTATTGGTTCATCTGGCCCACTTTTTCTTCAAGGGTCATTAAATTCAGTATAGAGTCGATCTGTTTCTCAAAGTTTTGTTGGGCCATCAAAGAAGTGTTGAAAGTGAATACGGAAAAGAGAACAAGGCAGAAGGTAATGTGGTAGCGCGGCATACGTAATAGTTTTATAAATGAATAAGCATACAAGATACAAAGTGATGCGCTTATTAAAAAAGAACTTTTATCAGTTTTTTGCCGGTTGATAAGTGGGGATTTCTTTTTTACAATTCGCTGGGGGCATTTACCTTGAGTTTGTAGCTTTGAATTTTAAGAAACGGGGTATGAACAGTAGAAAGGAACAATTGAAGGCCTTTGACCGCCTTTTGGCCATAATGGATGATCTACGGGCCAAGTGCCCGTGGGACAAAAAGCAGACCATGCAATCGCTGCGCCACCTGACCATCGAGGAAACCTACGAACTGGGCGATGCCATTCTCGATGCAGATATGCAAGAAATCAAAAAAGAACTGGGCGATCTGTTGTTGCATATTGTTTTCTACTCAAAAATCGGCTCTGAGACCGATGATTTTGACATTGCAGACGTGGCCAACGATATTTGCGAGAAATTGATCAACCGTCACCCACACATCTACGGCGATGTTACCGTAGCGAACGAAGAAGAGGTGAAACAGAATTGGGAGAACATCAAGTTGAAAGAGGGCAAGAAAAGTGTGCTGCAAGGGGTACCCAATAGTTTGCCGGCCTTGGTCAAGGCCAACCGTATTCAAGAAAAAGTGGCAGGCGTAGGCTTTGATTGGGAGCGTCCCGAACAGGTTTTCGAAAAACTGAAAGAGGAATTGGGCGAACTGCAAGAAGAGGTAAAATTGGGGCAGACAAACCGTATCGAAGAAGAATTCGGCGATGTATTGTTTTCTATGGTCAATTACGCCCGTTTCTTGGGAGTGAACCCTGAAAATGCGCTGGAACGTACCAATAAAAAGTTCATCGAACGTTTTAAATTTTTGGAAGAAAAAGCCAAAGAAAACGGCAAGTCGTTAAAGGAAATGACACTTGCCGAAATGGATGTTTTTTGGGAGGAGGCAAAGAACAACGATAAAATGTAATGGATAGACCCCAAAGAACCGTACAATGTTCATGGTGGCCCTGAACATGCCGGAATAATTTCCAAAATGAAACAAGCCCTTTTGGCAGCGCGGAAAGAATATGGCGATATGGATGTTGGGCATCGTGAAATGGAATCCATTCTTCAGGAGGCTTTTTCTGAAGGTTCTCAGTAGAGAATACGGCCCAAAACATTCCCACTAGGTCAATGCAACCCAACATAACACCCTATCTTTGGGGCTTTCAAAATCTGGTTTGTGTTTAAACAGTACACCAAAGAATTTGGCTATAACCTAAAACTTGCCTACCCCGTGATTTTAGGGATGTTGGGGCACACCTTTGTCGCCTTTGCCGACAATATCATGGTGGGGCAATTGGGTACGGCAGAACTGGCCGCGGTTTCATTGGGCAATAGCTTCATTTTTATTGCCATGTCGCTGGGCATCGGTTTTTCGACGGCCATTACGCCTCTGGTGGCCGAAGCTGATGGGGCGG
>MDTD01055141.1_pt1 | contig 10724 bp, 12 predicted proteins | sample 811221 | NCBI WGS metagenome assembly MDTD01 (sample SAMN05326646, study PRJNA326480) | marine metagenome | isolation source: seawater | place: Pacific Ocean: South West | collected 2011
CTAATATTGAAAATATAATTCAGAGAACAGATATTAAAAATTTAGATTTAATAGGTTCTCATGTAAATCTTTCTGGTCTTGAGGTTGAAACTGCAAATGACTCTAACAGGGCATTTGTATTGAAGGAAATTTTGAACTCAAAAAAAGACGGACTATTAAAAAAATACGATAATATTTTTATTGACTGTCCACCGTCTCTAAGCTTGCTTACTATAATGGCATTAGTTGCCTCAGATGAATTGTTGGTACCACTTCAAACAGAATTTTTTGCATTAGAAGGTATTACTCAACTAGTAAAAACAATAGATCGCATAAAAGAAAATTTAAATCCAAGTTTAAAGATTAGAGGTATTTTACTAACAATGTTTGATAAAAGAAATAAACTTTCTTCTGAGGTTGACAAAGAGGCTAGGAATTATTTCAAAGAAAAAGTTTATCAGACTGTTATTCAAAGAAACGTACGTTTATCTGAAGCACCTTCACATGGATTACCTTGCGTGGTATATGACAAAAATTGTGTTGGAAGTAAATCTTATTTTAAATTAGCCGAAGAATTTTTAAAAAAAAATCAAATTGAAAGTGCAGCATGAACTCTGGAAAAAAAAAGGGTTTAGGAAGAGGTCTTTCAGCCTTATTTGGCGATGACACCAAACCAATTAAAAAATTAAATGAAAGTAACACTATAAGCAAAGTAGCTATAGGAGATCTTAGTAGGAATCCTTACCAGCCTCGTCAAAACTTCAGAGAGGAAAAACTCGAAGAATTGGTAAATTCAATTAAAAAAAATGGCGTAATTCAACCTATTGCCGTTAGACCTAATAAATCTGGTGACGGGAAATATGAAATTGTTGCCGGTGAACGAAGGTGGTTGGCAGCACAAAAAGCTGGACTACATGAAATACCTGTAAATGTCCTAGATCTTAGCGATGCAGAATCTTTAGAGGTAGCTATTGTAGAAAACATTCAAAGAGATGACCTTAATCCAATTGAAGAAGCTAGGGGTTACAAAAGATTAAACCATGAATTTAATTATGACCATGAAAGTATATCTAAGATGATGTCTAAAAGTCGGAGTCATATAAGTAATACGTTGAGACTTTTGACTTTACCTTCTGATGTAATAGCGATGCTTGAAGAGGGCACTTTATCTTCTGGGCAAGCCAGACCATTGATAGGCATTTCTAATGCTTCTGGTATTGCGGAAGAAATAGTTGCAAAAAATTACAGTGCTAGAAAAGTTGAGTATCTAATAAGAAATAAAAAAGACAATACAGGAAAAAAAACTTTAGATACCAATATTTTGAAAGCACAAGAAAAAATTCAAAAGTCTCTGGGACTAAAAGTTAATATTACGAATAAGAAAAATAATTCTGGCAAAATAACGATAGAGTATAAAGATTTAGATCAATTTGAATTAATTTCAGACTTACTTACTAAGCATTAGCTAAAGTTACTACATCCACCATTAAATTCTTAATTAATATTTTTTTGTCGATTAAAGAGTTTTTCTTAATTAGTAATTCTAAATCAAAAAGTCTTTTTGAAAGGTTTAAAATCTTGTTCTTATTCCATTTTTTTGTTTGTATCAAAAGATTAGGTTTATCTTTCCAGAAAATCTTAGGATTATTTTGTATAATCATTTGCATATTGTTTTTTGTGCTTTTTTCTGTTTCCGCTAAATTTTTAATTTTTTGCAAACTTAGACTCACACTGTTTATATAATAAATGATTTTATCGTCCTCAAAAACGGTATTTGACATTAAATTATTTGTCACCGTTGCATTACCCTTCAACGCTTCATCTTTAAGTCTGTTGAAATCATCAGAAATGTTTAAGTTTAATAATTGATTCAATTTTTCAAGTGAAATATCTTTGTTATGAAAACATAATTTTATTTTTTCTATTTCATTGTTAATTTTATCTCTATCAGCACCAATTGTTTTTATGATATAATTTATAATATCAGGCGTTAGCCCTTTTGTTTGTCTTAATTGCTCCGAAATTATATTCCTAATTGTGATTTCATTGTCTTCGTAACATGCAGTAATTCCAAACTTTTTTGATTTTTCAAAAAAGGATCTCAGTTTTGACTTTTTATTTAAAATTCTCGAAAATATAAAAAATTTAACACCAACAGTGTTAGCGTATTTTTCAATTATATCAAAAATTTTATCATCCACTTCATTAATAAAAAAATTTTTATTATCTTCAAACAATGATTTATTTAATATTGCTTCTATAAAAGCATCTTTATTTTTTAAAATTTCTTCTTGGAAATATATTAAAGATTTGTCAGTAATTTTGCTTTTAATTAATTGCTTAAACGTTTTCTTCAATCCTTCATTTTCTCCATAAAATAAAAAAGAATTACTACTTAAAATTTTATCAACATTTTTTTCCAGGATATAACTTTTATAAATCATTTATTTTTGAACCTATTTTTTTTAATATATCTTCAGATATATTCTCAACTAAATTTTCAATTAATTTTTTCTCATTAGATAAAGTACTTGAGTAATTGTCAGCAACAGAATAATCGCCATTACTTGACGAGCTAACATTAAACTCCCTATTTGTATTTGCAAATTTTACTTTAAGATCAATATTTAAGTTAATTTCATATTTTGTTACTTGGTTTTTTATGTTTTTTTCTTTAATTGTTTTTACTTTTTTGGAATTGATATCTAACCTAATTTGATTCTGGCTATTTTTTACAGAATTATTTAGCAACTCATTTTTCAAAATGAAGTTTACCCTTCTGTCTCCTTCAGTATTTATCTTATTAATAAAGAAATTGTTCTGTTTCGATTTATCTACCACTTTAAAACCACATGAGGTTAAAAGTATTAATAAAACCAATATTTTTGAGGGAATCATTTTCATTTTATTTTACAATGTAATTGATAATTTTATTTTTAACAAAGATAGTTTTAGAGATCACACCTTTTTCAATATACTTTTTAGTTTTTAAATTAGTTTTTACTATTTTGTCCACATCCTTCTCAAGCATATCCTTTTGAATTTTAATAACATCTCTTGTTTTTCCATTTATTTGTATAGCTAAATTAATTTCATTTAAAATGTTATTTAAAACTTTAGGCCATGTATCTGTTGATTTGCAGTTATGTAACTCCAAACATTCATAAGCTAAATGTGGTGTGAAAGGTATGAGCAACTTCATTATTTTAATAATATTTTCTTTTAAAATACTTTTACTAATTTCTTTTTCCATAAATTCTCTAAAAATTTTATAAACTTCGTAAAAATAAGCTATTGAAACATTAAATCTAAATTCATTTATTGATTTGTCAATTTTACTTACATAGTTATCTATTTTCAAAGTTAAATCTTTTTCATGATTTTTATTAGAGACTTTTGTTTTGATTATTGAAACAGAGTAATTTAAATTCCATATTTTTTGTAAAAATTTGTTAGCTGATGAAACACCTGCATCAGACCATTGAACATCTTTTTCAGGAGGACTATCGGATAAAATAAACCATCTGACAGCATCTGCGCCGTATTGGTTAATCATTACTTCTGGATCAATAGTATTTCTTTTAGATTTTGACATAGATTCTGCTGGACCAATAAAAACTTGAGAATTATCTGATTTTTTCAAAGCTGATTTTTCATTTTGTTTTTTTATCTCGTGCGGATAAAGCCAATTTCCATTATTATCTTTATAGGTTTCATGACAAACCATTCCTTGCGTAAATAAATTCTTAAAAGGTTCAGATAAGTTTATTTTCTTATTAATCTTATTAATTCCTTTAGTAAAAAATCTAGAATACAATAAATGCAGTATTGCGTGCTCTATCCCACCTATGTATTGATCTACTGGCATCCAATAGTTAATTTTTGATTCATCAAATGGGGACGCACCATGTTTCGGAGAGCAAAATCTTAAAAAATACCAGGAAGAATCAACAAAAGTATCTAGAGTGTCAGTTTCTCTAATCGCTTTTTTCCCTGAGGATTTTTGAACTGTTTTTTTCCATGTAGGGTGAGCTTCTAAGGGATTTCCTTTTGCATTAAGATCTATATCATCTGGTAATTCTATTGGTAATTCGCTTTTTTCTACCGGCACTACTGAACCATCCTCTAGGTAAATCATTGGTATTGGGCAACCCCAATATCTTTGTCTTGATATTCCCCAGTCTTTAAGTCGATAAAGTATTTTTTTTTGACCAATTTTTTTTCTTTCAATTTCCTTAATAATTTTCTCTTTTGCATTTTCTATATTGAGACCATTAAGAAAATCAGAATTTATTATTTTTCCTGGACCAGTGTAGGCCTCTTTTAAAGTCTCCTGTTTTTCATTTGAAACAACTTTAAGAATATCTAATTTATATTTCTTTGCAAAATCAAAATCTCTTTGATCATGAGCGGGGCATCCAAATATAGCTCCAGTTCCATAGTCCATTAAAACAAAATTTGCAAAGTAAATAGGGATTTTTTTATTTTTGATAAATGGATGTTTGGCGAATAATTCAGTTACAAAACCTAACTTTTCAGCATTTGCTAGTGCTTCTTCGGTGGTTCCAGTTTTATTACATTCTTCTTTAAATTTTTGAAATTGTTTATCATTAACAAATTTTTTGCTTAAAGGGTGATCAGTCGATAAAGCGATAAAACTTGCTCCAAAAATTGTGTCAGGACGAGTAGTAAAAATATTTATTTTTTCTTTCTTTTTGTCAATTTCAAAATCTAATTCACATCCAAAAGATTTTCCAATCCAATTTTGTTGCATTAATTTAACTTTATCAGGCCATCCCTTTAAATCTTTAAGATCATTTAGTAAGGCTTCAGAAAACTTTGTTATATTAAAAAACCATTGTGATAATTTTTTTCTTTCAACAATCGCATTAGAACGCCAACCTCTTCCATTTATAACTTGTTCATTGGCAAGCACTGTTTTTTCTACTGGATCCCAATTTACATAAGTTTCTTTCCTTGAAACCAAACCTTGATTGTAAAAATCGATAAAAATTTCCTGTTGATGTTTGTAATAATTTTTATCGCAAGTAGATATTTCTAAGTCCCAATCAATTGACAATCCGAGCATTTTTAATTGGCTTTTCATTGTCTCGATATTCTTAAGTGTCCATTCTTTAGGGTGTAAATTATTTATTTTGGATGCATTTTCTGCAGGTAATCCAAAAGCATCCCATCCCATAGGGTGTAAAACGTTTGATCCATTAAGATACTTATAGCGTGCAATCACATCGCCTATAGTATAATTTCTAACATGGCCCATATGAATTTTTCCAGATGGGTAAGGAAACATTTCAAGGCAATAAAACTTTTTACCTTTCTTATTCTCAAGTTTTGTAGAAGCAAAATATTTTTGCCATTTTTTTTCAATAACTTGAAAATTTATTCTCTCCATGTCTTAGAATTATTTTTTTTCTTTAACTTGTTTCTCGAATAATGCTGCTTTTTTAATTATAGCAACCTTCAATTCTTGGCTTATCTTAGAATTATTCACAAGTGTAATTTGACAATTATTATCTTGTCGGCATTTTTTCTTATGAACAATTACTTTTACGCTATCAGCCCGGACTTCATTCGATAGAAATCTTACTGAAATTTTAATGGAGGAGTTATCATTAGTCTCGCCAGTGTACCAATCTGATATTATAATACCGCCCGAATAATCAACCGTTGTCATTGGCATAAAATCTAAAATTTCTAAAGAGGCTCTCCATAAAGGGTTTGAAGAACTAAATTCAAAATTTGTTCCATCTCTTCTTAAAATTCCTTTTAGAGAAACACCTCCACCTTGTTCAACGTTCTTCCTTGCTCTTTCCGCTCCAGATATTGGAACTTTCCTTGTATCAACTTTTTTTGGTTTAATAGCATTACATGAAACTGTGAAAATTAGGATAAAAATTGCTAAAAAGAACTTTTTTGACATAAAATTTAAGTCTAATTCTTATGCTATAGGTTGCAAAAAAACAAAAAAATAGTTTGTAAATTTCCTTTTAAAAACAACGATTGAGCTGTTGCATATTTATCACACTATAAACAAAAATAGGTAAAAAATAAAGAAAAAATGACTGAAAACTAAAGTAAATGATAATTTTACCCAGTTTTAATTATTAAAACATAACAAAGGAAAAATGATGAAAACAATAATGAAAACTTTATTAGTTTCTATCGCTTCTTTATCTTTAATGTTATCTGCGCAAGCTGGTGAGTTATCAGTAAGCGGTTCAGCAAAAGCAACATACAATGCTTCTTCTGGAGATAACACAGATAATGGTATCGGTGTAACTAACGAGTTAAATTTTACTGCAAGCGGTGAAATGGATAACGGTTACAGCTGGAAATATTCAACTGAATTAGATCCATCTTCAAGCGGTACAGCAGGTGACGCAACTGGTTCAGCACCAGGTCAAGCGATTAATGATGACACGCAAATCTCATTAACTATGAATGACTTTGGTACTGTAAAGTTTTGTGTATCTGAGTGCGGTAACAATAAAAAATACGCATGGGATCAATCAGCATACACTTCAATGTCAGACACAGGTCTAAGTGAAGGTATAGTTTACCCAGGTGATGTAGGATCAAAAGCTAACATCCAATACCACACACCAGAACTTCCATTTGGAACAACAGCTACAATAGCTTTTGGAACAGGTTCAAAAGATGGTACAAGTGGTAACGCAATAGGACAAAGCACAGGTCCAGGTAATGGTGCTAACGGTGACTCAATGGATGAGTACTCATTAGTAACTAAGCCTATTGATGGTTTAACACTATCAGCGTCTTACTACGAAATTAATGACTATGACGATGGTGCAGGTAATATTATCGATCAATTAGAAGAAGGTGGTGCATACGCAGCTTCTTATTCAGTTGGTAACATATCATTAGGTTATGGTAAGTCTTTCAAGGCTCCAGCGGACACAAGCGCAACAAGAACAAACGGTGGAACTCAAGTAGAATACTATGAGAACACTGGTGTATCTATAGGTTATGCTGTGAACGACGCTTTATCAGTATCTTACACAACAGAAGACTCTGAACAAAGCATGCAAACAAGTGCAACAACTACTTACGATATCGAAATGGATTCAATCCAAGTCGCGTATTCTTTAGGTGGTGCTACACTTTCGATTGCTAGAGCTGACTACGAGAACGTAGGTTACGTAGACGGTCTTGACCAAACAGAGACGATAGTTGCATTATCATTTGCGTTCTAATTAAAACGTAATTGAATTTAAAAAAGCCGGCTAAATATTTTAGTCGGCTTTTTTTTTATTTCCGATAAAACTGCAAACGCCGTAAAACTTGAACTTTTTAATTTGTTGAGATTTGTGACATTAATTCCTCCAAGTGGTATGAGGTCAAAATTATTGAATATTTTAAATAAATTGAATTTAACTATACCTAAGTATCCTTTCTTAAATTTATAATTTGTTTTAAATAATCTTGAAAAAATTAAGTTAGAGCACCCCTGCGATTTCTTAAGATTTAATTCTTTTAAGTTATGAATAGATCCAATCAATTTAAAATTCTTATTTTTAAGTCTAGATAAGCTAAGGTCTTTATTATGTGCGGAAATATAGAGTCCATCTGCTTTAAGAAAAACCATTAATTTCACATCGTTAGATACATAAAATTCTACTCTTTTTGCTCTACATTGATTTCTAAACCTAACTAATTCCTCTAAATTCTCTTTTACTGTCTGTTTTCTATAGATAATAATGTATTTGTTAAAAAGTTTTAATTTTCTAAAATCTATATCTTTGGTATTTTCAACAAATAAATAATACTTTTTTTTGAAAGCAAACATATGAGTGACATTATAGAAAGATTTGAAAAAGTTAAATCTAATATTAAAAATATAAATAACTTCCATAAGGCTAATATCGTTGCTGTTAGCAAAACTTTTAATCTGGAGCATATTATGCCTTTAGTAAATTATGGTCACCTCCACTTCGGTGAAAATAAAGTTCAGGAGGCAGCTGCTAAATGGATGGAACTGAAAAAAATTAAAAAGGATTTGAAATTACATATGGTTGGAAAATTACAGAGCAATAAAGCAAAAAAAGCAGTAGAGATCTTTGATTACATTCATTCTTTAGATAGCCAAAAACTAGCTGATGTTTTATCTAAAAGTCAAAATGAAATTAACAAATCTTTAGATTATTTTATTCAAATTAATGTTGGAAATGAAATTCAGAAATCAGGTATACCTGTAAACGAGTTAGATGGTTTTTACAATTATTGCACAAAAGAAAAAAGAATGAAGATTATTGGTCTTATGATTATTCCACCTAATGATAACAATACAGAGAAATACTTTAAATCAGTTTTAGAGCTGAATATGTCTATGGGTTTGAAAGATTTAAGCATGGGGATGTCAGCCGATTATATTGAGGCAATTAAATATAAAGCAACCTATTTGAGAATCGGCAGTTCAATATTTGGTCAAAGATCTTAAATAATTTTAACTAGCGTTTTTTTATTAACAAAAGAGCTTATAAACTTAAGTTCTTTTTTTTTAATAGCAACACATCCTTCCGTACTTCTAAAATCTTTTCTAGCAATGTGTAAAAAAATTGCGCTACCTTTATTTGGTTTTACCGGATTAGTGTTATAACTTAAGACTAAGATAATATCATAGGTATTATCTTTTTTAAAAAGTTTCTCTGCTGAAAAAGGAAATGGAAACTTTATGAGTTTGTTGTAATCTTTAGATACGGGATCATTACACCAACCCATATTCTTTTTTATAACGATCTTTTTGAGTTTTGAAATGAGATTACCAATACGGTCTCTCCTATATAAAATGCAGTTTATCTTAAATTTGCCCTTAGGTGTTATTAGATCACCTTCTCTCTTTTTTGTGCCAATTCCTCTTTTACCTATCGCACATTTTACTTTATAACTATCAATACAAAGTTTTTTATTTTTAATTATTATATGCACAAGATCAATGTTTTATGTTTAGCTCTAAATGATTTTAACACTTCATTAGAAGAACTTAAAGAATTTTTAAAATTTGATGTTACATTCTTTGATGATAGGCATGAAATACTAAAAAAAAATGATTATCAAATTTTATTAATCCACGAACATTTTTTAAAAAAAAACTCTATCCAACTTGAATCTTTAAAAGAAAAACAAAGTATAAAAATATTTTTATCTATTACTAACAAAACAATACCAGAATATGTAAATTATAGTCTAAAATTACCAACCAACTTAAAAGAGCTAAATACTTTAATTGAAAATTCCGTTATTAAAAAAAATTTTAACAAGAACTCATCAATAAAAATTAAAAATTACATTTTAGACAAAAATGAAAAAAAACTTAGCCAAAATGATAAATCAATTTATTTAACCGAAAAAGAAATTCAACTACTAGAATTATTTTTAAAAACAAAAAAATCTTTAAATAAAGATCAAATTTTAAAAGACGTGTGGCACTATTCTGAAGAAGCTGACACCCATACAGTTGAGACACATATTTACAGATTAAGAAAAAAAATAAAAGATGAATTTTTTGATAAAGAATTTATTATTAATGAGAAAGACGGTTATCATTTATGAAAAAAAGAAATAAAATAGCAATAGATTTGTTTACTAATAAATACCGAAAAAGAGTAATTAAGCCAAAAAAAGGTAAAGGCAGCTTTAAGAGAAAAAAAAAATAATTTTGTTAAAGCCTAGCGCCAATAATCTGTATTATCTTTGAAGACAATTCAGTACCCTTATCTAAACTCTCCTTAATATTTTTACCATTAATATATCCATGGAGAAATCCTCCAGCAAATAAATCTCCAGCACCAGTTAAATCTAATATTTTAAGATTTTTTCTTGCAGAACACTCAATCACCTCATCATTATTAATGGCTAAAGCACCTTTATTTCCTCGGGTTATAACTATCAATTTTTTAGTCTTTTTTGAAAATTCAATTACATCCCTAACATTTTTACTTTCACTCAAAGATATTATTTCTTGTTCATTTCCAAAAATTATATCAAGTTTATTAAATACAAGATCTAAAAAATTAGCCTTGTGCCTTTCTACACAGAATAAATCTGATAATGACATTGCTACTTTATTAGAATTTTTAATCGCTTTATCAAAAGCTTTTTTTGGTTCTCCTTCATCCCACAAATATCCTTCAAGAAATAAAATTTCACTTTTCTTGATAGCATTAATATCAATATCACTTTCATTAATTTTTCCTGCAATACCTAAAAAAGTTACCATAGTTCTTTCAGAGTCTGGAGTTATCAATATCAAACAAGTCCCCGTTGGAGAAAGTTCCTTTTTTTTTGTATAAAAGTATTTTACATTCTCTTTTTTTAAACCGTTTTCATATTTTACACCAAGATCATCGTCATTTACTTTACCAATAAAACCAACATTATTACCCAACTGGGAAAGACCTACAATTGAATTAGCCACAGAACCCCCAGCAACTGTTTCTTCAATTTTAAGATTAGCGATTAATTTTTTAAATTCATTTTCATCTACCAGCTTCATGGTGCTTTTTGTTAAAGAATTTTTTTTGAGAAAATTATCTTCCACTTTACAGATCACATCTACTATTGCGTTTCCTATTCCTAAAATTTTCATTATATTGATTAAGCTTTTTTGGTTTTAATAGGTTTTCTTCTATTTGGATAACAGCTTTTACAAATTTTACAAGTTATTCCATAACAATCTCGGGCTTTACAATATTCTCTTCCATACC
>MDTD01058172.1_pt1 | contig 10724 bp, 16 predicted proteins | sample 811221 | NCBI WGS metagenome assembly MDTD01 (sample SAMN05326646, study PRJNA326480) | marine metagenome | isolation source: seawater | place: Pacific Ocean: South West | collected 2011
GCAATGATATCTTCAATAGAAACAATAGGTATATTATACTTTTCAGATATTATTTTAAGATCATTTCCTCTTGCCATTGATCCATCTTCATTCATAACTTCGCAAATAACTGCAGCAGGTTTTTTACCTGATAGCTTGACTAGATCAACCGATCCTTCAGTATGTCCAGCTCGTACAAGTACTCCACCTTTTTGGTATCTTAATGGAAAAATATGACCTGGTTTTACAAAATCTTCTTTAGTTGAATTAATGTCGCTTAGCTTTTTTACAGTATTTGATCTATCTTTAGCAGATATACCTGATTCTATATCTTCAGAAGCATCAACCGAAACAGTAAATGCAGTACCCATTGATTCCGTGTTTTTAGTAACCATTGGTTCTAGCTCTAAGTTATCAATAATAGAGCCATCTAAGGGGGTACAAATTAATCCTCTTGCAACAGTTGCCATAAAATTAATATCCTCTGGGCTACAATCTTCAGCAGGTAATGCTAAATCTCCTTCATTTTCTCTACCTTCATCATCAACTATAATCACCATCTTACCTTGCTTGAAATATTCAATAGCTTTCTCTACAGATTTTATTTGTTTATCACTTGGTGGCTTAACTTCTAAATGATTATTCACTTAAATTTTTCTCCATTATTTCTTCAACATATTTTCTAATGTATCTTGCATTCACATCTGTTTCTAGGTTAACTAGTTGTCCAATTTTAATATTTTTAAATGTTGTTTCGGCAATTGTATGAGGAATTAATGAAATTTTGAATGTATTTTTTTTGATTTCATTTACTGTCAAGCTTGTTCCATCAATACAGATATACCCTTTTACTATTATATTGCTTAATATTATTGCGTCTGCCTCAAAAGTTACGATTGTACTATCTTTAATTTTTTTTATTGACCTACAAATTCCAGTTGATTCAACATGACCTTCAACATTATGTCCACCAATTCTTGATTGATAAGTAGCAGCCCTTTCTAAGTTGACTAAGCTATTATTTACAAGACTACCTAAAGTTGTTTTATCTCTAGTCTCTTCAGATATCTGAAAATTAAGATAGTTAGAACCAATTTTAGTGATTGTTAGACATACACCAGAAACAGAAATCGAATCTCCGATTTTACAATCTTCTAAGATCTTATTACAAATTATGGATATTTCTTCACCCTTAATAGAATGAATTTCTCCAGTTTCTTCTACTATTCCTGTAAACATTTCTAATTAGTTTTTCCTATGATTAGTATATCTTCATTTATTTGTTCTATAGATGAGATTTTAAGATTTATTTTGTCTTTTATGTTATTTATTCCATTTCCTTCAACAGCATTAGGCGAATCTTTACCACCAAATATGCTGGGAGATATGAAAGCATAGACTTTATCAATTAATTTCTCATCAAAAAAGGATCCAGCTAAGGTCCCTCCAGCTTCTATCAATATACTGTTACAACCTAAGCTTTCTAGTTCATTAATTACATCTCTTAATTCGATTTTATCTTTTTTTGAAGGTATATGTATTATATGAGAAGGAAGATTTTCTTTTGTAACATTTTTATCTGTGAACCATACGACTATGCCTTCATTTGATTTACTATAAATTTGAAAATTTTTATTTAGTTTTCCTTTATTATCTAATATAACTCTATATTTTGGATTACCTTTATAAATTTTTTTATATCTAGAAGTCATATTGGGATTATCTTGAAGGATGGTATTAATTCCAGTAACAATGGAATCATTTATACCTCTAATATCATGAGCTCTTTTTCTAGATTCTTCGTTAGTAATCCATTTAGATTCATGATTTTTTGTTGCTATTTTACCATCTAGAGTCATGGCTAATTTTATTGAAATATAAGGTCTTTTATTTAAGATTTTGAAATTATATGCTTCATATAATTCTTCACATTGTTTCTTTTGATACTGATTCCATTCATTTTCAATTTCTATACCTGCTTTTTTGAGTTCCTCAAATCCTTTGCTGTTTACATTAGGATTTATGTCTACTACAGGACATGAAACCTTTTTTATACCTGCTTCAATAATTTTTTTGGTACAAGGATCATCTTTACTATAAAAATTATGAGGTTCTAGTGTGCAATAGAGAGTTGCACCAAAAGTTTTATCTGATGCATTTTTTATAGCTTCTACTTCAGCGTGATCTCCAGGACTAATGTTTGTTTTTCCTTTCCCAATCACTTTCCCATTAAGAACTAATACCGCACCAACTGCTGGTCTAGGTGAAACTTTTCCAATAGCTTTTTTTGCAAGGTCAATTGCTAGTTGTTGAAATTTTTCTTCTTGCATTTATTCTTTTTTTGAAATCTGTTTTTCAAAGTCTTCAAAAACTCTACTTTCAGTAGGATCTAGTTGACCTTGATATCTACTTTTCAATTCTGGTGATCCATATGGTTTTTCTGCCTCTGAAATCATTTTCTGAAAAGATATCTGCCCAATTCTCATTCCATAATATAAAGTTATTGGTAGTCTTGACACATTTGCAAGCTCCAAGGTTAAGTTTCCGCTAAATCCTGGGTCAACAAATCCAGCTGTAGAGTGAATTAACAATCCAAGTCTTCCAAGTGAACTTTTTCCTTCTATTCTAGCTACCATGTTATTTGGTATGGTAATTTTCTCTAGTGTTGAGCCTAATACAAAATCACCAGGATGAATAATAAATGGCTCATCTCCTTGAATGATAATGGGTTCATTAAGGTCTGGTAATTCTTTTTTTAGATCGATGAATGGTGCACTAGAATTGTTAAATATAAGAAGTTTTTTATCTAAGTGAAGATCAACACTTGCAGGTTGAACATCTTTTTCAAAGTATGGATCAATTCCGATAATTCCATTATTAATTGCTTCTTTTATGTCTTTATCTGAAAAAACCATAATTCCCCTTTGTTTGTGGCTTATTAAAGAATATATTAAAATTTATATGATTTATAGCCTGTTTTCTAGAATAAACATCTCATAAATCTAGCTATCTTTTAATTTAGAATTTACATAAACGTTATAGAATTAATCCAAAAATTATATTTAAAATGATTCAAAATCTTCTTTCAATTTCTAAAACTATGATTTTATCTACAATGATAGTTATCTTCATTTCACTACTTTTTATTCCTTTTGAAGTAAATGGTAGGTCTATGGAACCAACCTTGAATGATGGAGATAAAATTTTGGTTTTTCGCGTCAACCATATATCAATTCCTTTTACTCAGGAAAGATTAATTTTATCAATGCCCAAAAGAGATTCAATAATAGCATTCAAAAAAGAAAATGGAGTTGAACTGGTTAAAAGAGTCATAGCTTTACCTGATGATGAAGTTGATATTAGAAATCAAACAGTTTATCTTAACGGAAATATTCAAACTAGAGGAATCACTCTTACATCTCCTAAATCTGGGTTCCCAATCCAGATTTCTGAAAATTGTCTATTTGTACTTGGTGATAACAGAAATTTATCTAATGATTCTAGGCAATTTGGATGTGTGCCACTTGAAAAGGTAGAAGGACAAATTGCACTTAGAATTTGGCCTTTAAGCGGACTTAAATTATTTAGATAATATATCACTAAAGAAACTTATTTCCTCGGGAAATTTTGAAGGAGGTTTGCCGCTTTCAATTTCATACTGGCCAATAAAATTTTTTTGCCTAACGAAAGAAGGAGGGGCTGTAATATAACCACTTGAGTAAATATTTATACCACTTAATTCTTTTATTAGTTTATTTTTATTAGATATAAAGTTCGGAAGTAATTTAGAAAATCTAAACCAAAATTGAATACTTTTATTTGGAGTATGTATAAGAGTTGTTGAGCTATATAAATTTTCTAAGAAATTATAAAATATAATATTTTGTATTTTATCTAGGCCTTTCATTTCTAAAGATTTGAGTAATCTTTCTAAATCATTTATGGATTCAAATTCAAGTATAGATAAATTGCCTTCTTCACCTAAAATGAGACCACAATTATCAAGTTTTTTATCTCCAAACCATTCATAAATATTTTTTTCTGACATCTGTATACCTAATTTTGCATTATCAAAAAAAACTTTCCCTTGATTTGTATTATGTGGATCATTTGAAAAAGGTTTGATTGGAAATGGTACAAGACCAAAGTTTTGGTACTCAAATAATGTTTGAATCATCTCTAATTCATTCTTCATAAATCACCTTACTAATAAAAAAATCCATTAGGATCAGTCCATTTTTTAGAAACTCTTACTGAAAGAACTTCACCAGTACAAGTTAAATCTCCTTTATGAGAAAAAAAATCTGCATAAAATAAAGTTGTTTTTGGTTTTCTTTCAATTAGCTTTGCTCTTATAGTTACGGGTCCATCGATAGGAGTAGGTTTCTTAAATTGAATACTTAAAGATGCTGTTGCATACCAAATCAATTCTCCCTCACCAATTTCTCTATCTTCATACCTATAAGCATCTGCAATAGATGAGCATACACAGTGACAATCAATTAGAGCTGATATTGTGCCCCCATTCATTACATCTGGAGGCATTGCTGCATGATGAGCTTGAGGTGTAAAAACACAAACTGTTTCGTTCCCGTCCCAAAAAGATTTTATTCTTAATCCTTTTTTGTTCCAAGCTCCACATCCATAACAATTATTACCTAGTAAGCTATCTTGAAAAAATTTTTTCACTTTAGATAATTATTTTCTAATTATTCTAAAATATATGGAGAATATAGTAGATGCAAAAATTAGTAGAACTATCCCAGATATAAACTGAATTGATGCTAGAGATTCTAGATCTTGGAAGTATAGTTGTTGGGTTATATTTGTGGCTTCTTCAAATTTTCTTCTTTTAGCTTCAGATTTTTCAATTAGAGAATCAATAATTAGAAAAAGAGAGTAACCAATTATTAGAGTTTCTAGTAAGCCAAAAATCCAATCATTTATTTTTAGTTTTTTTATATCCATAGAAATTAATTTTATATATATAATTTTATCAAATAATATAAAAACAAATCTATATAAAGTATACTTAAGGAGTAGACAATAAATGAATGGGAATCTTATGCAGAAGACAGAAGAAATTTTGAAAATAATCAAGGCTCGAAGAAATACAAAGAATTTTATAGATAAAGAAATTAATGATTCACAAATTGAAACTATCTTAGATTCTGCTATTTGGGCGCCAAATCATAGAAATACTGAACCTTGGCGTTTTTTTATTATTGAAAGACACTCCAAAATAAGAGAGAAAATAGCAGAAGGGATTATCGACTTACAAGAAAATACAAGTCAATCTCAACTCAATAAATCACAGAAAGATAAAATATTAGAGCAAATAATATCTTCCCCATCGTTAATTTTTGTTTACAGCTTAGTAGATTCTAATGATGAAATTACTGAAGAAAATTATGGTGCAGTTTGCTGCGCGATTCAGAATATGCAGCTCACTGCTACAACAATGGGCCTTGGAGTAGGGTGGTCAACAGGAAAAATAACGAAAATTAATTCATTGGATCAAATTCTAGGAATAAATGAAAGTCTTAAAATAGTTGGAGTTTTGACTATTGGTTACCCGCATACTTCATTAGAAAAGACCAGAAAAAGCTTTAAGAGTTTATCTACTTGGTTATAAATAATTAACAAAAAATTATTTATAAATTTATATATCTAGAGCCTTGATAATATAATTTTATGAAGAAAATTTTTCTAGCTTTTTTTATCTTTTACTTGGTTGCTTGTAGCAGTGAACAAGCTAATAGTAAGCCTACCCCAATTACACCTCTTTCGCCTTTACCTCCAGCAACTCCATTACCAGCTAAATCTCCTCTACCTGCAATAACTCCTTTGCCTGCATTGCAGCGAATTCCCGCAGCAACTTATTTTCCTACTGATACACAAATACCTACTTCAACACCCTTGCCAATAGCTACACCAATTTCACAATATGATTCTGTTATTTTTCCTGAGGATTATTCAGATGATCCAAATAATCCAACAGATTTAGGTTATATTGAGTCTGATTTGTATATATTAAATGAATTTGGGGATAATAATAGAGATTATGTTCTTTTCTCAATAAAAGAAAATTTTTATTCTGATTCAATTAAATTACTGAGCTACAAGGGAGAAGATAAAATAGCTTTTTTTGCCATAGAAGCAAATAATAAATTTACTGCAAATGATGATATATCCAAGATGATAGCCTATGGTCATTTTGGACCTGATTCAGAATACAACAAAATAGATGAGAATATTTTATATTACTCCAGTAATTTAGATTCTCCTAGAGAGGAAGTCATTTTGGAGCCTGGAGACTATGTCTTTAGAATTCAACAAGGCAATAATGAAAACGCTTCATATATTTTTGTAATTGAATTAAGTAAGAAAAGTAAATACTAGATTATTTCCCAGGAATTAGAGATTTAATAACTAATTTAACTGGTAAAAGTAAAATCTTAAATGGTAATAAAATAAGTTTTATAAAAATCATTTTATGTCCAATATTTACTTATGGAAATGTAACCTGATTCGTAAGAATGATGATCTGAATCATTATTATCTAAATCATCATGACTGTGACTACAAGATACAAATAACAAACTAAATGAAACAATATATAAAAGTATATTCAAAGATCTTTTCATAGTATAAATTTTACATAAACTAAATCTATTTTGATATAAATAAAAAGAATCTATATGATCAATTTTAGTGAAAACAAAGTACCCATTATAATTGGTGGATTAGTTATTTTACTAATAATCTTTTTCCATTCTTGGTTTTCATCATATGTAGGGGTAGAAGATTGGAAAAGAGCAACTCCTATTCCAGATCAACTTGAAAATCCTTATTTTTGGCCACCAGGTGTAAATTATTTAGGCACACCAGTCCCAAATGATAACTTAATTGATCCATTCAGAAAGCAGGTTATAGAAGACTATGAAAAGTTTATGCAAATGAGGAAAGATGTATACAGAGAATGGAGAAAACAGAAATTCAAACCTTCAAATATTACTCTAGATAACTAACTATTTGAGAAGATATTTTTTTAAATTTTATATATAGATTCAGAATTTTTATAAAAGAAAAGTTCTTTTTCGTTTTCTGAAAATTCTTTTGTTAAGTCTCTATAAGATTCAATAACTTTTGAGTAGTTACTATATAAACTATCTACTGGCCAATTTGTTCCAAAAATCGATCTTTCGAACCCAAATAATTCCAAACAGTTGTATACATAGGGTTTTATCGAATCTTTTGTCCAATTATGATCTCCCATACCTAACCCTGATACTTTACATATGATATTTTCAATTTTTGATATCTTAGTCATACTATTTAGCCAATTATCAAAATATTCTTTAGTTCTATAATCTGGATTTCCTGCATGATCCAAAACAATTATTATATTAGGGAAAGATTTAGCCAAATCTGCTAAATCTTCCATCTCATTCCACCTAGCTGCAATACTAGAAATTAATTGAAATTCTTCTTGTAATTTAAATCCTGCTCTAAAATCATTATTCATTAAATAATCTCCATAAGAAAAGTCTCTTATTCCCTTAAAATGTGGATATTCTAAATGTTTTTCTATAACCTTTTTTGCATTATTTGATCTTAGATCTACGTGTCCAACTATTGCATTAGGTAAGCCCGTCCTTTTATTTATTTCTTCAAGCCATTTAGTTTCTTCAACTGGATCTTTTGATCCTATGGCAGCTTGAACATGAATCATCTTTTTCATTCCGAGAGGGCTAGCATCGCCTATAAAATTCTCTATTAAGTAATTTCTATTTCCTAGTTCTTTTAGAGGTAGATCTTCATTTGGCTGCCAGTGACCATAGTACAATGTGGGATGGTTCATATCATAAAGATGAACATGTGAATCGATAAACTTAAATTGATCAGTCAATTGTTGCACCACCGTCTATTACAATCTCAGAACCTGTCATAAAAGAAGACTCATTTGAAGCTAAAAATAGAGCACCATAAGCTATCTCAATTGGTTTCCCATTTCTTTTTAACATTGCATCATTACCAAAATCTTCATAAGCCTTTTCAGGATCTAAGCCTAAAGAGTTTATATGCATATCTGAAGCTCTTGTTCGAATCGATCCTGGACAAATTGAATTTACTCGAATATTGTATTGACCTAAATCCATAGCTAGGCATTTTGATAATTGTAGAACTGCGCCTTTCGAGGTATTGTAGGGGATAAATTCTGGTTGAGCAATAAATGAAGAAACAGAAGCGATATTGATTATAGAACTATCTTTATTTTTTTTTAGGGAATCTAGGGATTTTTGAACACAATTAGCATATCCAATAACGTTTACTCCCAATACTTTATTCCAGTCTGTTTGGTCTATATCTTCAATTTTTCCAAAAACAAATGCTGCTGCGTTGTTAACTAAAATATTAATATCTCCATATTTTTTGATTGAAAAATTCACCATTCTTTCGACAGAATCTAAATCGGAAGTATCAACTTTTATGAAATCTGCTTCTCCTCCTGACTTTTTTATATTTTCAACTGTTTCTTTTGCTGAGTCTTCTTCAATATCTGCAACAATAACATTTGCGCCTTCTTTTGCAAACAATTCAGCAGTTGCTTTTCCTATTCCATTGCCACTTCCAGTAACAATTGCATTTTTATCTTTTAATCGCATTTAAAGTATTCTCCTTTTGGGTTTGGTTTAGTCTATATGAAAAACTTCTTCCAATTCAAGCATTGATTGGTCAGGGGCAGCACCTTCGGGTATTTCAAAATAAGGAGCCATAAGTTTTTGCCAACGATCATTTACCTCTTCCGTAGACATTCCTTCTAAGGAATCTGCAAATGAATTTTTTGCCTCAAAATAACCAAACATTAATCCATCTTTTCGCATAAATAAGCTGTAATTGTCCCATCCATTTTTTTTCAGAGCAGATTTCATTTCTGGCCATACATTTTGATGATGCTTTTTATAATCATCAATTTCGTTTTCCTTAACCTTAATAATGAATCCAACTCTTTTCAAAATTTACTCCTATAGATCATTTTATAAATGATTATAGAGTAAAAAGATAACCAACTCCATACGCTAAAAATGATGCAACAGCACCTAAGATAACTGTTTCAAAAATAGAAATAATATATGAGCTTTTAGAAATTAAGGCTCTGACAAAACCTAGTACAGCAAGAGACAAAATTGTTGATAAAATTGAGTATACAAACAGATTAGAAAATGATATTTCACTACCTAAAACATATGGGATTAATGGAATGAATCCAAAAAATAAAAATGAAAAAAAAGTTATTGTTGCACTTAAACTAGGATTAGTATTTTCTGCGTCATCTAATCCACCTTCTTGTTGAACCATAAACTTAATCCAGAAACGTTTGTTTTTAGAAAATATTTCAGATAATAATTTTGAATCTTTTTTATCAAATCCTTGCTCATAAAGTATTAATTCTGTTTCTTCTATTTCTTCATCCAATGAGACTTCAGTTTCATGAAGTTCTTTTTGATAAAAATCATCATATACTTTTTTTTCAGATCTTAGTGAAAGAAAACTTCCAAGTCCCATTGAAGCTCCATCAGCAATAAGATTTGCTAATCCAAAAATTAATACAGTGATTAAAGTAAGATCCAGTGCTTGTGAACCCAAGTTTGCTCCTGAAAATCCTGAAACTACTGCAAATGTTGTTATTATGCCATCTGTTCCACCATATACAATTTCCTTTATATTACTGGCAAAGCTACTTATGTTATGTTCATTTTTTAAGTGTTCTTGATATTTTTCTTTATTCATAATTTTTGTCCTTAAGAAAATTATCAGTCACACAAGTCAATTTATCAATTACTTAAGATTTTAAGTGAAATATATTGAATATTCTATTTTATTCATCGAACCATAATTCATTACTATAAGATGATTCCCAAAACAAAAATTCGTATCTAAGTGCTGTATGAAAAAGATAGTCTGCTCTATCCCTAGAAATCTTAGAATCATTATTTAAGTAATTTTCAAGCCAATTAACTAAATCTCCTAAAACTTCAGGTCCATGTAAATCTATCCATTCTCTGTAAACAGAATTTTGAGGATTTGCTCTTTCATTTATTAGACGAGTTCCCCAGTCGAGATATGTTCCTTCAGTGACAAATAAAACCAAAGCAATATCATCAAAACTTCCTTCAAATGAAGTTCTAACTAAAAAATCACCAAAAGCTTGAGTTGTAGGGGAAGCCTTAGCAGAAGAATATTCCTCTTCAGATGCTCCTAATTCTTTGAAAAATCTTAAAAACAAATCATTTTCAGGATCTAAAATTCCAGTTAGGAAATTATTGAAAACTGAAGCAGCATCAATGTTTGGTGATTTTGTAATTGCTTGAGATGCTAGCGTAACTAAATCATTAACAAATACATAATCTTGCAAGAAGTATTTTTTGAAAATATTTTCATCTAGAGACCCGTCTGATAACTCGGACACAAATCTATGACGTGTCATAGATTCCCATAAATCTGAATACTTATTTTTAAGATTTGAAGTTAGAGTCATATAAAAATTTTATTTGTTCCTGATAAATTATCAACCTTTTTTCTGATAGACTTTTTTATTATGGATTTAGTAGTAATAGCACAAATAATTACTGGAATAGCAACTCTTATTGTTGCACTGGTACTGGTATTTCAGCTTAAACAACAAACAAATCAATTAAAGTTGCAACATAAAGATTTTGCACAACAGGTAAGAAACCAGA
>MDTD01165868.1_pt1 | contig 10724 bp, 9 predicted proteins | sample 811221 | NCBI WGS metagenome assembly MDTD01 (sample SAMN05326646, study PRJNA326480) | marine metagenome | isolation source: seawater | place: Pacific Ocean: South West | collected 2011
CTCCAGCAGATCGCCCAGCAGATCTTCAGCCAGACGCCCTCCTACTCGTTGCTTGATGAGCAGGGGCCTGATCACGCCAAGTGTTTCGAGATCGCCGTCACGATCGGCACGAGACGTTTCGAATCCTGCTGGGGAGCCAGCAAGAAAAGTGCCGAGCAGGAGGCTGCATTGAACGCCTTGATGGAACTGGGCTATGCCCAGCGGCACGATTCAGGTGAAGTACACGTGAATCTGTCTGGAGGCGAGGAGGACTGATCTACTGATCAGTCGGTCCGGTGCCGGCCTGCGTGCTTTCGAATCTCTGGGGGAAGGTCACCAGGCGGTGTCCATTGTCGTCATTGATCGAAAGTTGTCCGAATCCTCCGATCGTGCTTCCGGCTGAGATCACGGGAATACCTCTCTGGTTGTAGAGGTTGAGGGCCCCATCCCGTCTTCCGCTGGCGATGCCACCGACGAGTACAGGGCTGCCCTGGCCATTGCTGAGATTCAATACGCCGCCGTCCTGCGAGGCCGCCATGGCACAGGCACGCTTCCCATTGGGTGACATCAACGCCAGCGTGGCGCCACGTTCGGAAAGCGTCTGCATGGTGGCCATGAGGGTGCCCTGGACATCGGAGAGATCGACTCGTCCATTGCCGGATTCATCCGATCGAATGGAGGCGACCTCCATGCCGTCTCGAGTCGACGCGGTCAGGGTGCCACCGCCATGTTCACGAATCTTCATGTGGGCGCCCATCTGTCCACCGCTGTTGATCACAGCCATTGTGGGCAGCATGTTCTCGTCTCCGGCATGCATCTTCACGGATCCACTTGGAGCCTTCAGGGTGAAGCTGCTCATGTCGGTCGCGCCGATGATCTGGGCCATGTTGCCATCATCGCCGTGCTTCACGGTCATTTCCGATCGCTCGCTGGTCGAGGTCAGAAGGACTCGATCACGAATTCCCACATAGCCGTAGTCGTCAGCCGTCGAAAGGCTCGTGATCCGGGCGTCCTTGGTGTCGTAGAGCTCGATGGCCGATCCGAGCATGGTGCCACCGATCGACGCTCTGAGCTTGTCGTCCTTCTTCAGTTCAAGCATGCCGCCTTCGCCCGAATCATGGACTCTTGCCGATCGTCCGCCATTCTTGTTCCAGATCGAGAGTTCGCCACCTTGTTCGTTGGCGAAGAGGCCGGCGATGGATCGTCCCTGGCAGTTCCAGAGCGCCATGTCACCGCCATTTGAATTGGCTGACATCCGCATGACATTGCAGCCTGCAGGGGTCCAGAGATCCAGCCGTCCGCCATCCGCGTCGCCTCCTGCCGCGAGCAGCACGTTCCCCTTGTTGTCTACGATCTCCATTCGCTTGGCTCGCACCACATCGATGACGGACATGTCCGCGGCGGCGGCCCCGAGCAGTCCAAGGCCACAGAGCCCTGCCATGCCAAGCCACCGTCTGGTTCGTCGCAGTGAGCGGCGAGTCGTGGCGAGATTCGATTCGAGTTCCTGAAGTCGTGCTTCGATGGTGTCTTGATTGAGTGGGGTCGTCATTCGATCGTTTCCTGAGTTTTCCGAGCGTTCAATCCGCTCATCTTGTCTGCCATTAGTTCAGCCTTCTCGCTTGGTGGGGCTGGTCACTTCATGGCGGTGTCGTTCGCCTGCCCGATGGGGCCATGGGCTGGACGGGCTGCGATGCCGGCCCATGCTCTTGCGTACAGTTCACTTGGTATGGCGAGGTAGCCGGGGTAGTCCTTGCGAGCCTGGCGAACCTCTTCACGGTTGATTTCAACAATGCCGATTGCGTCGGTTGTTTCCAGAAGGATCTTTCCGTTTGGCGCAACGGCGATGGATGGTCCTCCGATTAGCACTCCGTCCTCGGGGACAGGTCGATTTACTGAGAGCACGTAGCAGCTGCCGGTGAGGGCGTTGGCCTGAAAGACGGGCTTCCACTTCTCGTAGGTGGCCAGTTCGGTCGAGCGTGGCCCAAGAATGACCTCGGCGCCCTGTGCCGCCAGAATATGGGTGCCGGCCGGTCGATTGATGTCGCTGCAGATCTGGATCCCCATGGGGATGCCGGCGATGTCGAGTGGTCTTGGGACCTCGTTGTCGGCCTGGTAATGATCGGCTTCCCAGAATCCAGGTTCATCCGGAATATGGATCTTGCTGTAGGTGCTTCGGAGTCGACCTTCGGCATCGATCACAAGCGCCGTGTTCCGGCGAATGCCATCATCTTCACGAATGAGACTGCCACCGACCAGCCAGATGCCGACGTCGGAGGCGACCTCCTGCTGCATGGTCGATCGAGGCCCGCCGGGGGATTCTGCATCCGAATCAATGGCTTCTCTGGTTGCCGGGCACCAGCGGTTGCAGCCCAGTTCCGGGAGAACCGCCACCTGGGCGCCGCGGGCCTTGGCTTCGGTCAGTCGTTCATGGAGTCGAACCCGCCCATCCTCGTCGTAGAAGGTCTCGCTGATCAGTGCGATGGAGAGTGTGTCTGTCATGGAGGAGAGTGTATCCGGACACACTGGTTGAATTGTCCAAACGGCCCCTCGACTTTTCGTGAGATCCCCAGTTTTCAACCGAATGGGTCCTTGTAAGAGGTATGGCTGAGACTACTCAACATCGAGAATTGAAACGGCTGACATGCCGGTGGCTCAGGGAACAGGGGTTTCTGGCTGTAGGCATGGAGGTTCAGGATCCCACGGGGCGATTTCGGGTCGATGTCGCCGGATGGACCGATCGGGCGGTTGGGACCAGGGTCCGGATGAAGCCTCGCAGCGTCCTCGTCGAGTGCAAGCAGAGCAGGAACGACTATTTCAGAAACAGCCGGCAGACGGCGGGGCTTCTGGCCAGGCGAGCGGCCATTCTGGACCGGCTCTCACGGAGTCAGCCCGAGGCATCGCCCTTGTTCACAAGCGGTCGGCGAGCGCCTCTGAGTCTCTTCGAGTCAGGGACGCTGGCCGACGATGCCCGAGCCCTCCAGCGACTTCGAGTGGAAATGGCCTCGATCGAACGTCGACTCTTCCGGGGGATCAAGCTCGCGAACATGGCGAGATGGCGCGGTGCCACCCAGTTCTGGCTGGCTGCGCCGATCGACATGATCTCAACGTCGGAACTGCCCCTTGGTTGGGGCCTGATCGAGGCGTCTCCTCAGGCTCTGGAAAGCCGTACGCCCGAAGGCATACCGGCATCATCCATATTGAGTTGTCGTCAGGCGGCACCCGATCAAGAGGTCGATGATCGTTCGCTGGATCGGCTTGTCAGGAACATTGCGGTGGCCAATTCAAGATTCGTGGGAGGTCGGACGGCACCCATGGCTGGACGGTCCAGTTTCTTGGCCGGTTGAACAGGCATTCCTTGTTATCGTGATGTGCATGCTTGCAGCCATCTTCGATCTCGACGGAACGCTGGTTGACACCTATGACGCGCACATGAAGTCCTGGCAGGACATCTCCAGAATCATCGGTCACGACTTGAAGGAAAGCGAGTTCGCCCGGCAGTTCGGCAGAACGAATGATCCGATCATCCGAGAGCTTTACGAGTGGGCTGGCCGACCTGTGCCCACGGCTGATGAAATCCACGAGTACGCGGATCGGAAGGAAGCTGATTTTCGCTCCATGGTTCAGGACCATTTTCCCGAGATGCCGGGGGCTACCGCCTTGCTCGAATCCCTTCATGCGAACAACTGGCGACTGGCAGGGGGCACCTCCGCACCGGTTCCCAACGCGGAATTGTTCCGCGAGAAGCTGGGGTGCGGTCGATTGTTCGAGACGATCGTGACCGGCGATGATGTGGAACACGGAAAGCCGGACCCCGAGGTCTTCCTGCTGGCGGCCTCCAGACTCCGGGTCCCTCCCTCATCCTGTGTTGTCGTAGAGGATGCCGCTGCTGGCGTGGAGGCGGCACGGCGGGCGGGCATGGCCAGTGTGGGTTTCTGCTCGAAGGGGAGAACTCCTGAGGAACTCGCCGATGCCGACCTGGTGGTGAGTTCGCTTGAGGCCTTGAGTCCCGAAATCCTGAAGGCGGCTATTGACGAGGCTTCCTGTCGCAATGACGGCGGTTGATTGGCTACACTTTGGCTGCATGGAGAAGGAAGCACTCAAGTCACAGGTCCAGCTCGCAACGACATGGTTTCTGGCTGCCAGGACCATGGCTGTCGCTGATGGCAATCTACCCAAGGTCAAGGAGACCGTCGCGGGTCTGTATGCCCGCTCGATTCTCGAATTGCCCGAAGAGGCCTGTGTGGCCGCCAAGAATCCCGAGAACATCTCCAGCCTTCGGATAGAGGACTGTCTCGCCTCGGTTCGGACACTTCCACGCCCGTTGGGCGAGAAGGTCATGACCGGGGTGATGATGATCGCCTATGCGAACAGGGCCATGCATCCACTGGAAGTGCGATGGGCATCGATGCTCGCCTCCGCGATCGGTCTCGAGGAGAACGATTTTCAGCGTTGCTGTGTCGATGCGCGCGTCATCGCCACGATGCTGAACCCGTCTGCTGAGGATGAGGCGTCATGAGTTCCAGAAACTTCGATTTCATGGAAAACTACGATCGTCGAGTCGGAAGGCTGGCAGGTCAGGCCGAGCGTTACGTCTACAGCGATCCCGAATCCTGTCTCTTCAAGCTTCGATTGATGGTGGAGACCATGGCTCGCACCCTGATCGAGTTGCAGGCGCCTCATCTCGTCGATGCCGATCTGAGCACCATGCTCCGTTCGCTGGAGCGATCCCAGATTCTCACTCGGGCCCATGCGGATCAGATGCACGCGATTCGGCGTGATGGCAATTCGGCGGTCCATGGGGATCCGACGCCCGGACCCACCGCGATGCGACGGTTGCATGATGCCCATCGCCTCTCGGGTTGGTACTGCCGGACCGTCAAGCGTGGTGCCAAGGTCAAGCTGCAGGCGTTCGAACCTCCGGTCCGCATCGATGATGAGAAGAAGAAGGGCTACTGGAAGAAGGGCGAGGCTCTGGAGGAATCCATCGAGCAGCAGCGTCAACGGACTCGCGAGGCATTGATGCTCTTCAGCGAGAAGGAGGACGTCGACAAGATCGCCGCATCACTGGTGGATGAGCTCAAGGGTTGGGATGAACTCGCGATTGCGGCGGGAGAACCCATGATCGATGCCGAGTTCGTCGCATTGGTGATGGCCATGGACATCGAGAAGCTTCTGGAGCATCCACGGTTCGGTGTTCCCAGTAAGGAAGCACATGCGATCGCAGAAGCGCAATACGATGCCTTTCGTCACGAGCTCGAGTCCAAGGAAGCCAGTTTCAGGGAGCAGCGACGTCAGCTCGCCCTGGGGGAGCAGGAGGCTGGCGAATAGGCATCCTTCACGATGTTTGATCGACCGAGGCGCACGATTACGGAATTGATTGCATGTTGATGGTTCATCGATTCAACCTGATTGCCCTGTTGGCCGCCATGCTGTTCATGGCTGGTGGTTGTGCGGTGCAGCCATCGGGTCGGATCTTCGTCAGTGAGCGTGGTTCCATCGATGGGGAACGCGTCACATTGTGGACGATCGACAATGGCCAGGGCGTCAAGGCGTGCGTCATGGACTACGGGGCGACTCTGGTCTCGCTTGAAGTGGATGGCCGTCGTGGCGAGACGAACGATCTCGTCTTCGGCGCAGATGGCTGGCAAGCCGGATTGAACGACAACGGGACATCCGGAGCCATCACCGACGGGCATCCCGAATTCGAGCGCAGGATTTGGGCCGGTACGCCGTTCAATTCCACGGATGGTTTCGGTGTCCGTTTCCGGCTGACGTCTCCGGCTGGGGAGAGTGGTCGTCCCGGACGAGTGGATGCCGAGGTGGATTATGTTCTCACTGTCGAGGATGAACTCAGGATCGTCATGAAGGCTACCGCTCAGTCGGCGACGGCCATGGGCATGGCTCATCGAGGCGTCTGGAAGCTGTCGGATCAGGATTCCGTCCTGGTCAATGGGAACCGGCTCAAGTTCGATTCAAATCCTCCCTCGAATGGGAATGCCAGTGAGTACTTCCTGTACGGGGACGACGCTCCGCTGCATCTGGCGGCTACGGTTCACAATGCTTCGGATGATCCGGTGATGAGCGTCTGGACAAACCAGCCTGTTCTTCGCATGGAGACGACTCGAGTCGATGATGCTCTTTCTGCAGTCGAGTTCCAGACATTGTCTCTTGCCGCGTTGCCGCATTCGGAAGTGAGGCGTCCTGATGGCCTGCTGGTTCCAGGGGAGTCCTATCGGCACGTGGTCGTGTATCGTCTCGAGCCGGATTGATGTTCGGAACGCGGATCACCGTACTCGTTGAAGAAGCCCGGATCACCACGGTCTGTGGCAATCCGGGCCTCCGGATGATTGGCGATTCGCTTGTATCAGCGTGTATCGGGTTCATCCATTCCAGTTGGCGAGGATGAGTAGAAGGTCGTCGATTCCCGAGTATCCATCGCCATCCACATCGCCGTTGCTGAATGGTGAACCCTGGCTGTCCCAGTAGTTCAGGATGCTCAGAAGGTCGTTGATGTCCACGACTTCATTTCCGTCGATATCGCCTTCGACACCGATGCATACGGTTGCGGTCGAGGAACGGGTCGTGCCCATCGAGTCCTTGACGCGAGCTTCGATCGTCGCTGTTCGTGCCGAGCGTTCCAGGTCTCTGGAGAACACGTGGCAGAGCAGGTCGTCGGAAGATTCGAGCACCTTGCCGGTTGTCTGGTCGATCCACTGGATTTGGAACTGGCCATCGAAGGTGTCGACATTGGCCGAGAAGCAGACGGGTTCGCCAGGGTGGTGGCAGCCCTGTTCGACGTTGTCGATCTGGACATCCACCTTCGGTGCCGGCAGGGCGGCATTGACCACGAGGTGCATGCCGGTGGGTTCATTGTTGCCATCACGGACCGTGCATGACAGACCGTAGCAGGGGAGGATTTGCGCCTGTCGCTGTCCTCGTGTCTCGAGCCAGTAGCCGACTTCGATCTGGTCGATCTGGATGTCGGTCATCGGCTGGCGGACGTTGTTGATGAACAACTGGCTGCCGCGGCGGGAGATCTCGTCAAGGAGCGATTCCACCGGAATCAGCTGGACTTCCTGGCCGGACTCGAGTGGTGTCCATGCCTGGACGCTCGCCTTGGCAAGTGCGCCATCATGTCCCAGCTCGATGACGGCTTCACCACCTGGTCCCCAGGTCGGAAGACCGTCGATCTGTCGACGATAGATCGTGCGAGTTCGAATTGGAATCGAGTCATAGGCAAGATCCTCGTTGCCGTCGATCTCCTTCTGGACATCGACATCCATCCAGAGGAAGTCCTCGTGTACCAGGACGCGATCGTCCATGGGGATGCCCAGACTGCCGATGATGGTCGTGGCTTTTTCACGGGCTTCATCATGTGAGATCAGTCGAGGTGCCATGTTCGATGCGTCGTCGAGATAGAAGGCGCGATCGATGACGTCCAAGGAGCCGTCTTCCTTCCAGATGCGGACTTCCTGGTCGCCGCTGACGGCGATCATCTCCAGTTCGTCGCCACTGGCGCCGACATCCGCCTGGCAGAGCATCCCGAGACGCTCGCAGAGGTTGTCGGAAAGCGCGCCGGTGTTCTGTGCGTTCACATCGACGAAGCTGGTGACCCAGGTCGTGATATGAGGTCGGCCGTCATTGTTGGCGGCATTGAGGAGATCGCGATTGATGCTGACCGTGAGTGCCTCGCCACGGTACTCGATGGCATTCTGAATAGGGTTCTGGGCATGATGTCCAGTCAGTTCGTCACGGCTTCGCGTGCCGTATGACCATCGGGTGTAGGTGGTGTCGTCGGTCGGATCGCTGTTGACGGAGCCTTCGCCCCAGAGATAGTCGGAGCCCATCGCTGTGGTTTCTCCGATGACCTCGGCGGTCCTGTCGACGTGGCCGTGGGTCTTCTCGGCGGCATAGAACCATGATTCCATGACAGGATAGGCGGAATCGAATGCGCCGCTGTCGACCATTCGCTTGGCGAAGATCTTTCCGAAGTCATCGACGTCGTACATGTTGGTCTGCCATCCCATGACCAGATGCACGCCGTTCATGGCGGCGGCCCATCGGCCGTCCTGCTTCATCGTCTGGCAGGCGCTCAGGCCGAGCCATTCCATGTCGTCGTCGCCCCAGCTGTCGTAGGCGTCGCCGGCGCTCATGCGAGAGTCGTCATGGGTGGAGTTGCTGAAGGTGATGCATCGGGTCGAGTCGCTGTAGTACTCGCCGCTGGACGTGGTGGATCCGTGTCCGGAGAAGAAGACCAGATCATGCTCGTCCACATAGCTGTTGTTCGTGCCGCCGTATTCGGTTCTCTTGAAATCCTCTTCCCAGGCGAGACAGTTGCCGTATCCATAAATCGACCAGTCCGAGGGAAGCTTGTTCGCCAGGCCGGTGGCATCTTCACTTGTGTTTGAAAGCGGGCTGCTGGAGTAGTTCTCCACCCATTCGTAGAAGTAGCTCTTGCCATCGCCTTCCGTGCGATTGGTGGCATCGGCGTCGGCCTGTTGGAAGGTGGCCCGAGCTTCTGCGATATCGACCAGTTCGGTATCAGAGAGGCCCGCCGGTGTGATGCGGAGGCCCATGTAGCGACCGGCATCCCCGGTGAAGCGAAGGCCATCGGCGGTCTGGTCGGCACGATCGCTCCAGGTCAGCCATCGGCCGTCTGTGTTGAGGACCTCGAGAACGGCACCGTTGAGGGTGCCGTCGATCTCCACCTCGTTGATCCAGCGGGGCTGGCCGATGAACTGGATCTCGAGAGAGGCCGAGCCGTCGGAAGGCAGGGAGACACTCGAGGATTTGTCGTCATCGAGTGCCGACAGTTCGGCGCCGGAAGCGTCGACTGAGCCACGGCTCGATCGAAGACCGATCCGGCTGAATGCCAGGCGATTGTCCGAAAGGGTCACGGGCGAGTCGGATCGATAGGGGACGTCCGCCCGGCTGCCCATAAGGATGTTCGTCAGGGGTTTGGATTCGCTGGCGGTCGGGGTCTTGCCCATCGCCAGCATCGCTGGTGATGTCGCGACCACAACGGCACAGAAGGTAGTCAGTTTGCGTGTGTTCATTCCTCGGACTCCAGATTGGTGAGAAAAAAGGGTGTCATATGAAGCAGAAGAGCCTTCAGGGCCTCTGCATCAGGGATGCGAGCCTTCCATGCTCGATCTCACATCTGAGTTGGAAAAAACATGCCCATGCCCGAATCCCGGGCATTTCACGGCTGATGTTCATCTCCGGGCGAATCAGGAGGAACGTCTGGGCCTCGTGAATAGACAGAAATTCACGATCCCCAGGATCACGATGGCCAGTCCAATCAGGGCTACCCACCAAGGTGCGAAGATCCACGGTGGATTGGCGGATGGCATCGATCCGGACATTTTGATGGTGGAGACGACGGCCGGTACTCCAATACCGATGATAAGGCTGATCACCAGAATCCAGCTGGCTCCTTTTGAGGCCACTTTGACGTCCTGATCCACGACCTTCTCGACAGGCCTGTTCTGTCTCTTCTTGGACTTGGGGCGGTATGGCGATTTCTGGATTGGTTTTGTTGATTTCCGGTTGGCCATCGGTTCCATCCTTTATTCGACATCACCAGCCTACCCGAGGTTGGTCATGGATGTCTTGGAGCAGCCAGGCCCGGGCGGACTATCAGCCTGAGCTCATGTACTGCATCAGCATCGTGCACAGCCAAGCGCCATAGGTGCCAACGGCATACCCCAGAACCGCCAGCAGCACGCCGACGGGAGCCAGCCTTGGATTGAATGCAGCCGCCACGATGGGTGCCGAGGCGGCGCCACCGATGTTGGCCTGCGAGCCGACGGCGATGAAGAAGCTCGGTGCCCTGATGGCCTTGGCGACGATGAACAGGAGCGTTCCCTGGAATCCCATCCAGATCAGCCCGACGACGAACAGCCATTTGTAGGTGGCGATGGCGGTGAGGTCCATCTCGAGTCCGATGACGGCGACAAGCATGTACAGAAAGACGCTGGCGATCTTGCTCGCGCCGACATGTTCCAGCTTGCGAGCGCTCGAGAGGCATGAGAGCAGCAGCCCGATCGTGGTGGCGATCACGATCAACCAGAAGAACATGCTGGTGAGACTGAACCGTGCGCTCCATGGTGCATTGGCCTCGAACCAGGGGCCGATCGCCTCGGCCGAGACGAACGCGATACCAGTGGCGGCGAAGCCAACGGCGCAGATGGTCATCAGATCGGCGGTGGATGGAATACGGGACTTGTTGCCATACATCGCGTCAACTCGAGTCTGCAGATCGTCCAGCGCGGTACGGTCGGCCTTGAGCCATCGATCGAACATGGCCGATCGTCCAGCCATCCAGAGCATGAAGCCCATCCAGATGTTGGCGACGATGACGTCGACCGTGATCATCGCGGCAAAGAGCTTCTCGGAAGGAAGGAAGATCTCCTTCATGGCGGCCATGTTGGCGCCACCGCCGATCCAGGATCCCGCGACTGTGGAGAGTCCTCGCCAGGTCGCTTCGGCGCCCTCGCCTCCGACGACATCCGGTTGGAAGAGGCTCACGACCCAGATCGCGAAGGGCCCACCCAGAATGATGCCTGCCGTCGCCGTGAAGAAGATGATGAGCAGCTTGGGGCCGAGTCTGAAGATGCCGGGAAGATCGATGGCCAGACACAGCAGCACCAGACAGGTGGGAAGCAGGAAGCGGCTGGCGACGAAGTACAGATCACCACCGGGATCTCCGATGATGCCGAAGGTTCCCAGGACACCAGGTATGA
>MDTD01198637.1_pt1 | contig 10724 bp, 11 predicted proteins | sample 811221 | NCBI WGS metagenome assembly MDTD01 (sample SAMN05326646, study PRJNA326480) | marine metagenome | isolation source: seawater | place: Pacific Ocean: South West | collected 2011
GATGATAATGACAGAAAAATTTAAAATTTTAGCTAAATACATCAAAGATATGTCAAGTGAAACACCTGATGTTGAAACTTATATATCTACAGGAAATAATATGGGTAAATATCAATTAGATATTGATATTAAATCAATAGCTCTAAAAAATAAAATGATTGAAGTAAATATAACATTAAAATTTAGACACAAAGATACTCAAGTCAAAAAATCTCATTTTGAGATCATTTATGCAGCAGCTGTAAAAATTGATGAGTCCATAAAAGAAAAAAATGATCTAGAAAAAATTGTATTATGTGATGTACCTAATTCAATTTATCCTGATTTAGAAAAGTCATTTTTGGATATGATGCATAATTCTGGATATCCTAATATCAAATTAGAAAAAAAAATTGATTTTACAAAACTTTACTTGGAAAGATTTAATTAATAAAAATTCTTCTTAAGAAATGTTTTTAGATAAATTTGATGATTTTTAAGTTCCTCAGGTGATGGTTTGACAATCTTTGTGGAATAAATAATTTGTCCAGTATTTAATTTTGAAACCTTTTCCTCTATATTTTTAAAGTCTAAAGTTGGTTCTTTTTGATCTATGAGATTTATGTAAACCTTGGCTAACAAATCGCAATCAATAAGTGCTGTATGTTGAACTCTTTTAGAATTGTCTATTCTATATCTTTTACATAAAGCATCCAAACTGATTTGAGAACCTGGAAATTTATTTCTAGCCAACGATAACGTATCAACAACTTCATTATCGATTTTTTTTTTTCCAATAATTTTTAGTTCATTATTTAAATGAGACAAATCAAATTCTGCATTATGGATTATTAATCTCTTATCTTTAATAAATTGAAGAAAATCCTCTGCTATCTCTCTAAATTTCATTTTATTAGATAAAAAACTATCTGAATATCCATGTACTTCAAAAGCTTTTTCAGAAACTTTACGCTCTGGATTTAAATAACAGTGAAATCTATTTTCTGTTGGTATTAAATTATCTAGTTCAATGCACCCGATTTCTACAATTCTATGACCTTCTTTTACTGAAATACCAGTTGTCTCTGTATCTAAAACAATTTCTTTCATATTAAGTCTTTTGTAATTTCCCGTACTTTAATTTTAACAGAATTTTTTCGAAAGTTATTTTTTATTATATACTGGGATTTTTTCTTTTTTAAATCAAGCGGTAGTTGAATCTTTTTAAAATTATTAAGAATCTTTATATTAAAATTTTTTCGTTTCTTTAATCTTTTTAAAACTTCTGATTTTTTAGATTTAACAAAGATTAATATATCTTTTTTTTTATTAATTTTATTTTCCAATAACAATGGCACATCTAGCACTACAATTTTCCTATGTTTATTTTTTTTTAAAAAGTCATACATTTTTTTTCTAACTTCATGATGTACAATTTTAATAATTTTTTTTAGATTTGTGTTATTTGATAATATTGCATCTATAATTTCTTTTTTTTTAATAGGAAAAGTATCAAAATATAATGGAAGTATATTTTTTAATTTTTTAAAAACTTTTTTGTTGTTTTTATAAATTTTTGCAACCTCTAAGTCAGCATTAAACACGGGAAAACCAAAACATTTAGCTACGTAAGTTTTGCCAGATCCTATATCTCCTAAAATTCCTATTCTCCTCATTGGTCTAAAAGTTTTTTTAAATCATCGTTAATTTCAGGTTTTATATTGTGCCATAATCTGAATGCCTCGAAAGCCTGATAAATAAACATCATTTTACCATTTAAAACATGACAACCCAAACTTTTTCCTTTTTTTAAAAAATTAGTCTCTTTTGGATTGTAAATAACATCGAAGAAAAGCTTTTCATTATTAACATTATTAAAATTCAAACCTATATCGTCTTCTTTACTTAAGCCTAAACTAGTTGCATTAATAATCACATCAAATTTTGGTAAATCTCCCCAATCAGCTACAATTATTTTTGAAAAAGTTTTTTTTAAACTTTCAGCTTTTTGTTTAGTTCTATTGCTGACTATTATTTTTGAAACACCAATTTTTTCTAACGCATAAATTATTGAAGGAACTACACCTCCAGCTCCTAGAATTAATATAATCTTATTTTTCACATTAAATTGGATTTCCCTCAGACTTAATTCAAAACCTTTTATGTCGGTATTGTGACCCACTAGTTTTTTATTATCCATGTAAATAGTGTTAACAGACTGGGTAATTTCAGACTCTTTACTAAGCGTATCTAAAAAAGGAATAACATCTTTTTTAAATGGAACAGTGACATTTATACCGTCAATTTTATTATTTTTTATCTCTAAAATAATTTCTTGAATTTCACTACTATTTATTTTTCTTTTATCGTAATTTGCATCAATATTATTTTTTTTAAACCAATAATTGTGCAATTTAGGTGAAAGTGAATGTTCAATAGGATTTCCAATTACTAAATATTTTTTCATTTATAATTATTTAAATAGTCTTTAATTTTTTCAACTGGAAGACCCATTATTGTGTTTTTGTCTCCATCAATACTAGAAAATAAATTTCTTCCTTCACCTTCGATTTGATAGACATTATAAGCATATAGAATCTCATCAGAAATTTTTGCCAAATAATTTTTTAATTCTTCCTCTCTCATTTTTTTCATTGTAAGGAGTGCTTTGTCAGTATGATTCCATAACATAGATCCATTTTTAGAGATACATACTGAACTAATTAAATAATGTTTTTTACCATTAAGTTTTCTTAAAATTTCTAAAGCCTCACTCCTATTGTTTGGTTTTGATATAAGTTCGCCCTCTAAATCAATAACACTATCGGCGCCTAAAACTAAATTATTACTAAAATTATAACTAACTTTATTGGCTTTTAATTCTGCTAAATTCTTAGATATCATTTCTGGAGATGCTTTATCTTTTAACAAACTTGCTTTTACAAGATCTTCATCAACGTTTGATGGTTTGACTTCACTTGAAATATTATAGTTATCAAGGATCTTTTTTCTTACCTTACTTTTGGAAGCCAGAATAATTTTAAACATGTTCTTTATAAATTTCGTAAATTTTTATAATAGATGCAGCTGTTTCTTCTACAGATTTTCTGGTTACATCAATTGTTGGCCATTTATATTTTTTAAAAGTATTTTTCGCTGCTTCCACTTCTTTTCTTACTTGATCCAGGTCTGTATATAACTTGTTAGTATTTTCCTTAAGAGAATTCATTCTATTTTTTCGGATTTCAACTAACCTCTCAGGCTCAGTGTTCAAACCCACAACACACACTAACTTGGGGTTCTTTTTTAAAATTTCTGGTAAAGAATTATTATTTACTAAAGGAATGTTAGAAGTTTTAAATCCTTTATTTGCTAAAAAAATTGATGTTGGTGTTTTACTTGTTCTGCTAACTCCTAATAATATTATATCCGATTTTTGAATTTCTTTTAAGAGGTTCCCATCATCATGATTCATTGTAAACTGAATAGCTTCTATTCTATCATAATATTCTTCATCTAGTGCATACTGGCCACTTGGTCGGTGCAATGCTTTTTGATTTAAAAGTTTTGAAAAACTTAAAATTAAATCTCCTAAAATGCCAAAACATGGTATTTTCTTTTCACTGCTGGTTCTTGCTAAGTATTTAGCTAGACCGCTATCTACTATAGAGTATAAAATTATTGCATTTTTATTTTTCTCTGCGGCGTCTAAAATTTTTAGTATTTGATTGGTGGTCCTTGTAAAAGAAAAAGTGTGTATCTTGTAATCAATATTTTTAAATTGGGCTTTAATTGCAACAAATATTCTATCTAACGTTTCTCCAGTAGCATCTGAGATTAAGTAAATTTGATATAAATTATTCATGTATAATTAATGTATAAACTTGTATTACTTTTACCATATTGTGAATTTTTCATATTTTAAAATTTATGTTGTAAAACAGGGTTTTTATTCACAAAATGAAACATGTTAATTAAAATTTTAATTAATATGTTTATATACTTAATAAGCTTCAATTTTTCACGTATAATTACTAAATTTTAACTTCTAATGTTAATTAAATGTACATAAAATGTTTATAAAATTCTATCAACATTATTCACAAGCTATACTATTACTAAAACTAAATATATTTATTAATTAATTATGTCTCCAATTGATGAAGTAATCTTAAATAAGAGAACTAACATTAATCCGATATGGATTATGAGACAAGCAGGAAGATATTTGCCGGAATTTAGAGAAATTAGAAAAATAAATTCTGATTTTATAAAATTATGCCTTAATGAAAAATTATCTAGCGAAATAACTTTACAACCTTTAAAAAGATTTGATTTAGATGCTGCAATAGTTTTTTCTGATATTTTGATGTTACCATATGGACTTAATCAAAAAGTTGAATTTAAAAAGGGTATTGGTCCTTTATTGGGTGATTTAAATTTGGATGATGTTATGAATTTAACAGAAAAAGAATTTTCAAATAAAGTAAACCCTGTTTATAATTTGATAAATTTAGTGAGGCAAAGTGAACTGACAAGAAATAAAACCACAATAGGTTTTGTTGGTGCGCCCTGGACACTGCTAGTTTATATGTTAAACAGAAAATCACCAAAATCTGGATTAAAAAAAAATTTTTTTAAAGATAGAAAATTAATTCAAAAAATTTTATCAATGATCAATAAATTCTTAAAAATACACATTAAGAACCAAATAAAAAGTGGTGCGCAGGTCATCCAAATTTTTGATAGTTGGGCTGGTTTACTTAACGACAAAGATTTACCAAATTATATTTATGAACCAACATTAAGCTTGGTTGATTTTATAAAAACCTTTGATATTCCAGTAATATGTTTTCCAAGAGGAATCAAAAAATATAAAGATTACTGTACATTTGTTAACCCTAGTGTTATTTGTATTGATTACGAGGTAAATCCTAAAGAAATCCTAAAAGATATAAAAATTCCTGTTCAGGGGGGCATGAATCCTCAGATATTGTTATCAGATAAAGAAATTTTAAAAAAAGAGGCAAAAAAATACCTAGATATATTTAAAGACCACCCTTATATCTTTAATTTAGGCCATGGTATTTTACCTGAAACTGATCCTGAAATGGTGGATTATTTAGTTAAGACAGTTAAAGATTATTAAACTATGATTTTTAAACATCCGAAAAGAAAAACAAAAGTTGTTTTTGTTCAATTGGGGTCACCCTCAGAACCCACACCGAAAGCCTTAAGAAAATATCTCCGTAAATTTTTGGGAGATCCAAGAGTTGTAGATATAAATCCATGGATTTGGAAGATAATTCTAAATTTTTTTGTACTACCTTTTAGACCAAAAAAATCTGCTAAACTCTATGCAAGAATTTGGGACGGTAAAAATTTTCCATTAATAACAAACACTAGAGATTTTACAAAAAACGTTAGTGAGGAATTAAAAAAAATAGACCCGGAAGGCTATGTTGAGGTAAATTACGCCTTTCTTTTGTCTCCACCATATGTAAACGAGGTTTATGATAGTTGGGAGGAAGATTTAAGAAGAGGTGTTGGAGCAACTAAATTACTTGTGATACCAATGTTCCCACAGTACTCTGAAAGCACTATAGCATCAGGAATAGACGCACTAGCTAAGGAATTATCTAAAAGGGTAAAAATCCCAACCTTTGAAGTGATAACAAATTTTCATCGAACACACGCCTTTATTGATAACTCTATCAAACAAGTGGACACCAAATTAGATGAATTAAAAAATCAGGGTAAAAAAATTGACAATCTAGTTATTACTTTTCACGGCATGCAAAAAAGAAGAATTGTTAGTAAAGGCGATGATTATTATAGACATTGTTATGAAACTTTTTGTCTTATATCAAAAAATCTTAAGAATATAAGATCAGAGCAATGTATGATGAGTTTTCAAAGTCGATTTGGATCTGAAGAGTGGATTACACCATATACAGAAGAAGTAGTAAAAAAATTAATTTCAGATGGAAATAAAGAAATAGCCATATATTCTCCAAGCTTTGTCGCAGATTGCCTTGAAACTACCGATGAATTGGGCCATGAGTTAGTTAACGAGGCAAAAGAATGGGGTGGGAACATTTATCCTGTAGAATGTTTAAATACAAACAAAGAATGGTGTAAAGATTTTGCAAAATATACTTTTACCCAAGCCGAGGGCTCTGCTCAAGATAAAGAAGATATAGAGTATCAACTTGAAAATAAGTATTACGAGAAAATGCCACAACAAGTTATGGGTAAAAAATAATTTGTTTTTTTTAGATGACCAAGTCATTAATAATCTATTCTAGCACAGATGGCCATACAAAGACTATTTGCGAGAGAATTGTTAATTTTTCAAAAGATAGAAATACTGTAAAAATTATCTCTTTAGACCAAGTAACAGAATTTGATTTGTCCAAATTTGACAAGATAATTATAGGAGCAAGTATAAGATATGGTAAATATTCAAAAAAACTTTATAGATTTATTCAGTCAAACAGAAATTTATTAAACGACAAACAAAACACTTTTTTTTCAGTCAATGTAGTCGCAAGAAAACCAAATAAAAATACACCTGACACAAATCCGTATATAAAAAAGTTTTTAAAAATTTCTAATTGGACACCAAAAAAAATTGGTGTTTTTGCTGGTAAAGTTGACTATCCCAAGTATAATTTTTTTGATAAATATATGATTAAATTTATTATGTTTATTACAGACGGGCCGACAGACACCTCTCAATCTTATGAATTCACCGATTGGTCAAAAGTAGATATTTTTGCAAAGGAGATTTGGAAAAACACGTAAAAAAACCTGAATTTAAGGGTTTTTTAAACAATTTATGAACTCTTGTAATAGTTGCAAGAGTATATATATTATCTTTATCTATTAAGTCCTTAAATAAAATCATGAATATCCAAGAATTAAAACTAAAATCATCTGAACAACTTATTACACAAGCAGAAGAACTTGGCATTGAAAATGCAAGCACATTAAGAAAACAAGAAATTCTTTTTGCTATATTAAAAAAAGTTGCAGAGAAAGAGGAAATTACAGGCGCGGGTGTATTACAGCTTTTACAAGACGGTTTTGGATTCTTAAGAGCAATGGAGTCCAATTATCTGCCAGGACCAGACGATATTTATGTTAGTCCAAGCCAAATTAGAAAATTTGGTTTAAGAACTGGTGACACAGTTGAGGGTCCTGTGAGAGCTCCTAAAGAGGGTGAAAGATATTTTGCTTTATTACAGGTTAGCAAAATTAATTTTGAAGAACCCGATAAATCAAGGCACAAAATAGCATTCGATAACTTAACCCCACTTTATCCTGACAAGCAACTTGTTATGGAAGTTGAAACGGTTAAGTCTGAAAAAAAGCCTGATCTTACTCCTCGATTAATTGATTTGGTAAGTCCAATTGGTAAAGGGCAAAGATCGATAATAATTTCTCCACCAAAAGCTGGTAAAACAATGATTTTACAGAGTATAGCAAATTCAATAGCAAAAAATTACCCAGAGTGTTATTTGATTGTTCTATTAATCGATGAGCGACCAGAGGAAGTGACAGATATGCAGAGAACTGTAAAAGGAGAAGTAATTAGCTCAACTTTTGATGAGCCAGCACAACGTCATGTTGCTGTCGCTGAAATGGTAATAGAAAAAGCAAAACGATTAACTGAACATAAGAAAGACGTGGTTATACTGTTGGACTCAATTACAAGACTAGGTAGAGCTTACAACGCAGTAATACCAAGTTCTGGAAAAGTTCTTACTGGTGGTGTAGATGCAAATGCACTTCAGAGACCAAAAAGGTTTTTTGGAGCCGCCAGAAATATAGAAGAGGGTGGATCATTAACAATTATTTCAACTGCTTTGATTGATACTGGAAGCAGAATGGATGAAGTAATTTTCGAAGAATTCAAAGGAACCGGAAATAGTGAGACGGTACTCGATAGAAAAATTGCAGATAAAAGAATTTATCCAGCTATAGATATAACGAAATCAGGAACCAGAAGAGAAGAGCTACTTTTTGATAGGAATGATTTACAAAAAATGAATGTTCTAAGAAGAATAATTGCTCCAATGGGTACAATGGATGCAATTGAATTTATTAGTTCAAAATTAAAAGACACAAAAAATAATGCTGAGTTTTTTAACTCAATGAATAAACCAAGTTAAATTAAAGATAACCTAATTCAATCAATTCATCTTTGAGTGAAGCCTCAATTTCGTTTTGAATTTTTTGTGGTAAGCTATTTTGCCATACATTTTTTGGCCCTTTATTAAAAAATTTAACTTTATTCTTTGATCCTTTTGCAAAAACATTTTCAGTAAAATTACCTTTATCCTCTATTTTCTTTAACGATTCAAAAGAAGTAGTTTTAATAATATTTTCTTTTTTCTGTTCTGTTATTTCAAAATCGATAAATTTTTTTAAAAATTTTGTAATTCTCTCTAATTCTTTGTGTGGGTTATTTAGCAAATCTTCATATTTTAATAAAAGTAGATTATTTGTGTTATGTGTCCAAAACCTATAATGTTCTTTCCAGGATCCTACATAAGTAATTACATTCCCGCCGCTCAATTCTATCTCTTTGCCTGGTGAAAGAACTTTAGGTGTAAGTAAAAACCTTTTAGAGTCTTCAATATTTTTACTAAAATGGTTTGCTATTGAGTCAACCAGGTTTCTAGGATCTCTCACAATATATATTGTTGCAAGAGTAACTTTTTTATTAGTGAAAGCATAATCATCAATTTTACAGTTTAAATGATGTGTTTTAAAAAATTTGACTTTATTATCTAGATTTATTTTTTCTTGGGATGCTATCCAGTACTTTTTAATTTCATGAATATTATTGTAATCTTTTGTAAAACTCTCAAAAAATCTTATTTGTGGATATTGTTGAATTTTTTTTATATGAGGGTATTCAAATAATCCATCTTTAGTATAGATAAGCGATGAAATAATTGATCTCACCCAAGTGTTTCCACTTTTAGGATATGAAGCTACCCAAATAATCATAAAAGAATATAATTATATTAAATAAAAAACTAAATTATATGACAATTTATGCTTTATCTAGTGGACCTGGTATTTCTGGCGTGGCCGTTGTAAGAATTTCTGGTCCCGATTCATCAAAAATACTTAAATTACTGACTAAGCATGATTTGCCAGTTGCTAGAGTTGCTACCCTTCGAAAAATAAATAATATCAACACTTCTGAGCTAATAGATGAGGGACTAATTTTATGGTTTCCTGGACCTCAGAGCTATACTGGTGAAGATATGGTCGAAATCCACATTCATGGCGGTAAAGCAGTGGTGGAAGCACTTTTAAATACCCTATCAAACGAAAAAAACTGTCGACTTGCAGAGCCAGGGGAGTTTACAAAGCTAGCATTTCAAAATGGAAAAATAAATTTACTTAAAGCTGAGAGTATTGGTGATCTAATATCTGCCGAGACCGAAATTCAAAGATCTCAAGCCATAAAAATTATGAATGGAAATTCTTCAAAAAAATTTAATGAATTAAGAAATAAATTATTAGGAGTTTTATCTTTTGTTGAAGCTAAAATAGATTTCCCCGAGGAGGATTTACCTGATGAAAATATTAAAAAAATTAAAGAAGACTCTTCAGTTGTCTTAAAAGATATAAAAAAAATTTTGAATGATCAAAAAGTAGGAGAAATTATTAGGGAGGGTTTTAAAATTGCAATTATAGGACCAACAAATGCAGGAAAGTCAAGCCTACTAAATAATCTGTCAAATAGAGAAGTTGCTATAGTTTCTGAAGTTGCTGGTACTACAAGAGATGTTATTGAAACGCATTTAAATATAGACGGCTACCCAGTTACTATATCTGACACAGCAGGTATAAGAGACTCTAACGATGAAATTGAAAAAAAAGGAATTAAATTATCTTTAAAAAAAGCCGAAGATGCTGATTTAAAATTAATAGTAGTGGATGCTAAAAGTATTGATTTTAGGGGATTTTTGAGTGAATTATTAAAAAAAGATGCAATTTTAGTTATTAATAAATCAGATCTATTAAAAGAAAAATTAGATTCTGAAGTTTCTAGGTTTAATCATGTTTTAATTTCACTCAAAGACAACCTAAATATAGATATATTAATTTCTAAAATAAAAAAAAATTTAGAAAATAAATTTGTATCTGAGGAAGATATTTTAATTACAAGAGAGAGACACAGACAACATTTGATCCAATGTGCTGAACATTTAAAAAATTTTTCAGATAAAAATGATAAAAAGGATTTTGACAAAGCAGCCGAAGATTTAAGGCTAGCTACAAGACAATTAGGTATGATAGTTGGAAAAGTCGATGTAGAGGAGATATTAGGCAGTATTTTCAACGATTTTTGTATTGGGAAGTAATAGTTGTTTTATGCGGTTTTTTTACATTTTTTTGGCATTTTTTGTTGATAAATAATGCTTATTTAATAAAAAAAACAGAAATCTTGTAAATATTCCAATCGAATATAAATTTAGCCCATGAAAAAAGATTTAAAGTTTGGTGTAGTTGTTATCGGTGGTGGCCACGCTGGATGTGAAGCTGCAGCCGCATCAGCAAGACTTGGTGTAGAGACGGCTCTATTTACGCACAACAAAAATACAATCGGAGAAATGTCCTGTAATCCAGCCATAGGTGGTTTAGGCAAAGGTCACCTAGTTAGAGAAATTGACGCTTTAGATGGTGTTATGGGAGAAGTAGCTGATAAATCTGGAATA
>MDTD01146910.1_pt1 | contig 10723 bp, 11 predicted proteins | sample 811221 | NCBI WGS metagenome assembly MDTD01 (sample SAMN05326646, study PRJNA326480) | marine metagenome | isolation source: seawater | place: Pacific Ocean: South West | collected 2011
CAGTCACAACATTTTTTATTTTATTTTGTGGGTTACCTAATTTATTTAATAAATTAAAGGTTCTATCTAGAGAGAGGTCAATCTTCTTATTATGACGCTTCTCTATTTTCGATATTATCTTTTGAAGTTTTGTCACTTTCTTCTATATTTACCTCAGATTGTTTCTTAAGCAAGATAGATAACAAAATGCCAATTTTTTTAGACAAGTCTTTTCTTTGAATAATTGTATCAACGAAGCCGCAAGATTGAACATGTTCTGATTTCTGAAAATTTTCTGGCAATTCCTCTTTAACAGTTCCTTCAATTACACGTCTTCCAGCAAAAGCAATTAAAGCACCTGGCTCAGCAATTTGAATGTCCCCAAGCATTGCATACGATGCAGTAATTCCACCTGCAACTGGATCAGCAAATAAAACAATATAAGGAATTTTGTTATCTTTAAGTTCTTTAATAGCTAAAGTAGTCCTTGTCATTTGGTTTAATGAAATTATAGATTCTTGCATTTTCATACCCCCACCTGTAGCTACTATCAGAAGACACTGTTTATTTTCTATTGAGTGTTGAGCAGCAAACAAAAAAGCCTCACCCTCTGCTGCACCAATACTAGCCCCCATATAATTAAAGTCTGAAGCAATAGCGGTTAATTTTATATTATTAATTGATCCATCAGCCACTACCATACTACAGTTTAAACCTGTTTTTTTTCTGGCACTTTTTAGCCTATCTTTGTATGACTTTGAGTCAGTAAAATTTAAAGGATCATCTGGCGGCATTGGAGTTTTGAGGACTTGGTAATTATTTTTTCCAAATAGTATGTCAAATCTTTGTTTTGGATTAATTCTATGATGTTTGTTACATTCTGGACAAACCCAAAGGTTATCTTCTAAATCTTTTTTTAAAATTGGACCCTTACAACAAGATGTCCAATCGCTTTCCTCCATATCTTGACGAGAAGGTCTTTTCTTTAAAAATCTTTTAATTTTTTGTCCAAATTTTAACGTTTTTTTTAACCAGTTCATAAAATTTTGTTTTTTAATTTTCTTACTAAATTACTTACATTTGTGACAGGATTTTGTCTATGCTTTAAACTTCTAGTTATTTCTCGGCAAATTGCACTTCCAACAACAATACCATCCGCAGATTTTAAACTAGATATAGTTTTATCTGTTATTCCGAATCCTATAACTACATCCTTCGAAGGATTTATTTTTTTTATAACTCTATAATTTCTAATAATTTCTTTTGTACTGTACTTTAAAGCAGAACCTGTAGTAGATATTGTAGAAATCATGTAAATCATAGAATCTGAAAATTTTATTATTTCCTTCATTCTTTTCACTGTAGTAGTAGGCGCTATTAATTGTACAAAACAAATAGAATTCTTTTTACAAAGTTTTGCGAAATTTTTATTGTCTGGAAATGATAGATCAACAACAATCAGTCCATCAACACCAGACTCTTTACATTTTTTAATAAATTTTTTTTCCCCATAATTAAATATCATTTGATAGTAGCCCATTAAAATTATTGGCTTAGATAGTTGATTTTTTTTATACTTTTTTACTAAGTTAAAAATATCTCTTAATCGGATCCCATTTTGTAATGCTCTGTGTGAGCTATTCTGTATATCTTTACCATCAGCTGTAGGACAATTATGAGGTATTCCCCATTCTGCAATATCCAAATTTTTAGAGATTGAGTTTAATATTTTTAGGGATATGTTCTTAGTATTATCACCGCAAACAGTATAAGAAATCAGCGCAGGTCTATTTTCTTTTTTTGCTAATTTGAAAACACTTTTAATAGAATTTTTCATTTTGGATAGTATCCCAATTCTTTCATATAAATTTTTTTATCCTTGTAGCCCTTTCCACAATTATTAACCACAATAACATCGCTTTTTTTTAATTTTGGAGCTAAGCGGATACATTCACTCCATGCATGAGCTGGTTCTAAACTTGGTCTTATATCTTCTAGTTTAGTAATTAATTTAAAAGCAGTAAGCGCCTCCTTGTCCGATGCATTCGTATATTTTGCTCTTCTAGAATCTTTCAGCAAACCATGTAAAGGGCTTGAGCCAGGATAATCTAATCCTGCACTGAGTGAATGGGTTTTAGCTATTTGTCCTTCTTTATCAGTCAAACAATATTGTGCTGCACCATGTAAAATAGCAACTTTTGCATTTGTGGATAAAGGGGCAGCATATTTTGCTTCAACACCGATAAGTTCGACATCTTTTTTATCGTAATCAATAAATTCATTCCAAAATCCTAAAGCACTACTCCCTCCGCCAATTACATTTATCAATTTTAATCTTGGTATTTCACCAAATTCTTTCATTATTTGTTTTTTTAATTCCTTTGAAATTTGAGAAGTTGACCAAGCACATATTTTTAAAAATATATTACATCCTATTGCACTACCCACTGCTAAATGTGTGGTATCGCAATTAGAAACATAATGACGCATACACTCAGAGACTGCATCGACTAATGTTTTAGAACCAGAGTCAACTGGCACAACTTCAGCGCCTGCGTCACGCATAAATTTTACATTTGGTGCTTGTCTTAAAATATCTTTTGTTCCCATAAAAATTTTTGCAGATAGTTTCATCTCTCTAGCTGCTAAAGCTAAATTCTTACCAAACATTCCAGCTCCTGTATCGCCTGCTATAAATTTCTTTCCTGACTCCTTACAAATTAAAGCATTAACAGTTGCGTGATATGCCTTATGCGCATCACCATTAATAGCAGATACATCTTTACACCAAATTTGAGCACCACCTAAATGTTTTGTTAAATTCTCTAATTTAAAAAAAGGAGTTTCTCCACCTAAATAATTTTTAAAATAATAATCCCTTTTCTTAATAAAATTTTTATTTTTTCTTAACCTTTCAAAAAGTTTAGACAAGTCTTCGATAGGTTTACGCATAGTTTCCGCACAATAATTTCCACCAAATTTTTTAGCGTAAAAACCATACCTGTCATGCTGGTCAATTAATTGGACATTTTTTTTTAATCTAATCATTTATTTTTTTTACATTATCTAAGAAAATTTTTATTTTAGAAATATCTTTTGTTCCAGAGGTTTCTAAACCTCCAGATATATCAATATAATTACAAATTTTCTTAAACTTGTCTAGATTATCATTGTGTTTAATATTTCCAGCTAACATTTTATTTATACTTGATGGCACATTTTTAATAAGTTGATGATCAAAGTCTAATGACTTCTCATAACCTTTGCTATCAAATAATATTATATCAGAACAATCTACAAATTTTTTATAATTTAAAATATCTTCACCAATTCCTACTGTAATAGCAGATATAATTTTTATATTATACTCATGTTTAATACGCTTAACTTCATCTGGTGAACAATCATATATTTGATAATAATCAAAATTTAAGTCTTTTATTTTATCTAATATTTTATTTTCAGGTTTTACTAATACTGCAACAAACTCAGTTTTTTTCTTATCAATATCTATTAATTCTTTAAGCTTTTCAGTTTCAACAAATCGTTTGGACTTAGGATAGTTAACAATAAAGCCAATAAATCTTGGAGGAAACTGATAGTTGATAATAAAACTTAAAGTTTCAATATCAGAAACACCACATATTTTACATTGTAGTGTCATTGAATTAAATGATTGCTTAACTTTTTTAAATTTTTTTTTATGTTACCTTTTGTTAAATCTCTGCCTATTACCAGCCAGTTTGCACCTTGTTTAAAAGCAGCCTTAGGTGTCATAACTCTTTTTTGATCATCAGTTTGAGATGAAATTCTTATACCAGGTGTAATAATTTCCTTTTTGAAAATTTTCTTAACAATTTTTACTTCTTGAGCGCTACAAACTAAAGCATCTAATTTTGCTTTTTGTGCAAGTTTAGCTTGATGATAAACTAGTTTTTTTAAATCTGAATTATATCCAATTTCTTTAAGCGCTTTACTATCAAGCGAAGTTAGTATGGAAACTCCAATTAATTTTGTTTTACCAACAACTTTTTTTGCCGCCTTTAAAGCCTGTAATCCAGAACTAATATGGATAGTGATATAATTTAGATTTAAATCTTTCACTGCCTTAATGGCAGACGCACACGTATTTGGAATGTCCGAAATTTTATAGTCACCAAATGTAATTTTATTTTTTAGTTGGGATACAAATTTTCTTCCGTTTCTAGAATTTAAGAATTCCAAACCAAATTTGTAGCCTATTTTAAAATTTTTTGACTTACTATTAGATATTATAAATTTAGCTTTTTTTATATTATTTGTATCAATTGCTATAAAAATTTTATTTTTCATTTATTATTTTAAATAGTTCTTTGCTCATTTTAAAATTTATACTTTTCTTTTCTAGAGTATAAACACTTTCACCGGTTTTGGGGTTTCTTGACTTCCTACTTTTTTGGGTTTTTTGATAAAAAACACCCCATCCTCTTAATTCTACTCTTTCATCATTTCTCAAAGCTGTTTTTATTTCTTTTAGGAAAATATTAAAGATTTTTAACAAATCTTTTTTTAACAAATTTGGATAATTTAATCTTAATTGTTTAATTAAATTTGACTTTGATACTGACAATTTAGTTTGTAAATACTATTTTTTTTCTTTTTTTTTTGTCAATTTATCAGACAATGAAGAAAATGGTAAGTTTTTTCCACTCAAAGGGCTTGAATGTTCTTTAATGGCTTTAGCATTCATTAATTCCTCAAGAAGTTTGATGCTCAAAACAACCCTTCTTTTTTCTAAAGATAGTTCTTGTATTGCCGCGTCTATTCTTTCACCACCAACGAATCTTGATGGCCTGGCATCTGCTGAACTAACAGCTATTTGAGATTTTTTTATTTGTAGACTTAATTCACTACCCTCAGGTTGTACTAAAAGACCTTTGTTATCAGAAGAAATCACTTTAACAGTTATTGTATCATTTACTTTTTTTCCATTAAAAAAATCAAAAGGATCTTTTTGTGTTTGTTTCAAACCAACTCTAACTTTTTGTGAGTCTTTTTTTATTTCTAGAACCTTTACTTTCATCTTATCTTTTACTTTATAATTTTTTGCCACTTCTTCAGGGACACCGGAATAACTTAGATCATTAAAATGAAGAAAAGCGTCAATTTCATAATCATCTAGTTTTAAATAAATAGCGTATTCATTCATACTGCTAATTGTACCATTTACTTCTGTACCTACAGGATTGTTTTTTTCAATTTGATCAAAAGGATTCTGTGTAGTCAATCTGTAAGAAATTGCTATTCTTCTTTTATCTTTATCAATTTCAGTAATTATGCAATTAATTTTATCACCAACTTTAAAAAACTTTTTTGGAGAAACATTTTTTCTTGACCAACTTATTTCGCTTGAATGCAACAATGTCGTTAACCCTGGTTCTAACTCCGCGAACACACCAAAGTCCATTACTTTAATCACCTTTACCTCGTATTTTTTATTTAATTCATAGTTATTAATTTTTTCGAATGGATCTGGTGACAGCTGTTTAATGCTACAACCAATCTGAAGTTTTTCTTTATCAACTGATATAACTAAAAGATCATGTTTATCGCCTATATTAAAAATTTCTTCAGGATGATTCACCCTTGAGTAGCTGATTTCTTGTAAGTGAACAAGACAATCTAATTCATTATTCACATTAAAAAAACAACCGAAAGAGCTATATCCTTTAACAACAGCATTTTTAATTATGTCACCCTCTTTGTATTTTTCAATTATTTTAGCCTTATCCTCTTTTTTACCTGAAGAAATAATTTGTCTTCTAGACACACAAGCATTACCCCTTACTTTATCCATTTTTATCAATGCAAACTTCTGTGGTTCATTTATTAAATGTGAAATATCTTTAATTGGAATATCTGAAATTTGTGAGCCTGGGCAAAACATTAATGACCCTGTATCAATATGCTCTACGATTACTCCACCTTTAGTTTTAGAAACAATTTTTCCCATTATAGGCTCGTTATTGTCATAACATTTTACTAGAACTTCCCATCCTCTAATTTTTTGGGCTTTGCTCGCTGATACAATAACTTCACCATTTTTATCTTCAATCCTCTCTAACAAAACCTGAATTTTTTCACCTATTTTTAATTTATTTTCTTGCCCTAAAGTTTTTAATTCATTTATGTCCACCAAAGGTTCAGACTTAAGGCCCTCAATAAATAAGAAAACGTATTTTTCACCTACCTTAGTTACAGATCCTTCTATAATTTTACCCTCGACCAAATTCTTTGTTTTTGATATTTGGTTATCAAGAAGTTTTTCAAACTCTTTTGATGCAGCAGTATTTGTTTCTTTATATATTTCCATTAATATTTTAGAATGGAGCTTGTAGAGAAATTTATTTAATTAATCAAGGAACAAAAAAAATATTTATAAACGTCAAAATTCAACAAATTTAAGCACTTATTACCATAGAAACTAATAGTATTTAAAACTTGTAGCCTATTTTTCTCAAAATTCTAAAAAATGATGGGAATGAGCTCATGTATGACTCCGTATCCTCAATAATCCATTTTCCACCTAAACTCAATGCCGCAATTACTGAAGTCATAAAAACTCTATGATCTTTATGATATTTGTTTATTAAAATATCTTTATTAAGAACAAGGTTAGGATTTCCAAAAATTTTAATTGAGCCATCACCTAATTTTATCTTTATCCCCATTTTTCTCAATATTATTGAGGCTAATTTTAGTCTAGGGCTTTCTTTTTTGTTCAATTCATAAAGATTTTTAAAACTAGACACACCAGAGGCTTTTGCGGCCAATAGAAAAATTATTAAAAATTCATCTATTGCATTACTATTTAATTTTACGGGACAATTAATAGGTTTAAAATTTTTTTGACTGTTAACACAAACATCTGCGATTAGCTCCCCGCAAACTCTTCTCTTATTAATAAATTTCACTTTTGCACCCATTTTGTTAATTATCTTTATAAAGCCTATTCTGGATGGATTTATATTTACATCTTTTATTTTAAGCTTTGAATTTTTTGAGAGAAGAGTTAGCACAATAAAAAAAGCACTAGAGCTCATATCGCCTGGTATGACGTAGTCAAAACATTTAAATTGCTTTTCACCAGACACTTCAATGCTGTCATAATTTTTTTTATTTATTATCTTTATCGGTAAATTTAGGTATTTTAAAAATAGTTCAGTATGATTTCTTGATTTTTTTGCATTTATAATTGTTTTTCCAGGTGTATTTAAAGCAGCAAAAATAACAGAACTTTTACACTGCGCAGAACCTTTATTTTCAAAATATACTATTGGTTTCAAAAGTTCTGATCCTAAAATTTTTAGTGGAAGATTTTTTTTTTTATTAGCTACAAATTTAGCCCCAAATTTTTCTAATGGATACATGATTCTTTCGAAGTCTCTTCTAGAAAGGCTTTTGTCTCCCCTAATCTTAATACTATGGGGTGACTTTACTAATAGACCAAGTAAAAGTCTTGCAAAAGTACCAGAGTTACCTGCATCTATTATAATATTTTTCTTGAAGTTAAATCCGTTTAAGCCGTTACCATATAAATAGCATATTTTATTTTTAAAAAATATCTTAATACCTAATTTTTTTAGCCCATTTATAGTACTTAATACATCACCAGATTTAGGTAAGTTTTTTATTTTACATAACCCAAATGACTGTGATCCAATTAAGAGTGATCTAATTGATATACTTTTATCTCCGTCAACACTAATAATTTTATTAAAGTCTTTTATTTTTTTTTTTACTATTATTTTCACGATTAAATTTAATTAAATTTAAAAGATTCACCAAAATAAGCAGTCTTAGCATTTTGATTTTGTACAAGTTCAGTTGGAGTGCCTTTTGCAATTACTCTACCCTCAGAAAGTACCATTGCTACATCAACGCACGTTAATAAATCCCTTGCTTGATGATCGCATATACATATTGTTATTTTATTTTCAAATTGCAAATTCACGATTATTTGTTGCAACATTTTTATTGTCATAACATCAAGCGCTGCAAAGCATTCATCTAAAAGTAGCAATTCTGGCTCACCCAGCAAAGCCATAGCTATTACCAATTTTTTTTTTTGACCTCCGGATAAAAATTTTGCTTTGATATCCCTAATTTGACTAAGATCAAATTTTGAGATTAAATAATTAATTTTCTCAGCTCTTTTTCTCTGATCTGTTAAAAGAATTTCGGCAACTGCCTTTAAATTTTCAAATAGCGTCAAATCATAAAAATAACCACCATACTGTGGCACATAACCTATTTTAAATTTTGAAGTCCTTAAAAAAATCGGATATCCGTTTACTTTCTCATTTTTTATGATTACGTCACCTTTGTCTGGTTTTATCAAACCGGTTATAAGGTTAAAAATTGTTGATTTACCTACCCCATTAGGCCCAAGCATTCCAAAAATCTCGCCTTGATTAATTTCAAAACTAATATTTTCTAATATTTGTCGTTTTTGAAAAGATAAACTTATATTTTGAAATTTTAATATAGTGTGTTTTTGTTTAAAACTTTTAATACGAAATTTTTTAATTATTGCCATTATTTATTATACTCCGGACCAAAATATTTCTTTTTTCGTCATTCATTTCTATTTTTGTTTTTTTATTAAAAAAATCAATAAATATTCTGTCTGCACTTAAATTTGAGAGACTGTCACTATAGTTTACTCTATCATATAAAATCGCTGTTTGATTCTTGAAAGAAAGATCCATACTTTCCGAGATTACCCTATGTTCTCCATATAGCATCTTTACTGAACCACTAAAAGTTGTATCATTATTATTATCGTTATAATTTGCTTTATCAGAACTTATGAAAATTTTTTCTCCATTAAATAAATAAATTACAGCAGTTACTTTATCCATTAATATTAAGTTTGACTTGTTAGGATTCATAATCCCATATTCAGATTTAATTTCATAACTATTCCCCTTGTTATCCTCAGAAAAATAGGACATATCAGTGATTAAATCGTCTGAGCCTTTTACATTCTCTATATTCTTATTTTCCTCAATTTTAACTTGATTTAAATCAGATACTCTAAAATAATAAATATAAATAACTGTTACAATAATTAATATTATTAAAAAAATAAAAACTTGAATATAAGATTTTTTGTCCATTTATTGAATGTTATTTTCTAAAATATTGTGAATGTGAATAATTCCTACAGTTTTATTCTTACTTTTATTTTTATGGACACACAATGAAGTTATTCTATTTAAATTCATCATCGATAGAGCTTTTACAGCCAAAACTTCTTGGTTAACAGATATCGGATTTTTTGTCATAACATTTTTAACTTTAAGGTTATCTAAATTTCCTTTTCTTTCACTTACCCTTCTAATCTGGCCATCGGTTATAATTCCATTGGTTTTTTTTGAATTATTCTGAACTATCAATACCCCAAGTTTTTTTTTTGTAATGATTTTTAGAGCAGTTCTCATTTTAATATTTTCGTTTATAAATGGAATTTTCTTTCCTTTTAACATTAAATCTTCAACTGTTTTAAGTTTAGCACCTATACTCCCAGAAGGGTGGAATTTTTTAAATTCTTTTTCACCAAATTTTTTTTGTTTCATTGTCGATATTGCTATTGCATCTCCAATAGCAAGCTGCATCACAGTTGAGGATGTTGGCACTATATTACCAGGTCCAGCTTCCTTAACTTCTGGTAACAAAATTTTTATGTCAGAATTTTTGTGAAGTAATGAATTTTTTTTAGAGACTATACCTATTAAAGTAATATTTTTATTTCTATTCGCATGTTGTATAATATTTTTAAGTTCAGCAGACTCCCCACTATTACTAATTAATATAAGAACATCATTAGAGCTTATTTGTCCCAAATCACCGTGGGAACATGAGCTCGCATCCACGAAAAAGGATGGCGTTCCGACAGATGAAAGAGTAGAGGATATTTTCCTTGCTATAATACCTGACTTTCCTACGCCTGACAGTATTATCTTGCCTTTCTTACAATTAATTATAGTTTCTATTGCCTTGTGAAAATTTTTATCTATAGAAGTTTTTAATTTTTTTAGTGAATTTATCTCACTTGATATAACTTCCTTTGCAATTTTTTTAAACTTGTTTTTATTCATTAATGTGACCAAATATCATCTGGGAAACATTCCAAATCTAAATTTACCCTTGTTTTTATATACTTCAAACAATCTTTATATAAATTAATACGGTTTTCTCTTATTAACATTTTATTTAGCGCATCATTTATTTTATGTAAATAAAGTACGTCATTTGCACAATACTTAATTTGGGAAGAGGAAAGCTCCCCTCCAAAATCAGATGTTTGATGTTGCTTGCTAATGTCCACTCCAATAAATTCTTTAACCAAATCTTTCAAGCCATGCCTATCGGTATATTTTCTTATTAATTTTGATTGTAATTTTGTATCCTCAATATTATCAACCTCAATTTTTAGGTATTTTTTTATAAAAACTAAGTCTGCTCTGGCGTAGTGGAATATCTTTATTATTGATTTATCTGTTAGAATTTTTTTTAAATTTGGGGCTTCATATTTATTTCTATCTAACTGAATAATATGCGCATCAGATTTACCTGAGGAAACTTGAACTAAACATAATTTATCCCTCAAAAAATTTAATCCCATAAATTCGCAATCTATAGCAATCTTATTGCCAAATTCTAAATCTTTTGGTAAATCATTTTTGTGAAGCTTTACATC
>MDTD01164148.1_pt1 | contig 10723 bp, 9 predicted proteins | sample 811221 | NCBI WGS metagenome assembly MDTD01 (sample SAMN05326646, study PRJNA326480) | marine metagenome | isolation source: seawater | place: Pacific Ocean: South West | collected 2011
CATTCTCGTCACCCACGACGAGACCGTTTCATCGTCTGCTCAACGCATCTTTCATATCACTGAAGGTCATACGACAGAAACAACGCCGGATCAAAATCGCGACGCTGCCTGAGATAAAAACTTTCCAGCCGATTGCAAGACAGGATAGTTGGATTGATCGGCATGACGCCGTTCGCATTTTACACCCATCTGCTCGCTGACCTGAACAACGACCCTACTCGTGCAGCGCGAGTTGAAGTCGCGAATTTTGCGGCCCGCGAAGTCGATGCAACTCGAACTGCAAGTTCACATCCAGTTGCTCACGCTGCTCCGGTAACATCGACACGAGTGCAGCATGGATTTCTTTCAATCGTTGAATTCTGCCTTCCAGTTCGGTTCGATGGCGCGATTGTGGTAAACGGTGCAGTTCGGCTTGGGGATTAGCCACCGACAAGCGATTCCGCCAGAATCTTTCGACGGGACAATCGATGTTTTCCTGGAAAAAAAGCAGTCGAAAGCCTTGTAGCTCCTGGACTCGATTATTGCAAAATTCATAGGTGACACCGTCCAGATCGGCCTCTGGTGCAAAGAGAACTTCGACCTGAACCACCTTGTCCCCAACTCGACCGACAAGTTCGTGATCAAAGGCGTTGGTAACAATCACAAGAGTATTGGTAGCTTGTGCCATCGTTTTTTGGGGAGATAGAAACCAGTGCATCCCCAAAGCAACTGCGATGCAAGCAAGCGTCAACACACTTTTTAATTTCAACATGGAAACTTCTCGCATTGAATTCCTGGGGCCCGGCCACACAGCTCGAAAGCAGCCAGCAGCACAGATTGACACCGAGCCTTTCGAATCATCTGAAACAACACCCTATATTGCAAATACGATACACATGCAAATCATTTGCATCTAGATTATTGCATTCTAGGTTATTCACCGAGCTCAATGCAAGCTGCTCCAAAATTCTTGATGGGAACGGATGAACCGACTCCGCTTTTGCAAACAACCTGCTTTTGCATATTTGTTGCATTTGCGATACATTGCGAGTGATGAGTTCATGCTCGAGCTTAGATTAGTCGAACGATAAAAAGTCAGGAACGAGATACCGCAGCGATTCGATCGATAAGATTCGGACATCGCCAAATCTCCCACGAATGACACCAATTGTGTACCTGCAATTGCACCTGCGAAAACAGCTTGATCGCACCAGCATTTATTGGGCATGCATTGGAAAAGCCCAGTAGTTGTTGAAATGAATCATCGAGGAGCAGCTGCCGTGAAGCGAGGATCTATCGAGACTGTCATTCGACTGGAGGATGCGGAACAACAAGCGGCTAGTTTACTCAATCAGCAAATCTGGTGTTGGGGACAAGACATCCTGAGTTCCAAGGGAGACCTGTTAGTACAGCATGGGTTTCTGCGCACCGAAAAACCAGCAGGCAGCAACTTCGCCAGTCTCTATCGGTTGGAATTGTCACCGGAGTCGCGCGTCATCTTACGAGGGTTCGGTGTCTTCTTTGGTGACAATCGCTGGGGTGGTGTGTTCCTGCGTCGTTTCGTTTTCAAACCGCAACTCACGCCATCGTCGGATTGCTCTCGACCCCCGTGGTCAGTGGAAGACTTGCCGCCACTTGTTTCGCCACGAGAGGATCGAGTTCGGGACTGCCAGCACTTGTTGTTGGAATTGATTGATTGGATTCATCAGTACGAAAGCTGGATTGCGGAACAGGCCGGACTTGATTATCGAGCCGAGACACTGCTTCCTTGGAGTGAAAAAAACGACTCAGTGCCACCGGAACAGATGGCGGACGCCTGGCAAATGTTAGGCGCCGCGGTGTCAGATCATCCTGAGTACTTCATTCCCTAGAGTCATCCGGCTTGTGTAAGCTTACATTCAACCCTTGGAGCTCTTACGGAGCGGGGCTCTTTTGAACCGAGCAACTACGGGGGATGTTGACGAGAAAATGACTTGGAAAAAGGGAGAGCGAATTCCGACCAATGTGATCGTCGGATTTCTCGGTTCAGGAAAAACCACGGCGATCACAAAGCTAATCGATCAACGTCCAACGGATGAACTGTGGTCCATTTTGGTGAATGAATACGGGATCGTATCCATTGACCATGCTTTAGTTGAATCCGGCCAAGAGGGCGTTGCCGTCGAGGAATTAGGTGGGGGCTGTGTTTGTTGCACTTTGGCGCTCGCCTTTGAACCATTGCTCGCGCAATTCATCCGTCGCACGAAACCCGATCGCTTAATCTTGGAGCCTTCGGGAGTAAGCCACCCAGCGAATCTCGTCGACATTCTCCGCGGCCCAAACTTTTCCCGCGCAATCGACCTTCGCAACATCATTTGCATCATTGATCCCAAGGATTTCAAAGATCCTCGCTGGCGTGATACCGAGGTCTTTCAAGATCAGGTACAATTGGCAGATATCGTTGTTTTGAATTGGACGGATAAACGTGATCGCGAGTTAATCGACCGCTGTCGTGAATGGATCGAGACGTTCACACCGCCAAAACAATTGGTCGTAGAAACCAGCTTTGGTGTGATTGACCCCAAATTGCTTGACATGGAATTTGAGTTAGTGCGTTTTCCTCTTTTTGCTGATGCACACCCGTCCGCAAAATCTGAGAGCCCTGAGCTTACAGTCCTCGAACTGGTCCCCGAAAGCAATCACGATCACTCGGAACATGCACATGATACAGAAGCAGAGGTCGATCTTAATCAGCGAAAGCCGACTCCACGCCAGCCTCTCCGCTTTCAGAATAAAGACTCTGACTATGACGCATGCGGTTGGATCTTTCACGTCGATGACATCTTCGATCGAGACAAGCTGCTTGACCTGCTCGGTTACGTCCATCCCATTGTTCGGTTGAAAGGCGTATTCCAATGCGAAGACGATTGGTGGCTGATCAATCGGGCTAAAGACGGAACCTCCTACGCACCTTCCGCCTATCGACGTGATAGTCGCCTCGAAATAATTCTCGACCGCAAGACATCAGGCTGGGAAGACTTTGAAACCAAGCTTCTTGAGTGCTTGGTCCCATAGGATGGAGAAGGATGCGATGGAAATCCCCTTCTATCGGGGGCCTCAACAGCGCCTCCCCTCTCAACAACAGGCTGCCTCGATCTCGAAAATCCTCCTCAATGTGTCTGCCCTCAACTTCGAAATTCTCAGAAACCTATTGCACGTGCAAGGACACAAATTCTTGCTTATTGGGCATTCCCAAAGCAACCGATCAGTACTTGCAAACGTTTTGCATATAGATTAAGCTCTGATCTCACGGATGACCCAGGCGACTCTACAGTCCGTCGTCTCGTCTTATTGCATGGCCGGTAGCACATCCACCTCAAGTTGCAGATCGTGAAGATTTTGAACGGTCAGACCGTTCTGAAAAATCGCTCAGACTCTGGTACATAGGAATAGAAATGATGGCAGCATTGAATCTGACGGAGCGAGCAAACAATCATTGGGAACAGGAAGAAAACCAATTTTCGGTCCTTGGAACAGCCGATCCGGATGGCGCCTGCGAATCGTGTGAGAGATGCAGCGATCAGGCAGATCGACGTAATTGGACCAAATTTTTCTGCAAATACTGCCTAGGTATTTTACTCTCACAGGCCATGTCTCAATTCTCTGTGGCACAAGAGTTTGGACACACCGACGTGTTGTTCGAATATGGTCCCGAAAAGATCGAAATTGACGCCCGGACATTCACTAGCTTTTTTCCGACCCGTGGCATTGCCAAACGGTTTCAAACGTTGCCGGGTTTTGCTTCCGAGACGGATGCGGATCAAGGAATCTTGCCCAACGACGAAATCATCTACAACGTCATGTCCGAACTGAAATTCTGGTCCGGCGGGGCGTTACGACCAGAACAAATCAACAACATTCAAATTCGAACACGTAATCGACCGGCATCTGTTCCGGACACAATCGTGTCGGGCCAATCGAGTGACCAACCGGGAACCTTTGATCCGCCCACCAATCGGGTTGGCCGATCGTCCTCGTCAGGCAACTTTCATGCTGACCTTCAGTGGTTCCTCGAGTCCACCGACGATGAGGCTGTACCCCCTCTAGGAACTTACGCCATGAAGCTCAACATATCGACGGACCGTGCTGGAATCGCAAATTCAGATCCATTCTATTTCATTTGGCATTATGGTGCCGATAGCGAAGACTTCGAAAACGCTGTCGCCTTTTTCGACGCGTCGTTTACGGAGCCTACCCTACCTGGTGACTTAGACGGTAACGGACAGCTTAATGCTGACGACGCCGAAGCACTCATCGCCGCCATTCGAACAAATTCGTCCGATCTCAGCTTGGATCTCGACGGAGATAACGTGGTCAACACTTCAGACCTGGAACACTGGGTTTCTCAGATTGCCAACACATGGATCGGCGACGTTGATCTGGACGGAGAATTCTCGAGCACCGATATGGTATCGGTGTTCCAGGCTGGACGATACGAATCTCTAGGCGAAGCGACTTGGCGTCAGGGAGATTGGGATGCGGATGGGCAGTTCGGTAGTAGCGATCTGATCATGGCATTTCAAGACGGCGGTTATGAGAACGGACCACGCCCTTCGTCGCAGGCGAATTTGGTTCCTGAGCCGATGAGTTTGAGCACGACAGTTTTGGGAATGATCTTGCTCACTGCCATTTTGCGGAGACGCGTTAGTCAGTCGTAAAATTTTTCGGCTCATTGTCAGTGACGGCAAAGTTCTATCAATGAGTCGATGAACCTCACATCCTAATTTCTAATGGACTGTGTTTTATTTTCGAAGCGTTGTCGCTGCAGCATCATTTTGATCAGATGCTATCCAACCATTTCGTTGACTGGCCGCTGAAACGCGATCCGCAATTTTCAGTGACCAAGATCGCATACGGTCGTCATTCGACCTTTCAGTTTAGAGAAGAGTCGTTTTTTCTAGAGATGGCCAAGGCTTGTCGCATCTAAAGATCAGCAAAGATAGATGAAAATCTTTTGACCGCTCGAGAAATCTTTCGATCAACCGTGACGATCCAAATGACGACCGGTTACCAGAGTCAGTGATTGACCGATATTATTTGTTAATTTCGCTGAACGCGTTTTTTCGAAATTTTCACAGTAATTGATTCAGACTTTTTTTAACATTCTTTAAGGGCTATCCACTTTCGAATAGAATGTAGGCAAGGCGGAAGATGTGAAGCGGTTTTTGTATTTGTTTAATGATCAACAATGATTTGACCCTGATAAGATTGAATTGGAGACGCTAGTGAGTACGACAAAATTTCTTCCCTCTTTCAAGCAGGCCGTAATTGGAGCTGTAGCTCTGTCTGCTTCTCTGTTCAGTTCCGCAGCGGCAATGGCTGCGCCGATCACCGACTACCATGTAACCATTGGATACTGGGATGGAACTGGAGCAAATGTAAACAGCATGGCAAGTGACTTCTCGGCCGCAGGAATCACCTACGACGGCAATGGCCTTGCACGCCAATCACATTCTGCAGACGTCTCAGAAAACGCCGAAGACCTATCCGTATCTCTGAGCTTATCTACCTTAAATGGTGAATCTTTTTCTGGCCACATGCTTCCGTCAGAACAAACTGCCGCGACCTGGGACGGCTCCGTTTTCGACGTCGGGGGAATCGTTATTGACTGGGGCAACAATGGAGGTGGCGAGTGGACTGGCTACGATGGTATCGACACAGGTGTCTACAATCAGGTTGAATCCGCGGTCATCTACTGGCGTTTCGAAGATGTCAGTAAAAATTTCGCTCAGGACGTCACCGACTCCTATGCCGGCTTGGCAACGTTCCATAGTCTGAGTGGTACCCCCGAAATGTATTTTCAACACGGTCTCTCGTACGGTACCGAACTGCAAAATGGTTCACTCATGGGTGACGCCAAGGGTTTCACTATCGACATGACTCTCGTACCCGAGCCCAGTTCCGCTCTATTGGCACTGCTCTCGCTTCCGCTGTTGAGCTGCATTCGACGAAAGAAGTAAGCGTGGCGGCGAGTATTCTACGGAAGCTCGACTGGCTCTATTAAAATAGATTGTTACCAAATTTGACGGCGGTCTCACTTAGTGAGGCCGCCGTTTTTCTTTCTGGATTCCGCCTCAATACGAAAGCGTCACCTGCCTTTACCATAGCTGATGTCCAGCAGCTCGCTTATTGTTGCAAAGATGGTGACAGGTCATTATACGCTGTAGAATTTGTATGCGATTGGCATTCGAGAGCGTTGTTGAGAAGGCTTAGTTAACTTTTTCAAAGTTCTTGACTACCTGCTCGCCTTTGAATCCACCGCCGTTCTCACGAGGGCACGTTTATGGCAAGGCACATCAACAGACGCGCATTTTTGAACACTTCGTGCAGTGGAATCGCAGCGGCTCTCGCCGCGAATAACTTGTTCGCTGATCCGCGACCCCCCGTTCGACATCCGCGTGCGACCGACGGTGACAATCGCCATGAGCCGAACTGGGATGAACGATTTACGCTCACGGTCGGAACAAAAAATGGCGACCTCGTCGGGAACAGCGATCGAGTGCTCCAGGCCGCCGTCGATTATGTTGCTCGACTCGGCGGAGGAACCGTGAATGTGTTGCCTGGTATCTACACGCTGCGGAACTCCGTGTTTTTGCCATCCAATATCAGGCTGCTGGGGAGTGGAGCGGATAGCATTCTGACTAAGATCCCATCGGAGTCAGTCAAACTATCAGAAGAGTCGGATTGGTACGATCAAGAAATCACGCTATCGAAATCGGCTGGCTTCCGAGTTGGTGACGGCGTTGTCCTAAAAACCCAAAACCCACACAACGGTGCGACCGACGTGCTCAAGCGAACGCTCGTCGCTCGCCAAGGCAATCGTTTTAAGTTGAACGATGGCCTGAGAAAGAACTTCTGGTTGAGCGGCGAACCAACATGTTCGTCACTATTCCCTCTCTTAACCAGCGAGTATACCAACGACGTTGTGATTGAAAACATCACCTTGGATGGAAATGCCCAAAACAATGCAAACTTGAACGGAAACTATGGTGGCGGCATCTTCTTGCAAGACTGCAATCGATACACGTTTCGGAAGGTTGAATCGCGAAACTACAATGGCGATGGTTTCAGTTTTCAAATCTGTCACGATGTGATTGTCGATAACTGCTATAGCCACGACAACGCAGATTTGGGCGTGCATCCCGGTTCAGGTTCGCAACGACCCTTGATCGTTAACAATCGGCTTGAAAGAAACGGCATCGGTATCTTCTGGTGTTGGGGCGTCAAATACGGTCACGCGGAAAAGAATCGTCTCGTTGGGAACCGCAACTATGGTATCTCGATCGGACACAACGACACCGATAATGTGATGGTGGATAACGATGTTATCGACAGCGGCAAAGTAGGCATCCTGTTCCGAGATGCTTCTCGAGGGAAAGACTTCTGGGCCAACCGTAATCGTATCGAGAACAATCGCATCCACAACATTGGGGCCAACGACGGCATCGCGATCGACATTCAAGGTCAAACCAAGGATTTGCAGATTCTCGGAAATCAATTGAAGGAAATTCAGAAACCGATGAATCGTATTGGAATTCGCATCGGAGCCAATGCAAGTCGCATTGAACTGGCAAATAATTCGATTCAAGGATTTTCAAAGCCAATTGATGATCGGCGTTCTGTGTAGCAAACGCTGTCTGCGCGGACTCTTCGAGAGACAACGAATGCAGGTGCCGGTTCTGCCACATGCCGGACAAGACAGCAAGACAAGCGAAGCCTCAAAAAAATTCTGCACGACGAGCACAATTCTGCAATCGCATTGCAGGTGCGTGTCGATTACACTATGCATACACGCGTCGTAGTGGTGCGCGTTGCTGCCCCAATGAATCGCATTCTCTGCTTGTTTTCCAGCTGTTGGATTTAAGGTTTCTCACTGCATCGATGTCTGAGTTTTTCAAAATAGAAGGTGGTTATGTTTTTGACCCGCTAAACACTATTGACGGGCAAGTGCATGACATTTGGATTCGGGATGGGAAAATCATTTCGCCACCGAGTGATCCTTCGGTGCGTCCAACCCGGACGTTGAACGCCAGCGGGTTAGTCGTGATGCCGGGCGGAATCGACATGCACAGCCACTTCGCCGGGCCAAAGGTAAATGCAGCTCGGAAGATGCGCCCCGAGGATAAGAGAAATGCCGAGAAAGTTCTTCGAACCTCAAAAACGCATAGTGGCACGATGGGCAGCGTGCCAAGTACGTTTGCGACAGGCTACAAATATGCGGGCCTTGGTTATACCACCGCCTTCGACGCTGCTGTTCCACCGCTCTCGGCAAGACATGCTCATGAGGAACTCGCCGACACGCCCTGTATCGACAAAGGGTTTTTCACCTTATTGGGCAACAATCACTATGTGATGAAGTCGATTGCAGACCAGGAACCTGAAAAACTCAGAGCGTTTGTCGGATGGCTAACGGGCGCCGCAAAAGCGTATGCGATCAAGTTAGTGAACCCAGGTGGAGTGGAAGTTTGGAAGCATCGCGCTTCTGGCAACGTACACACGGTCGATGAAGTGGTCGACCACTTTGGCGTCACACCGCGAGACATCATCCGCGGTCTCGCCCAAGCCGTTGACGAATTGCACATGCCTCACCCCGTCCACATCCACGCAAACAATCTTGGGATTCCCGGTAACTGGGAAACCACAATGCGGACGATGGAAGCGTTGGAAGGCCATCGCGGGCACATCACGCACATTCAGTTTCACAGCTACGGCGGTGGTGATGGCGATGAAGATACATTCTGCTCGCGCGTTCAACCATTGGTCGACTACGTCAACTCGCATGAAAATATCACCGTCGACGTTGGACACATCGTCTTCGGCGATACCACGAGCATGACGGGTGACGGTCCGCTGGGATACTTCCTGCACAATGTTTTCGGCACAAAGTGGTTTAGTTCCGATACGGAGATGGAAGCTGGCTGTGGCATTGCACCTATTAAGTATCGCAACATGAGTATGGTTCACGCCTGGCAATGGGCAGTCGGTTTGGAATGGTACCTGCTGATGGAAGATCCGTGGCGAATTGCAATGAGCACGGATCACCCTAACGGGGGCACCTTCCTTTCCTATCCACTCGTGATTCGGCTGCTCATGGATCGCACCTATCGCAAAGACTTCATGAAAACCATTCACCCCAAGGTCCGCGCGGGTTCTGTATTGGCCGACCTGGACCGTGAATACACATTGAACGAAATCGCCATCATTACTCGTGCGAGTCCCGCAAAACTTTTGGGGTTAAAGAACAAGGGCCACCTGGGGGTCGGTGCCGATGCGGATATAACGATCTACACGCCTCATGAGAATAAGCAAACGATGTTCGAACTGCCCCGCTTTGTCATTAAATCGGGGAACATCATCGTTGAACAAGGCGACATCCGGCATAACCACTTTGGCAAAACGTTTCATATTGCCCCCGAATTCGACCGAGGTGCAGAAAACGACATTCGCGAATGGTTCGAGCAATATTACTCAATCCGTTTTCGCAATTATCCTGTATCCGCTGACTACTTACATGGAGAGGAACAAGTCATATGTGAGCGATCCTAGATGGCTAAACGCTCACACCCAAAACAATTTTTAACCAACGGAATGTTTCCCAGCCACCTGCTTCGTGAACCCATCTCCATCTCTTGAGATGAGGTCAATGCAGGTTGGAGCAGCAAGTCAGTTTGCGGTTTCGAAAGTACTTTCAGAGAGGCAATCATGAACCTCGAGATTATGCGTCGCATCAAATTTTGTGCGGGACATCGTCTTCACCAGCACGGTGGTAAGTGTGAGTTTTTTCACGGTCACAATTACATCGCCGACTTCTACGTCACCAGCGACAATGTCGATTCCGTCGGCCGAATCATCGACTTTGCCGAACTCAAGTCGCGATTCAAAGGCTGGTTGGACGATCATTGGGATCATGGTTTCATCCTCAATCAAGACGATCAAAATGGCCTTGAGGCCATTAAGTTGGTTGTGCCCAGCAAATACTACGTATTGCCCTACAATCCGACCGCGGAAAACATGGCTCGCTACTTGCTGGAAGTCGTTTGCCCTGAGGTCTTGAGCGATACGAATGTGCAGGCAACGAGAGTCGTCATCTGGGAGACTGAAGAGGCCTTTGGTGAGGCGAAGTTGCTACCACCAAGCTCTGCAGCGACTGTCGCTGAGTCAGGCATGGCCGGTATCGAGTGATGACAAAATCGGCTCCAGCCTATTGTTGCTTCGGCGTCGCCATGCATTTCGTGTAAAAGTTAACCAAAAACGCAGATGGCGTCTGAACGAACCTCGACGGAAAGCGGCGATTTGCCCTCCAATTCACCATCGAGGTTAAGCAGTTCAGGACGATCCGAGGTTAGCGAAAACGATCGCACCTGGTGGCATTCAATGCACGGCAACGAAAGATGACTACCATCGAACGCCTTCCGAAAGACGTTCAGCATCTGTCTTCGCGAAGTGTTGCGGAGCACGACGAGATCAATCAGTCCGTCACCAATTTTCGCTTGCGGAGCAAGAAGCATCTTGGAACCGGTCGACCTCGTGTTGCAACCAATGATGAACAAGAACTCGTCTTCGATTTGATGACCGTCAAGCGTCAGCGTGGCTCGACGCGGACGAGGCCACAACACGTTCCATAACGCTGCCAACGCGTACCGTGATCGACCGAGCTTGCGTAGCCGTTCCGCCGTAATGTTGATATCAACGACAGCGCCCCAGC
>MDTD01182353.1_pt1 | contig 10722 bp, 10 predicted proteins | sample 811221 | NCBI WGS metagenome assembly MDTD01 (sample SAMN05326646, study PRJNA326480) | marine metagenome | isolation source: seawater | place: Pacific Ocean: South West | collected 2011
CCATGCCTAAGGCCGCTACGAGCTGCCGTGAGGTAAGCAATCGACCGGTAGGCCGGAGCAACCTTCAGCAAAGCTTTCAGTTCTGCATCGCTAAAAGCCCTGCGGACACGGGTCGCCCTGCCCTTTTCCTCAACCTTGGATACTTTGGAAAGCGGGTTTGCAAGAATTCTTTCGGATTTGATGAGCCAATTGAGGAAGCTCCTTGCTTCCGAAAGATAATGGTTGAGGCTTCTGGGGGATAGGTTTTCGTTTATTGCGCCAGCTGATGAACGAATCAGCCGTGACGTCACCTATCTTGTTCCACTGAGATTCTCTTGCCAGCTTTTCGAGTCGAGTGCGTATCTGCTTCGATCCCTTATCGTTTTAGCCTGTATTTCCTCTTTTCTTGAGATCCGCAAGATAGGAGGACTCCAGATGGTTATGGAAACTGGCTTTGGCCCCCCTTATAACTTTTTTATTGATCGCTCAGTCGTCGGCAATTCGATTCCGTACTTCATCAGGCAATTCACGAAAAGCCCTGAATTGCCAGTGTCCGGAACTCATACCTTCTGTAAAGACAACGCGTTCATCCCAGCTTTTGAATTCAAAGCCGATCAAGGCACGGCCAACCCGTTCCCCTGTATACTGGTAGTTGAAATAACAGATATTTGCTGACCCACGAACGGACTTCAAAAAATCTCGTAATGCCCCAGGTCTTTCAGGGAATTCAAGTTCAATGAAGAAGCCATGGGAGATCAATCTCGAACGGAAAGGGATGACTCGAAAGCACACGTCGGGACTTGAGGTTACCTCCGAAAAATGTACCGAAGAATTTCTTAGGTTCTCAGGCAAAACTTCCAATTCTTCAGCAGAGCCCGCTATACCGAGAATGGGCCATGACTCTTCCATGTCCGTTTTACCATACTGAAAATCAACGATGTTCAATCCCCCGATTCCTTCCTCGATGAGACGCAACAACTCACCCGAACGCTCCAATATGCGAAAGCGGAAATATCGCTTGGTTGCCGACCCGATTCCGGAGGTATGCGAAATGTTTCCGAGTTGATGAAAATCGATATTGGCTCCGCAAAGGACCGCCAAAGCTTTCTTACCTACAAGATCGGACTTGCGTTTCAATATAGCAGCCAATCCCATTGCTCCGGAAGGTTCTGCGATCACCCTCGAAGTCTTCCAGAGTACCTCAATGGCTGCGCTCACCTCCTCATTGCTCACCGTCATGAACTCATCAATCACCTCGCGACAAATCGGATAGGTAAGTTTACCTACTTTCCTGACCGCGGTTCCGTCGCAAAACACATCGACGTATTTTAGCTCCACGGGATTACCCAACTCGATAGCAGCTGCCATTGAGGCCTGGCCTTCCCCCTCTACGCCAATGATGCGGGTCTCGGGATTCAAATGCTTCAATACGGAACCGACCCCAGCGGCAAGCCCTCCTCCACCAATCTGTAGGAAGACCGTGTCAAAGGGGCCTTTGCCCGACATGACCATTTCATCGGCAATCGTACCTTGCCCCGCAATTACTTGCAGGTCGTCGAAGGCATGGACGAACGGGATTTCCTTTTCTCCACATGCTCGCATTGCCTCCTTTGAGGCCTCATCGTAGGTGTCTCCCCATAGTATTACTTCAACGTTTTCTCCACCGATACTCAGGACCGATTCCCTCTTCATTTGGGGCGTAGAGAGAGGCATATATATAGTCGCCTGCATTCCAAGTTTTCTTGCCGAAAGAGCTATACCTTGGGCATGGTTTCCCGCTGAAGCGGTAATAACTTCCATGCCATGGTTCTCGGAAATTTGGCTCATAAGGTTATAGGCTCCGCGCCATTTGTAGGCATGGATCGGAGAAAGATCCTCCCGTTTGATGAAGCAGCGAAAAGGTTGCTGTAAATCCAATTCATGAAGAGGCGTAGTTTGTCCCATCGAATACACCCTTTGGCGTGCCTTCAAGGTCTCGCTTATCAATTGATCGATCATGTCATCCACTATAGATTGTAAAATTACAGGCCTTTGGTTCAAATCAATTGAATCAATTGCAAAAGGACTTAAAAAAAACAAGAAAACTCATCACAGATTTGATGACCCAAAAACTCGATGTCAATGGGTTGTTGTTTGATCTGACATTCGGGAGATTTAGTTTGTGAAAAGGGAAAAAAGCAGACTAGATATTTTATCTTCCCTAACCTCAAAGCCAACTGAGACGAAGATTCTTAAACCGTTTGCACGGCCAAAGCTGAAGGAGTATTGGAAACCGTTCGGGTGATCGCCAGCTCCAATGGAACTAGTCGAGAATAATTGGTTTAGAAAAGCTTCATGACGAAAAACATGTGATTTTAAAGAGGTCAGCCTTTCCTCTTGGAATGTCACAAATCAACAATCAATTGTAACCACAACTGCCAAGACCGCTCCCTTTAAGTCTTGTGCAAGATTAGTGCATCTTTCGAAGATCCACGACAATATTTGGCGATAAGATTTAGGAGGGTTAGTTATTATCTCTGATAAAACGTCGTTTGGATGATCAGGTTTTCAATTGTTTGGTGGTGAAAAGTCCCACCCCGGTGGTACTATTCCGACCTGTCCAGATACGATTCAGGTTCGTCAGACTGCGAAAAAATTAAGTTCGGATAAGATATGAGAACATTTTAAAATGCTGCTCAATATCGTCATCATCATGATGGTGTAATGGATTAAATCGTGAAACTTGACTTAGAGCATAATATGGTATACTATGGTTAGTTTATGTCTAATGTGCAAACATACCCTATGGCATCTCACTCGGGATCTGGTGCATCTAAGGTAGTCTCCTTTTTACTCAAAGAAAATGATCTACTTACACTGGATGAATTCGTCGCCAAGTCTCCTCTTAACACTAATCGATCTGACATTATCCGTGAGATGATTATGCCCTATCTTCATGCCTACAAGTTAGCCAAACTTGGAAAGGAATGGGAGTTTGTCTTAAAATCAGGCAATGGTATGGATCACCTGATAAACTTGATCAAAGCAGCTGAAAGCCAGTCCTCTCCTGCACTTTCATATTCGATTTAAGCAAAAGCCGAACTTCCAACATTTTTATCTCTTATTTAAATTTGATGCATTTCTTGTGTTTTGTTAGATCTTATCGAGTTGTAACAAATTTTCGGATTGCAATTTGTGCTACCTGACTTGACTCAACGCCGAATAGTTTTTTGCAAAAACTTGTTACCATGCCCGAAGCGTCAATAGACAATCAAGCGAAAGGACGGATTTCGATTTCAGATTTATCTTTTCATTATTCCAAGAGCGATTCTAAGGTTCTAAAGTCATTCAATCTTGAAATCCTTCCTGGTGAAGCAGTTTCGCTTGTTGGACCAAGCGGGTGTGGCAAATCTACTTTACTACATCTCATTGCTGGATTGAAGATGCCGAGTTCAGGAAATGTTACTATTGACGGCATAAAAATTTCAAAACCTACGCCTCGGTGTAACATGATGTTCCAGGAAGCGACCCTTTATCCATGGATGAGCGTTTTCCAAAACGTAGGTTTCGGACTCAAAATTAAAGGTATAACGAAGCAACAGCTTGAAGTGAGAGTTACGAAACTTCTTAAATTGTTAAAACTTAATCATCTCTCTAAGAGAAATACCAGACAGCTTTCTGGTGGTCAGCAACAACGAGTAGCTCTTGCACGATCGCTTGCAACAAACCCCTCCGTGATTTTACTAGATGAGCCTTTCTCATCTTTGGATACGTTTACAAGAAACGAATTACAAGTGGAAATCCGGGAGATTTGTAAGGGGCAACAAATCACCCTAGTCATTGTAACTCATGATTTTAATGAAGCAATTAACATGTCCGATCGTATCATAATGTTATCAGATAGTGATTCGGGTAAAATTGTCGCCGAGGTTTCGAATCATGAAACATTCCTTGACGGCAAAACCGAAGATTCAGTTGCAGCACAGAAAACCAACATGACAAAACTGTGGGAAAATTCCATTTCCAACAATTACGAGATCTAGCAAAAAATGAAAAAAACTGTTTATGACGAACGACCCTACATCGAAGATAGTTCATCCGGAATTACATCGAAAATCCTTAGTGCGAATTCTCTTCCTACTGACGGGGACTTAAGCCGTCGCCATATAATCGATTTGCTTGCAACTCTCGGAAGCGGCTTGTGCCTTTCTTCGATGCTTGCTGGTTGCGGGTCAGAAAACGACCCGTTGGCATCATCCCAAAGTAGCTCGGACTCTTTTGCCAACGAGCTAGATGAACCTGTAAGAGTCGGGTATCTACCCATCATTGACTCTGTTCCTCTGATTCTTGCTCATGCACTTGGTTATTTCGAGGAGGAAGGTATGAAAACTGTTAAGCCTACATTGATACGCGGATGGTCACCCCTTGTGGAGTCTTTCATAGCCAAGAAAGTGAATCTGTGCCACTTACTCATACCGATTCCTTTTTGGATGCGTTATAATAACAACTTCAAGGTAAAAGTCATGTCATGGGCTCATACAAACGGGTCTGCTATAGTTGTCGGCAAGCATACTGGAGCCAAGGATTTCAAAGACCTAGGAGGTAAACAAATAGCCATCCCTTATTATTATTCAATGCACAACATTGTCTTGCAGATGGGTCTTCGTGAAGCGGGTCTGAAGGCAGTCATCAGAGATCAATCCACTCCACTCGACCTTGATGAAGTCAATTTAATCGTCATGCCGCCACCAGAAATGCCTCCTGCCCTCGCTGCGAAAAAAATAGATGCATTTATCGTGGCCGAACCATTTAACGCTATGGGCGAGCTCAAGGCCGGAGGACAGATCATGAGATTTACCGGAGACATTTGGAAAAATCATCCATGTTGCGTCGTCTGCATGCACGAGGAACGCACGAAGGAAAAGATCGAGTGGACTCAAAAAGCAGTAAACGCTGTCACACGCGCAAGCATATATGCCTCCAAAAATAAAAGGGAAGTTGCTGAACTTCTCTCTAGAGATGGCAAAGGATATTTGCCAATGCCTGCTTCCGTAGTTGTCCGTGCCATGACCCATTACGATGTTGAAGATTACCTTGCAACTGGTGCTAATCGGAACGCATCGGAATGGAAGAATGGACGCATAGATTTTCAACCTTGGCCATACCCCTCTGCTACCAAGTTTATGGTCAATGCAATGGAAAAAACAGTCGTCGGAGGCGACAAATCTTTCATAGACGGTCTTACTGCTGAGAAAGTGGCCGAAGACATGGTTGATTACGAATACATAAAAAAATCATGCGAAAAGTACCCAGAGTGGAAAGAAGACCCATCTGTTTCTGATAGCGTTAATCCATATGAGCGAAATGAAATCGTTCGTTTATGAATATTTAAAGTTGAAGTGTGCAATGTGAGGCAAGGCAGTTGTCATTTTTGGAAAGTCAAATAACAAAACAATATCAAATTCCTTTGAATATTCGTAATACCATCCCCTTTTCATTTGCCTTGTTAGCAACGGGCTCTCGCTCATTTCTTATCAAATTTGCTGGCGTATCCATCTTCTTAGTCATCTGGCATTTTCTCGGAATATCAATCGCCACTAACCCGGATCTGGTTAGCTTCGCTGATTTCGCACCTGGTCCTACCTTTACAGCCTTTATACAAATGGTTGCAAATGGAGAACTCTTGCAGAATGCACTCCCCAGTTTATCCCGAATTGCTTACGGAATTTGCTACGCATTCATTCTGGGCATTCCAGTTGGTTTACTTGTTGGGCTCTACAAAATATTGAATGATTCAACCTACTTATCATTTCAGTTTCTTCGCATGATCAGCCCACTCGCTTGGATGCCACTCGCTGTTATGGTATTCGCAACATGGGATTCAGCCATCATATTCCTTATAACCATGGCTGCTGTTTGGCCACTTATTCTCTCATCTTCCGCTAGCGTTAAGAGGATCGAACCTAATTGGTTTGCTGTAGCTAGAAACTTGGGGGCAAGTGAATTTCAAATTTTCTGTAAAGTCGTTATACCTGCCGTTTTATATGACATTTTTAATGGCTTAAGGCTTTCTATTGGTATAGCTTGGGTTGTAATTGTTCCAGCCGAATATCTTGGAGTATCGAGCGGACTGGGGTACGCAATCAACGATGCCCGTGATACCTTGGAATACGATCGTTTGTCAGCGTATGTAATTTCAATTGGGCTCATTGGATTCATACTCGACAACATTTGCACTTCTATCACAAAAAAAGTTAACTGGGTCGGACGCGAAAACAACTGACCAACATAATACAAATCAAATCATGCAATCTGAAAAAATAATTGTTCCTGTTGAACTAGATGGTCTAAAATCTCTTTCCGAAAAAGGTAAAGCGAATCCTAATGCGGTTCGGACTTTAAAATGTACCACGGTACAGACTGACAAGTTTCGTCATGAAAACCGAGTTAGGGATCTAGATCCACACATAATTGACGAGCCTCCGGCTCTTCTGGGCGACGATACAGCTCCCAACCCCTCGGAAGCTGTCCTAGCTGCATTGGGTTCTTGCCTAGCAGTTGGTATTCATGCAAATTGTGTATTTAAAGGCATCTCTCTTACTAAGCTCGTCCTCGAGCTAGAAGGCGATATCAACATTTCCGCAGTCTGGGGTACTGGTGATTTGAATACTGAAAAAATTGTCGGATTCAGCGACATAAGAGTGAAGGTCGATGTACAGGGTGACGCCACCAAGGAAACTTTTGACGAGATAATTGCACATTCAAACGATTGGTCTCCAGTAGCCAACACTATTCGCCTTCCAGTGAATCTTTCGGTACAACCATCATAACCTGCCATGTTGTGCCTACTCTACACCCCTCTCCATAACATTAATTCTTAACGCCTTCAAATGAGAGTCGCGTCAGTAAAGCCAGAACAAAACACAAAGACTCTTGATAAGATAATTAAGGAGTCTCTTAAACCAAATGTCAGACGCATTGATCTTGATGGATTCTATCCTGAGTCTTTTTTAAGAGAGTATGGAGCAGCTGGTGCCTATCTCCCGGTTTCGACCACTGGTCAACTGGGTAAAGCTATTGAAAATTGTTCTCTTGCAGGTCAAGTTTGCGGGTCTACCGCATTTTCTATTTGGTGTCATAACACTTGTCTATGGTACCTATGCAACACTGACAATTTTTACCTTAAGGATCGTTATCTTGATAAAGTCGCCGATGCTACTCAACTCGGGGCAACTGGACTTTCAAACCCTGTTAAGTCTTTTTTTGGAATTGAAAAAATAAATCTGCACGGTGAAAAAACCTCATCTGGGTATCGGGTCAAAGGTTTTCTTCCATGGGTTTCAAATTTGCTAGAAGGTCACATTTTCGGTGGAATATTCAAAACAAGCGAGCGTCATGTATTTGCTCTTTTCGACACAAGTTCTCCCGAAGTTCGACTTTCTCCAGCAGGTCCTTTCGCAGCACTCGAAGGGACTGCAACAAATGCTGTGCGATTTTTAGATGCTGAAATTCCTGACGAAATGATTCTCGCTTCTGATGCCAAAGCTTTTTTGGGTAAAGTCAAAGCAGGCTTTATCCTTCTTCAAATGGGCATAGGACTTGGTCTCATGGAAGGAGCAATCAATGACATGCGAATGGCTAATAAGAGACTTCTTCACACTAACCGTTACTTACCTGAAGGTCCAGATTACTACACGGATAAACTAACAGAATTAAAGCAAAGAACAAGAGAACTTTCAACTGATCCTATCGCATCTGCGGAAGATAACGAACAGTTTCTGAAAGTTCTCCAATTGCGTTTGGATGCTGCGGAAATAACCAGGAGGACGACATATTCATCTTTTCTTCATCAAGGTTCTAGCGGCTATCTGGAGCGAAGTTCTGGACAGCGTCGCGTCAGAGAGGGAATGTTTTTCGATATACTTAGCCCATCCGTCAAGCATCTTTACCAGTGGATAGAAACAATAAAGTAAGTGTGATTCAAAAGATGGCTAAATCTAAGACTTACAATGTAAGGACGATATTCAAAGAAGGGTCCCGTAGTTATACTCAAACTAATGACCATGAGCTTATTCTTGATCAGCCCAAAGGGTTCGGCGGTTCAGGACTCGGTCCAACTCCAATAGATGCCTTCCTTTCCACTATCGGTGCTTGCTTGGGAACTGTCGCACGCATTGTAGCAAAACAAGAGGGTTTGAAATTGCAATACATGGAATTTCATGTTTCGGGCGAAGTAGATTTAGACATACTTTCTGGTCGCAGTTACGATAACCGAGCGGGTTTTAAAAATATAAATGTAAAATTCAAGATTGATTCTCCTGACCTTAATGATGAAGAGAAGTTGGCTTTTATCAAAAGGGTTGATCTGAGATGTCCTGTATCCGAGACTATATCCAATGGAACTAACCTCGACTTTGTAAATCTCTAAAGTTTAAATATTGCTATTGTCCTCGAATTGTATTTCGCCATGTGAGGGTTATAGGAAGTAGTTAAGGCGAGAGTTCTGCGTCAATTAGACTATGATGCCCCTTCTATGAACACATATGGGTTGTGATTTTGAAATGCATGGGGAATTGCCATCACGACACATTTAGGGCTTTTTTCCATTCAATCTTCCCAGTTTCTGTATAACGAATGAAAAAAATTGAAAGATTTCAACTAGTTTCATGCCCGCTAGGGAATCTACTTTAAAAGCCCATGAAACAAACAACACATCGAAAAATGAATGATACAATCAAAATAATTTCACTTTCCGCTATGGCTCTTGCTGTTGCGGGACAATCACTACCAGCAGGTCAAATTGATACAACTCTCGACAAGATCTTTGGGCAAGTTGAAGAGTCCGTTCCCGGTAAGTTTGGGATCAAATACCGCATTCGGTATGAAGAGACCAACGATGACGGTGGTACCTCCAATCGTATTCGTTACGGTTACACGACGGAGAAGTTCAAGGGCTTTCAAGCCTCCATAGAGGGCGAAACGGTTGATGGAATTGAAGATGGCTTCAACCCCATCGACATCGCCGGTGAGGGCACCGACCTGAACCAGCTTTGGGCAAACTATAAAAACGAAGATTTGGGTTCGGTAAAAGTTGGTCGTCAGATCTATACGCTCGACGACCAGCGCTTCATTGGCCATGTCGGCTGGAGGCAAAAAATTCAGACTTTCGATGCAGTGACTGTTTCCTTTGCCGGGGTCGAAAACTTGGTCATGGGGGGGTTCTACTTTGACGGGGTGAACCGCGTCAATGGCACTAATATCGATATTAATGCATTTGGTATCAATACCGCATACACTTTTGGAAAATTACTTAAGTTAGTGGGGTTCTACTACGACTTTGACGACACCGAAACGCTGGCTCGTTGGGACTCAGAAACCATTGGACTTCGTGCGTCCGGAGAATTTGGATTCGATGACCTAAATTTTTTTTTCGCGCTAAGCGTTGCGGACCAAGACGCTGTGTTGGGCGAAGACGGCCGTTATTTCTCAGCTGAAACTTCATCGAGCTTCGCTGGAGTTCAATTGGGTCTTGGTTATGATGTGCTCGAACAGGGTTTCCGGACACCAGTGGCAACAGTTCACAAATTTCAAGGATTTGCAGATGTTTTTGTGCCTCAGACGATCACTGGAATGGGTAATGGCGTAGAGGACCTGTACATCTATGCGGGCTACAATATTCCCGTTGGTAATGGAGTCTCAGCCAAAGCAATATATCACTGTTTCGAGCCAGAAAAAGGTGAAGGTGAATTCGGTGATGAGATCAACATAGTCGCCGCCTACGAGGTAAACAAGTATATGAAAGTGATTGCCAAGTATGCAGATTATGAAGCTGAAGGAGCTGGATCTGGAGGCTTCGGTGGCGAAGACAAGGAGGTGTTCACTTTTGAACTCAACTTTATTTATTAGTAACCACGCATTACTAACTAGTTGTAAAATCGTGTTAGCATAGTCAGTTTGAGGGAAATAATCAACGGACATTGCCTTAAAAAGTCCTATATTGCCTACAAGATTCACAGTGAGAAAAACCCTTAATCCTTCGATTTGAAATCTGATGGTGTTGCCTGACGGATAATCTTAGGAGATACTAAGGTCATATATTGTGTTTTTCTCTTATTCTCTTAAGAGTATTATAGACTCATCTAGCATTAGTTTGAAAGAAGCTCGGCTAGTCTGGTTTTTTTGTAAAGCATACTGATTAAGAGCTTCGATTTGGAGTTGGATCTTAGTCTCTTGAATGAGCCGAATCCCGCTTGTTTACTGAGATTGGATCCCCTGCCCTAGCGGGTTCGATTCCCGCCACCTCCACCAAATTTTCAGAGTCTTCAGACTGCCAAAATCCAAGTATGAAAGCGGCATTCAGGGCGGTTTGGGCCGCTTTTTCAAGTGGCTCGATTTCGCCAACCCGCGACCCGTTTCGACCCATTTGTCCTGAAATGTTAGTCAATATCTTGATCAAATTTTCCTCGTCGGGCAAATTGCGAAGAACCTCACCCAAAGGAAGCAAATTAGAGTTCGTTTAGATTTTGTCGGTCCGTTTCCGATCTGAGTGACGCATAAGTTCCATGGCGACTCTCGAATTGACCCCGATACGCTGCAAATAGGTTAGCCAAGTGTAGTAAAATCTATTCGAGTAGCTTACCGTTAAAGTCCCCCACCTCCGTTGTTTTCGAAACGATATCTTTAAGGTCACTACGAAGATTCTCGATCTCATGCTGATGAACCTCAAGCTGGTCATTATCATTGACGGAAATTCTGTAATTTACC
>MDTD01140939.1_pt1 | contig 10721 bp, 9 predicted proteins | sample 811221 | NCBI WGS metagenome assembly MDTD01 (sample SAMN05326646, study PRJNA326480) | marine metagenome | isolation source: seawater | place: Pacific Ocean: South West | collected 2011
CGACCAGCTTTTTTAATCAGGTCTTCAGAGATGGTTATTTCCATGCTGACATGCATCCAGGGAATATATTTGTAACCGCTGACGGTACTCTTGTGCCGATTGATTTTGGCATTATGGGTCAACTTGACTTTTCAGACCGGCTGTTTCTGGCTAGATTATTGATGGCCATATTAGAACGTGACTATGACTATGTAGCCCGTCTTCATCATGATGCTGGCATGCTGTCTAAAAATGTGCCTCTGCCTCTATTCTCTCAAAGTCTGCGCAGTGTTGTTGAGCCTGTGCTGGGAAAAGCACTAGGAGATATTTCATTGGGCGTTGTTCTAGGTCAAATTTTGAAGATATCTTCACATTTTAATATATCTGTTCAGCCGCAATTCAACCTTCTGCAAAAAACAATGATTATGGCAGAAGGGGTGGCCCGCACGCTGAATCCAAAGGCAGATATGTGGGATTTAGCCCGCCCGCTGGCGGAAAATTGGATGTCATCTGAAGTCACCTTCAAAACACAAGCCAGACGGGTTGGCCAAGACTTTTTACGTCTGTATCACGCTTTGCCAGCATTGCTCGACAGATTGGACCACTCTGAATCCGCCTCGCCGCCTCCGTCAAAACTGCCTTGGGTCATCATTGCTTGCCTGATGGCCCTTGTATTATTTAGTCATTCCGGTCTACAATAGACTCATTTTGTGAAATATTCACAAGAGTGTGAAAAATAGAGATGGCCATGTCTGATTTTGCAGATATATTTACTCAAATTATCCAAAAGCTTGGCGGCCGTGATGCTTTACAATCCTTGTTAGATGTTGGGCCAAGCGCCTTATCCAATTATATGCGGCGTGGTGAGTTGCCTAGTGACAAGATGACAATTATCAACACGGCCCTGCGCGCAAAAGGCTGGTCTTTTGATATTGAAAAACTGCAGCTTCACCCCCTCACCACCCAAACAAAAAAACGGGTGTTGCTAATAATTACCGGTGGTATTGCCGCCTATAAGGGGCTTGATCTTGCCCGTCGCCTCATGGATAGAGGGTTTTCTGTGCGTGGTGTGATGACTAAATCAGCGCAAGAATTCATCACACCACTCAGCCTGTCAGCCCTGACCGGAGACAAGGTCTACACAGAGCTGTTTTCACTGACAGATGAAGCTGAGATGGGTCATATCCGCTTAGCCCGTGACACAGATTTAGTAATGGTGGCTCCAGCCACTGCTAATTTTATCGCCAAACTCAGCCATGGTCTAGCAGACTGCCTAGCCTCAACATTATGTCTGGCAACCAATGCGCCTGTCATGGTGGCTCCAGCCATGAATCCAAATATGTGGCATCACCCCGCTACCCAGTATAATTTGGCGTGTCTGCAACATCGCGGTTCGCAGATCATCTCACCGGTTAGTGGCGATACGGCCTGCGGCGAAATAGGGACAGGCCGTCTGGCTGAGCCAGTTGATATTGCCGATGCAGCGGTCCAGTTTCTTGAAGGAAACAGGGGCTGTCTTTCCGGTCAGCATGTGTTGATCACCTCGGGGCCAACATATGAGCCAATTGACCCAGTCCGCTATATCGCCAACAGATCTTCTGGGAAGCAGGGCCATGCACTTGCTGCTGCTTGCGCAGCACATGGCGCACGCGTCACATTGGTAAGCGGTCCTGTCAACCTACCCTGTCCTGCTAATGTGACTCTAGTCAATGTGAACACAGCCAAAGAGATGCATCAGGCTTGCCTTAGTTGCCTACCTGTTAATATCGCCATATGTGCCGCAGCTGTGGCAGACTGGTATGTTGTAAACGTTTCAGCACAAAAACATAAAAAACAGGGCCAAAAACAGTCAAAAATTGAGCTTGCTGAAAATCCTGATATTTTGGCCAGCCTAAGTCAAGCTGACAGCAGGCCTGAACTTGTCATTGGTTTTGCTGCGGAAACAGATCATCTGATCAGCCATGCGAAAGAAAAGCTGGCGAAAAAGAAATGTGATTGGATTATTGCCAATCATGTTTCTAATGATCCAGCGTTGTCAGTCTTTGGATCTGATCAGAACAAGGCAACCCTGCTCAAAGGGCCAGATACTATTGATTGGCCATATCAATCAAAACAGGCGCTTGCAGAACGACTGATTATAGAGATTGACCATTGGAAAAAAGCGCATGATCATTCAACTGAAACAAAGTGAAGCGGCAGCTGACCTGCCTCTGCCTTCCTATCAGACAGCTTTATCTGCAGGCGTTGATCTGCAGGCAGCTTTGCCTAAAGGGACCTTGGAACTGCTCCCACAACAACGGTCAACAGTACCAACAGGCCTCTTCATCGCCATGCCAGAAGGAATAGAAGCTCAGATCAGGCCCCGTTCCGGCCTGACCTTGAAAACGGGACTGACTGTTGCAAATGCGCCTGGCACAATTGATGCTGATTACCGCGGTGAAATAAAAGTACTATTAATAAATTTAGGGATGGAGGCGGTTGCAATTTACCATGGCATGCGGATTGCCCAGATGGTTTTCAGCCCAGTACTGAAGGCCACTTTCCAACTAACAGACATGCTGGATAATACATCGCGCGGCGATGGGGGATTCGGATCAACCGGTCTTTAACACAAAGCCGCGCATCAGGATTCCGGGGAGTCATCATGATACTAACCGATCAAGAGATAGAACGCTATGCCCGGCAGGTGGTAATGCCAGAAATTGGAGAAACTGGCCAGAAGAAATTGCTAGACGCGAAGGTTCTCATTCTAGGCGCAGGCGGACTTGGCGCGCCGGTAATTGCCGGACTGGCCGGGGCGGGGGTTGGGCATCTGACTGTGATTGACGATGATGTAGTTGAGCTAACCAATCTGAACCGGCAAATAATTCATTCTATGGAACGGTTGGCAATGAATAAAGCTGAGAGCGCAGCCCTGTTTTCAAAAGCTTTAAATCCCCAAATTCAAGTCGATTCAAAAACAGTCCGGTTTAGTGAAAAAAATGCTGACACGTTGATCAAATCACATGATCTGGCTATTGACTGCTCAGACAACGCTCAAACACGCTATTTGGTGAACAGAACCTGTCAAAAACATAAGGTTCCGCTGGTCTCCGCCGGAGCAGTTAGAACAGATGGCCAGCTCACCTGTTTTAACCCAAATGTTTACAACAGCCCCTGCTTGCGTTGCATCTTCCCACAGACAGAACTTGATTATGACCAGGCCCCCTCTTGTTCTGTTGCCGGTGTTCTGGGATCAACAACCCTGGTAATGGGAGCACTACAAGCAGCAGAAGCAATAAAATTACTGACTCAAACAGGTGCAGCCTTGATAGGCAGATTACTGTTATACGACGGTCTGACTGCTCGCTTCACAGAAATCGACATATCAGCTGACCCGGCCTGCCCTGTTTGCGGCAAGGGATAAAAGAGCTTCAACCTGCAAAGATTTGGCTCAGGACACCATCGCCGCGACGACCCTATCAGGTGGTGTGTGGCCATCTAGAAAAGTCTGTATATTTATTATGACCTTGTCACCCATAGCGTGGCGGCCTTCAATGGTTGCTGAACCAATATGCGGCAGCAAAACCACATTATTTAGACTTTTTAATGTATCCGGGATGTCCGGCTCATTCTCATAAACATCAAGACCAGCACCTGCGATGCCGCCAGACTTCAGGATTTCAGCCAAAGCGGACTGATCTACAATTTCACCTCTGGCTGTATTTACCAGATAGGCGTGACTGGGCATCAACGCCAGACGCTCAGCAGATAACAACCCTTCTGTTGCAGTTGTTGACGGGCAATTCACAGACACTATGTCAATTCGCCGCAGCATTTCACCCAAGTCATCCCAATATGTCGCTTCTAATTCTGCTTCTATTGATGGGTGAACAGTGTTCCGGTTGTGATAATGAATTGACATTCCAAATCCACGAGCACGACGGGCAATGGCCTGACCAATCTGGCCCATACCAATAATCCCCAAGCGTTTTCCATTAATACGATGACCCAGCATGCCAGTTGGTGACCAACCTGTCCATTCACCAGAACGAACCCGTACATCTCCCTCCACTATCCGACGGGGCACAGACAGAATTAATGCCATAGCCACATCAGCTGTATCTTCAGTCAAAACTCCCGGCGTATTCGTCACGGTTATACCTTTTGCCTTTGCGGCATGCAGATCAATATGGTCAACACCTGTTCCAAAAGAGGCAATCAGCTTTAGCTGGGACCCTGCCTGTTCTAGCATTCTCTTATCAATTTTATCTGTGACTGTTGGCACTAGGACATCAGAACGTTGCATGATTTCAACTAGCTGTTCGGCAGCCAAAGGCTGGTCATCTGAACTTAACTCAGCATCAAATAATTCACGCATCCGCGTTTCAACTCTGTCAGGCAGTTTTCGAGTTAAAATTACCTTTGGTTTCATTTTTGCCAACTTTCCAGAGGATGACATATCTGATATGTGAATTTACGGTGTTCTTTTGACCATAAAAAAGCTAAACTGTCGATGACACTTATCGCCTGTGCAAAGTTTAGCAGAAATATAGTTTGTATCAAAATTTAGCATCGGACCTACCCCTGAAAAATGTAGTTTGATTTTATGCGCCTGCCTCCATCATTTCCTTTTGCTGACCTGTTGAAATCACTCCCACACCATCTGAACTATCTGCCAGCATTGATTTTTTTAATTATTGGGATATCTGCCCAGTTAACAGTCCTGCCTGTGAATCAAGCCGCGGCCCTGGACAAAATTCATGTAGGCGCACCAGAAACCAAAACCGTTATACGCGGGTCAGGGCTGCCTGTACCTCGTTTTGTATCCTTGAAATCAGATGTTGTAAATATGCGTGTTGGCCCAGGCCATGAATACCCTCTGCAATGGGTATATCTGCGCAAGAACCTGCCTTTGAAAGTAATTTCAGAATTTGATGTCTGGCGTAAAGTTGTTGATCATGAGGGCGAAACCGGCTGGGTACATAGCCAACTCGTCTCTCTTAAACGATATGGTGTAATTATGAGTTCTAATGCTAAATTACGAGCTGATCCCAATCAGCAAGGCAGCGTAACTGCGATCGCAGAAGCAGGGGTGCTGATGGAAATTCAATATTGTAAGGGGCAATGGTGCAGGCTGGGTGTGGAAAATGCCAAAGGGTGGCTGGAGCGCCGCCAGTTTTGGGGTGTCTTGCCCAATGAAGAGCTAAACTGACCAGAAGATGACCACCAGTTATGGTTTTTTCTGCTTATATGATCTAAAAGTGAAGGCATTAAATTATTGATAGGTTTGAATATGTCTCTGATTCATAAAAACGCCTTTACCTATGATGAGCTCATTTCCTGCGCAAAAGGCGAACTTTTCGGTCCGGGAAACCCACAATTACCTTTACCACCAATGCTAATGACAGATCGCATTACATCCATAAAGGAAACAGGTGGACAGTTTGATAGGGGCTACATTGAAGCCGAGCTGGATATTCATCCTAATTTGTGGTTTTTCCCCTGCCATTTTGAAGGTGACCCTGTTATGCCGGGCTGTCTTGGCATGGATGGCCTTTGGCAGCTGGTTGGCTTCCACCTTGGCTGGCTTGGCGGTCTGGGCAGGGGCCGCGCCCTGTCTGTAGGTGATGTAAAGTTTTCGGGGCAAATTCTGCCCACCGCTAGGCTGGTAACCTTCCAGCTTGATATAAAGCGCGTGTTGATGCGTCGGCTGGTCATGGGCATTGCAGATGGCCGAGTCTTGTGTGATGGCGATATTGTGTTTGAAGCAAACGATATCCGAGTAGGCCTTTTTAGGGCAGAAGGAACAGAAAAATGAGACGTGTGGTAATTACAGGTATTGGTATCGTCTCCTCTATTGGCACAGATGCCGATACAGTCACTCAATCAATCCGTGAAGCCAAATCCGGCATTGTCGCTGCCTCTGATTACACAGAGTTGGGGTTCCGCTCTCAGGTAAAGGGGGCTGTCGATATCGACCTGGCCGCACATATTGACCGCAAACAAATGCGCTTCATGGGTGAGGGGGCAGCTTATGCACTTATTGCCATGCAGCAGGCGGTTGCTGACTCCGGCCTAACCGCAGCTGAGATATGTAACCCTCGAACCGGCCTGATTGCCGGTTCAGGCGGGCCGTCAACAGCCAACATGCTGACTGCTTTTGATACAACTCGCGATAAGGGTCCAAAACGGGTTGGACCATATATGGTACCCCGCTGCATGTCCTCCACTGTGTCCGCCTGTATCGCTACATTCTTTGAAATCAAAGGGGTAAATTATTCCATTTCATCTGCCTGTTCAACCTCAGCTCATTGTATTACAGCTGGCACAGATGCGATTCGGTATGGCATGCAGGATATCGTGTTTGCGGGTGGGGGTGAGGAACTGCACTGGACATTATCTGTGCTGTTTGATGCGATGGGCGCAATGTCATCCAAATATAATGACACGCCAGAGCTGGCGTCACGAGCTTATGATGCAGACAGAGACGGATTTGTTATCGCAGGCGGAGGTGGCATGGTGGTTTTAGAAGATTATGAGCATGCCAAGGCGCGTGGAGCAAAAATCTATGCTGAGGTCGTCGGCTATGGCGCAAATTCGGATGGCCATGACATGGTGGCTCCGTCAGGCGAAGGCGCACAGCGCTGCATGAAACTGGCCCTGGACGGGTTCAATGGTGCCGGTTTAGAGCAGCCTGTAGATTATATCAATGCACATGGTACATCGACCCCGGTTGGCGATGTCAAGGAGCTGGAGGCTGTTCAGGCTGTGTTTGGCCCACGTGGCTATCTTCCTGTTGTTACCTCTACTAAGTCTCTTACAGGGCATTCACTTGGCGCAACAGGCGTTCAGGAGGCCATCTATACACTTCTGATGATGCAAAATAATTTTATTGGAGCATCTGCGAACATCATCACACCTGATCCAGCGATTGGGGATATTCCTGTTCCGCAAACCAGAATGGATAACAAAACAATTAATCTCGCTCTTTCAAACAGCTTTGGCTTCGGGGGCACCAATGCTACCCTAGCTCTGGCCAGAATGGCAGATTAGATAGGTTGTCAGCAAATAACTTTAAAAAGGAAAGCTGATGGGAATTCTGCACGGCAAGCGCGGCCTTATCATGGGCGTTGCAAATGAAAAATCTGCGGCCTGGGGCATCGCTGCGATGGCTGCAGAACAGGGTGCTGAGCTGAGCTTTACCTATCAAATTGAGGGGTTCAGAAAGCGGCTGGCTCCTCTGGCCTCTTCTGTTGGCTCAGACTTTCTCATTGCCTGTGATGTTGCGGAAGAAACAGCGGCACAGGAGACTTTTGCAGCTATCCGGAAAAGATGGGATACGCTGGATTTTGTAGTGCATGCCATTGGTTTTTCAGATAAGAGCGAGCTAAGAGGCCCTTATTATAATACAACACGCCAAAATTTTGAGCAGACCATGCTGATATCTGCCTTTTCTTTTACCGAAATTGCAGCTGAAGCGCGCAAGATGATGCCAAAGGGCGGATCATTATTGACCCTGTCTTATCTGGGAGGGGTGCGGACCACACCTAATTATAATGTGATGGGGGTGGCAAAGGCTGCCCTGGAAGCGTCAACCCGTTATCTAGCTGTAGATTTGGGCGGTGACAGTATCCGAGTGAACGCCCTTTCAGCCGGACCGATGCGCACACTTGCCGGTGCAGCAATTGGTGGTGCACGCCATATTTTCAGACATGCCGAACAACAGGCTCCCCTTCGCCGCAACCCCGGTATTAATGAAGTAGGACGGGCTGCTGTTTATCTGTTATCTGATCTATCATCCGGGGTGACTGGTGAAACACATTATGTTGATGGGGGTTATCACCATATCGGCGTACCTCACGAAACTGAATAAACACGACCACTGCCACAAATGATAAAGAGGCATCTGCGAGTAAAGATGTCTCTTTGTTATATTTTGTTTGGAGCAAGATTATTAATGAGCAGATTTTTCTTCTTCTTCCATGTCAGCACCTGTTTCCTGGTCAACCCGCTTCATGGATAGCTTAACCTTGCCACGGTCATCAAAGCCAATAACCTTGACTTTAACCATATCGCCTTCCTTGCAGACATCTGTTGTCTGAGCGACACGCTCATTTTTCATCTCAGAGATGTGAACAAGACCATCACGCGCGCCGAGGAAATTGACGAAAGCACCGAAATCAACAGTCTTTACAACTTTACCTGTATAAATCTCACCGAGCTCAGGCTCAGCAACAATTTCACGGATACGCGCGAGAGCAGCGTCGCTTGATGCCTGACTTACAGCTGCAACAGATACACTACCATCATCTTCAATATCAATTTTTGCTCCTGTTTCTTCAACAATCTCGCGAATCATCTTGCCACCTGGGCCAATCACCTCACGGATTTTATCAACTGGAATTTTCAGTGTTGTAATCTTCGGCGCAGATTCAGCAAGTCCGTCTCGCGCAGCTGTCAAAGCCTTTGCCATTTCACCCAAAATGTGAATTCGCCCGTCACGGGCCTGATCCAGCGCAATCTGCATAATTTCGGGTGTGATCGATGTAATCTTGATATCCATCTGCAAGGCTGTAATCCCGACATCTGTTCCGGCAACCTTGAAATCCATATCGCCCAAGTGATCCTCATCACCCAGAATATCGGACAACACGGCATATTCATCGCCCTCTTTAATCAGGCCCATCGCGATGCCGGCAACAGGTCTGGCCAACGGCACACCTGCATCCATCAATGCAAGCGAAGTTCCACACACCGTCGCCATTGAGGATGAACCATTTGATTCGGTGATTTCTGAAACGATCCGAACGGTATAGGGAAACTCGTCCTTTGATGGCAGCAGGGGATTAATTGACCGCCAAGCCAATTTTCCGTGACCAACCTCACGCCGACCAGGCGATCCCACACGGCCAGCTTCACCAACAGAATAGGGCGGGAAATTATAATGTAGCATAAAACGCGCTCGGCTTTCCCCTGTCAACGCATCAATGATCTGCTCATCCTGCCCTGTTCCCAATGTGGACACGACAAGCGCCTGTGTCTCACCACGTGTGAACAAAGATGAACCATGTGTGCGCGGCAAAAGACCAACCTCAGCAACAATTGGACGAACTGTTTTTGTGTCTCGGCCATCAATACGCATGCCTGTTTTCAAAATGGAGGAACGGACAACATCTGCTTCCATATCTTTCATTAGGCCGCCAACCAGCACCTGATCAGCCTCTTCCCCAGCAACTTCCAGTGCCTCAGCTTTCACCTCAGCAACAGCAGCCTGACGTTCTGTTTTATCAGCATGCGCATAAGCAGCTTCAATCTTATCTTTGAGACTGACGAGGCGATCACGCAGATCAGCAGACTCTGGGACTTCTTCAGGCAGGTCACGTGGTTCTTTTGCGGCAACCTCAGCCAAATCAACAATGGCGTCAATAATATCCTGCATCTTCTGATGGCCAAATGTTACAGCTCCCAACATAACCTCTTCAGACAATTCTGATGCTTCTGATTCAACCATCAGAACGCCTTCTCTGGTGCCAGCAACAACGAGATCAAGAGCCGTATCTTCCATTTCTGAGAGCATTGGATTAAGGATATATTCTCCGTTTATGTAGCCAACACGCGCCGCCGCGATCGGGCCAAAAAATGGTACACCAGATAAGGTCAAGGCGGCAGATGCCCCCACAAGGGCGACGATATCCGGATTATTTTCCATATCATGTGACAGCACAGTGCAGATCACTTGAGTCTCACATTTGAACTCCTTAGGAAACAGCGGGCGAATCGGTCTATCAATTAACCGGCTAACAAGTGTTTCATTTTCAGAAGGACGGCCTTCACGCTTGAAAAATCCGCCTGGAATTTTGCCTGCCGCGAAAGCTTTTTCCTGATAATTTACAGTCAGCGGAAAGAAATCTTGTCCTGGACGTGCCTTTTTTGCCGCAACAGCTGTACATAATACAGTTGTTTCGCCCATGGTCGCAAGCACACAACCATCAGCCTGACGTGCGATCTTACCTGTTTCAAGCGAAATGGTTTTTCCGCTCCATTCGATATCTTTTCGAAAAATGTTGAACATTGATTTTTTCCTATTCTCAGTAAAAACAGTGAATTGAGAGATCAGAAGAAGAGCTAATTTGAGCAAAGAAGCAGTTGATCCGATAGACGTTTTGCTAAACGAAAATTTAGCTGCATAAACGGTGTCTTTACGTTTCTGCCTGCCAACCACTCCAAAACCTATCAAGGTCTGCCGGAGCGTTGCGGTCAGTTCACAATATCGGGACTTTGGGGACGATAGATGCAGGTGACACTCTGTCTGGTCAGCTGCCTGCCATTCTGGCGCCCGCAACGCTTCCTCTTGCGGTTCTGTTCTCTTCTCTTTTTGTTCAATTCGCGCTACCTATGACATGCCTGCAGGCGAATTGCAACAAACAATGTATATGCAGGCTGCAAAAATATGTGTGAAAAGAAAAGCGCCGGCTCTTTTTTGAGGAGCCAGCGCAAATTTATTTGTTTTTAGGATGCCGTCATTGACCAGCCCTTGCGCAGACTGGATCAGCGGCGCAGACCCAGCTTTGCAATTAACTCCTTATAAGCCTGGTCATCACCTTTGCGGATGTAATCCAGGAGGTGGCGTCTTTGACCAACCATTTTCAACAGCCCGCGGCGCGAGGCGAAATCTTTTTTATGTGTCTTCATATGCTCAGTCAGATATAAAATCCTATCAGTCAAAATAGCAACCTGAACAGCTGCACTGCCTGAATCAC
>MDTD01190583.1_pt1 | contig 10721 bp, 9 predicted proteins | sample 811221 | NCBI WGS metagenome assembly MDTD01 (sample SAMN05326646, study PRJNA326480) | marine metagenome | isolation source: seawater | place: Pacific Ocean: South West | collected 2011
AACCACGTAGGATACATTGCAAGTTCCAGGGACCACGTAACTTAAACAGAGGTAATTTAGGCGCTAATAAGTTAAGAAGCTCTTTATTCAGGTGTATTTCACCTACATCCGAAACACCCGCTCGAACTTTCCTACGAATCCTGGGACAACAATTTACAGTTTGATAATCCTGGGAACTAAAAATATCTATTGTGTATTCAACTCCATCCACAAACTCCTGAAGAAAAGGCTGCTTTAGGCGATCCCAATATCTTGATGCTTCATCAGCATGATGCACAACGTATTGGTTAATCGAACCATGCCCCTGGTCCTCTTTCAACATCATAGTTCCATGTCCATCCTTTGGCTCTTTGTATATGAGTGGTACTTTCAGATTAATTTTCGTAAAGAATTTGGCGGATTCATTTTTACTCAAAAAAAGGCCCTGAGTGGGACCAGCATCCAGAATTTTCAGGGACTGCCATAAAGGCCTCTTACGTACTTCCTGTAAAAATGCGAGATCATAGTCATTACCAGGCAACACAGCATCCAATTTTTCATTACGGATAATTTCTTCAAGTTGAATCAAGTGCTTTTCGGAGAATGTTTTATCTACCATGTGATACGAATCACAAAACTTTAACGAAGGAGTCCATGGGTATATTTCTGTGCCCGTGATATATAAATTCAGTTGCATCTTAGCCGCAGTTTCGCGTAAACGCTGAATTAAACTAACTCTACGTCCTGTACTCATCAAAAGAATTCGCATCACAGCCTCTTACTGGACTCGATGATCATCAGCTTGGAATGGAATGTCACAAACGGAACACAGACCGTGACACTCTCGTTGGCCATGGTGTTTTCGCAAATCATTCTTGCGATCAATCAGATACTGCCTTAGTTTCTTCATAGGCTCCCCATTCCAAGCATTCATAATGCCATCCTTTGCATTGCCTAAAGGATATCTACCATCATAATCAACACAACATGGCACGAATGTTCCATCCCACAGTAGTGCCATTGAGCGCCATGGATAAGAACATACATTGTAATGATCCTCCAAAGCCAGATTCTTTTGCGCTTTGAGATATCCTATCCAATTACGATAAACTTTGGTGACGATTTCATCGGGTCCATAGCTCTGCATTGTCTTTGTAAAATCCTTCATGTAGGGGGAAGTTTCCGGTAAATCTATAATTTCTATCGAAATTTGTGTATCTGATTTTTTACGATGCTTTAGTTTAATAACATTCCTGATATTGGACGAGGTTCTCTCAAAGTTACCTTTGACCCTAAGTCTTTCATAGATTTCTTTATTAACCCCTTCGAAGCTTACCGTAAGTAAATCTAAACCGGTTTCAAGTAATTCTTCTGCACGCTTATTATCAAGAAATGATGCATTAGTGTTTAAACGTGTTTGAATGCCATTACTCTTTGCTAATCGAATCATTTCGAAAAGCGACTTGTGCATTAAACTTTCTCCTAAGAAAAATAGATTAAACTTACGAACTCCTATTTGCGCAGCTTCCGCTGTTAACTCGCGAAACAAGCCTACATCTAAAAACCCTAAAGAACGTTTTTGATCCTTCTGTGGGCAAAAAGTACACTTCAAGTTACAATGGTTAGTGGGTTCTACGAAGAGCGTGTAGGGCGCCACAGGACATTCCACTTGAGAGTTATTATAGGCCTTAAGATTGGGCATAGTCCTCCAGTATTTTGCGTACTCTAAAAACACCCTGTCCGTCGAAAAGCGACTGCCCCGAGGGTAACACTATCTCAGAGTCTTCTTGAATATACTTCGTCAAAAATAACTTTAATTCTGACCAGTTCACGTCGGGGTGCACACCAAATTCACAAGCAGCCCCCCTTTTTACCAGCCTTTGGGCCGTAGCATGCTGCTCTGCATGTTGAGAACAAAGAAGAGCTTTTGACCCAAAGCGAATAGCCTCATAAGCACTCACACCTCCCCCTGTGATAGTCAGTGGGGAAGCTTTGTAATAAGGTACCAAACTACTTGGAGCATCCAAAAAACTTATTTCTCTGAATTCTAGTAAGGATTTTTTCATGGACGATTTGAAAGCAGGCCCTAAAACCATAACACTAAATTTCAGAATCTCGGAGCACATATTTTCCACAAAACTTAGACTCAGACCAGCAGGGTCACTACCACCGAATGTGACTAAAATTTTTCGGTCAAACATGATCTCATCACTTGTCTCTAATTCAGGAAAAATAAAATAGTCAGGACCAATATACTCTTTGGTAATACCTCTTTCTCGTACTTGATTGTCAAGACCAAGTAAAGTAGTAACGAAGTGAACATTAAGACGATCTCGAAGCTCTCCAAGTTCATCGAAACCAGCCACTTTAAAATTTGCAGGTATCACGTTTAAAAACCTTGATTCCAATTCAGGCTCATCAACTAAAAGAATATCCAAACCGGTTATCACTTCATAAAATTCGTCGGCTGAATGAATTTGTACATTAGTGTAATCTAGCGCAGGAAGTCTACATGAACTTATGAAGAGTGGTTCGACATTTGACCAATCTTTGACAAGGTTTTGTAAACGCTTTAAGTGACCAAATCCAGTTTTCCAAGTAGCCTCAGTCTTTAAACCTAATTTAATCTTCAAAATAGCTCCCGTCAGAGAATCAAAGATTTAGATGGTTATGAATCATATCAAGAATCGCTTGAGGCTCAGCTGAAACCTTTATCGGTGCCGACGACTTTCTAGACTCTAGCTCGGTATGGACAGATAAATTTGCATCAGGGTCTTTAAGTAGGTGGCCTGTTAAAATACCCAAAACATCGGCACCAGATTGCATATGCCCCAGTTCACGTAACTTACGAATACCGCCCAAAGTACAACATGATGCTGGTTCTGCGCCAATCCCGCAGCGATCAATTTCCCATTTAGCTTCGGCTATTTGCTGTTCATCTAAATCTAAAACTACTCCCCGACATTCTTGCATGATGCGAGATGCTTTACCCCAACTCACGGGATTACCAATGCGAATCGCCGTTGCAAAAGTCTCTGGCTGCATGGGCACCAGTTGATCGTCTCCATCTCTCAACATCTTGAAAAATGGATTCGCTCCAGCTGCCTGTATCACCGCGATTCGTGGAATTTTGTCAATTAGCTCCAATTCCAACATTTCTCGCAAAGCCTTTCCTACCGCTGAGGTATTTCCAAGATTGCCGCCCGGCAAAACTATCCAATCCGGTACTAACCAACCTCTTTGCTGCAAAGCTTCAATTAAAATTGCTTTCTGGCCCTCGATACGATAAGGGTTTAAAGAATTCATAAGATAAATTCCCTGTTCGGAACATACCTTTTGAACCGCACTAAGAGCATCATCAAAATTACCCTGAACCTGTAAAGTCAAAGCACCATAGGCCAAAGCCTGAGATAATTTTCCGGAACTAATCTTGCCATCAGGAATGAGAACGATTGGAAGAAGTCCTGCCATCCGAGCATATGAGGCCATACTGGCTGAGGTATTACCGGTGGAGGCGCAAGCCACAGCCTTGTAACCAAGATGCTTAGCCATCGAAATTGCTGTGGTCATTCCTCGATCCTTGAATGATCCTGTAGGATTTTCACCTTCATGTTTCAGTTGAACCCTGGCATTAAGTGCAAACTGGTTTAGGTCTTCGTGCTCATATAAATTCGTATTACCTTCACCTCTACAAAACATGCGATTTTCTGGGATAGGCAATACTAATTCTCGAAATCGCCAGACGCCCGAACGATCAATTGCCGCTCGAGAGACTAGTCGCTGGTCAAACTCTTCAAAAGAGGGTACATTTTCAAAATCTATAGCAACCTCGAAAAGTCCACCATGCTCAGAATAAAAGCTAGCTGTATTCGCGGAGTAAAGCTCCCCTGATTTTAAGCAACGTAATTTCACCGCAGAATCACTCATCTAGAACCTCTATGCTACCTTCAGTATCAATTCCTGTGGCTATGAAATTTGCCTTGATATTTTGTTCTTCAAAAGCATTGATTGCTACTTTAGCAAGAGAATGAAGAGCATCTTGGTCTGTGGCAACGTAAAACAGACTCGGTCCGGAACCACTGAGACTACAACCCAGTGCTCCAGCACCTAACAAATTTTTTTTAGCTTGGAAGAATCCAGGTACAAGCGTCGCTCTCGCAGGCTCCACAATAATGTCGCGAATAGCTTTACCGAAAGATGTCACATCGCCTCGCATTAAATGGGCAACCATAGAAGTGGACCTTGCTAAATTATGAATCATAGAATTAATGGTGATAAGCTCGGGAACTAAATCTCGGGCCTCCTTAGTGGCGACCTCAATATCTGGCTTGATAATACCAATAGGGATATCAACAGGCGGTATTAAGCGCAAAGTAGTGAGAGGCTCGTAGCTTTCAACAATTACAAAGCCGCCCAATAATGAGGGGGCTACATTGTCAGCATGATAACCTGCAACACCGGCCTCGGCTTCTACACATGCAGCCAGTAGTTCTTCATCAAGAAGTTCTACATCGGTCAATTTAGATACTGCCCGAGCGGCAGCTGCTGCTGACGCTCCGCTAGAACCAAGACCTGAATTAATCGGTAGACCTTTCTTCAAGGTTAATTCAACACCAAATGAATCTCCCTTTTGCTCACAAATTTTGAGAACGTTTTCGGCTGCTAACCCCGCCGTATTTTTGCTAGATACAAGGGGCAATCTCCCAGAGTCACCTTCAATCTTTAATATTCTAACACCAGGCTCAGAAGTTCGCTTCATAGCAACGTAATCTCCGAGCCCCTTTACGGCTAAACCGAAAACGTCAAAACCTGGTCCTACATTTCCGATTGAAGCTGGGGCAAAACTAGTCACCTGATTTTTGGACATCGATTAATCTCCTTTGTTAATCAAATTAGTCTTCGCTAGTAACTCCGCAATCAACAAACCTCCACCAGCAGCTCCACGAAGTGTATTATGGGACAAGCCAACAAAACGAATATGATGGACAGGACAAGCTCTTAAACGACCTACATGAATTGCCATCCCAGATTGATTATCGCGGTCAAGCGTGACCTGCGGACGATCTTCATCGGTATGTACCACTAATGACAATTTTGGAGCTAATGGTAGGTCGAGAGTGGGTGCCTGCTGCCAGCAATCAACAATTTGAGAGATAGTAGGCACTTTACCTTGAAAACTCAAAGACACACATGCCATGTGACCATCTATTGTCGGAACTCGATTGCAGTGAGCAGAAATTCGAGGAAATCGAGAGTTCTCAATACCATCGGGTCCTACCGACCCTAAAATTTTCAAGGGTTCTTGCTCAGATTTTTGTTCTTCTCCCTTAATGTGTGGCACTACGTTACCCAACATTTGTATGGCCGGCAACCCTGGATATCCCGCGCCGCTTATAGCCTGCATGGTCTGAACTACCATTTCAGCAACCGGAAAATACCTATTTAAGAGAAAAGTAGGCAGAAGGTAAGATTGTATGGAGCAATTTGGCTTTGTAACTATGTAACCAGACCATCCGCGTCGAGCTTTCTGTAATTCAATTATTTTAAGGTGATGACTATTAATTTCGGGAATTATTACCGGCACATCAGGTTCAGATCGAAAAGCAGAGGCATTCGAAACAACAACAATGCCTGCCTCAGCATATTTTGGCTCAATTTCGCGTGCTACGGAACTATCCAAAGCTGAAAAAACTAATTGGCATTCAGACGCTTCACCAACTTCCGAAGCATTGCTGACAATAATATTAGTGAATTCTGCCGCTATAGGGGAACTCAAAATCCACCGGGAACTTGTGGCCTGTTGATAAGTTTTACCGGCCGACCTTGGACTAGCAGCCAAAAAACAAACCTCGAAATAAGGATGATTGCTAAGTAATTCCAAATACCTCTGGCCCGCCATACCGGTAGCGCCCAGAATACCTACTTTTATACGATCCATAATCTCCTCGATTTTGTCAGTCAATCCTAACAAATCATTGCTAAAAAGTACGAATTATGAATGATTATAGCGTTTTTATTTGAGTTTCCAGATCTGACAATAATGCCATTGCTGTAACTGCGGGCCCTGCTCCGGGGCCCAATATTCTTATTCCTTCTGGATAACCGTTGGACCTCATACAAAAATCATTATCTGTGGGAGTTCCTCCCGGATAAACTTTTTGATCTACGATTTCCACTCTGGCTGAATTAATATCTCCTGAAATAACGAAACGCGGAGCATTCATTCTATGTGCAATTGGTGGTAATTCTAATTGATCCATACGAGCTAAAAAATCGTCTTTGGGAACACTTCGAAGCTTATCAGGAACCAAACTTTGAACCACTAAATTCTCCATTTCTAATTCACCGCCTACAACCCGATTCATTATCAATGCTTTACGAGCCAAATCTGTAGCCGCTAAATCCTCCCGAGGGTCTGGTTCTGTATACCCCAATGAGTGGGCACTCTTCACAGCACTAGCAAAATCTTCACCTTTCTTGATCGCATCAAAAATATAGGCTAAAGTCCCTGAAAGACAACCTTCAAAACTTATTTTATAATCTTCACTAAATACTGCATTTCGTAATGTTTGTATAACGGGCAAGCCAGCTCCAACCGTAGCCTCAAATCTAACCCGATTATAACTCTCAAAGAAAACTTTACATTGGTTATAAGGCATACACAGAGGTAGTTTGTTGGCGGTGATAACGCTAGCACCAGACTTTAAAGCTAATAGCCAATCGTCAAGCATACATTTGTCTGCCGTTGCGTCGATAAGGACTGTGGGTTCATCGATACGACCGATAACATCTTCTACACTAGTATTCCGAGGTCTGAACTGAGCAAACTCATTCGCAGTAATCCCTTTAAGATTTACTAACTGCTGGGCGGACCGAAATACCGCCTTCAAAGATAAATGAGGAAAACATTCAATCCGTCGACAAAACTCTTTTCCCACTCGACCGTATCCAGCAACTATAATGGCTATTTTACTTTTCACAATTTAAGCCCTTCATGAATTAGAGTCATCGCTGAAGGAATATTTTTCGTAGGTATCATAAAACTAATATTCACTTCACTGGATCCCTGAGCGATCATTTTTACATTGATGCCTGCCTCACCAAGAATTGAAAATAGAAGGCCGGAAATGCCAGGATAGCCTGCCATACCCTCGCCAACCAGACTGATAATAGAATAGTTCCTATCTAAATTCACTTTTTCAACGAGCCCCTTTACCAATTCAAGCTCTAATTCTATCTCTAGCTTTTGAACCACCCTCGAGGCATCATTACCTTGAACGACTAGACATATATTTTGCTCGCTACTAGACTGCGAGATCATTAGGATATTTGTTTCCGATTGCGCCACAGCATGAAAAACGCGCCCTGCTAATCCCACAACACCCTGCATCCCATCGCCTTCAATAGTTATCAAAGCCACATCTGAGAGACTGCTAATAGCTCTTGCTGGATGATTGATATCGTTTAATTCAGATTTGATGATTGTACCTGAAAAGTCATGTTTATAAACATTAAGTATCCGAGCAGGAATATTAGAAATCTTTAAGGGATGAATAGCGATTGGGTGTAATACTTTTGCTCCGAAGAAGCTCAATTCAGCCACCTCACGGTAACTCATCTCTAGAATAGTATGGGCTTCTTGAACAATTCTTGGATCGGTAGTCATAATCCCATCTACTTCTTTCAAAAACCAGCATTCCGTAGCTTCTAAGCAGCGCGCTAGTACTGATGCAGTTAAATCTGTTCCTCCCCTGCCTAATGTAGTTGTCAAACCCTCCTTAGTAGCGCCTGTGAAACCTGCAACCACAGGAATCACACCGGTATTTAATAGAGGAAGTAAATTCTCTGAACACAATGATTTACTTTCTTCATAATTTGGATAGGCATTCGTAAATCTGTTGTCAGTGAGCAATACTCGTTCACCTTCGATAGCTTGTGCGGTTTGACCTCTAGCATTTATAACCTCGGCAAGAATTCTTGAGGATAACTTTTCACCCAGACTAAGAAGTCTGTCGTGAGCCCTGGGAGTAATTTCTTTAAGACTAGCAACCCCCTGTAACAGAGTTCTTGCTTCAATAAATAGAGCAGAAATTTCTAAATCTAAAGATTCTGGTTCATTAACTAAATCCTTAATAATTCTATTGTGAGATTCACGCAAAGAAAGGAGTTTGTCTGAAACCTGTTGATAATTTCCCAATTCCGCAAAATTAAGACATTCGATAAGCTCATTAGTAGCATTTTTAATGGCCGAAACTACAACTACTACTTTCCGCTGTTTAATAATCCAATCAACGGCATTACTAAAATTTTCACTATTAGCAAGAGAAGCACCACCAAATTTCATTACAAGCATTTTAATTTCCTCCAATTAACTATCGGTTACTATTCAGTATGTAATTTGAGAAAAGTTATATAAACGCAGTAGAAATCTGGATCGTAAAACCTATCTAGTGGCTCCGGCAGCGTAATTTCGGTCACTTTATCAAAATATATGTCACCGTATTTACGTACTTCACCTGCATAGCTTAGAATTTTGATTCGTCCAAGTCCATCAGCTTCGAAACCACCTTCTTCAAGATCTTGCCAAAGTATGAAATGATTGCGAAGCTCCACTTCAGCTCTAAATTGTGACAATATTTTGATCTTTAAATGAGTACATATCAACTGACCATCCAATAATAAACTGATAAAAAATGCTAAAAACTCTTCCAATGAATTTTTCGGGGATTGAACCATAATTGTCCTGGATCACTGGTTCCGAGATACGAAATGCAATTATGCTAGACGCGACATTATATTATCAGCATAGCGAAAGGATCGTGCAGGCGGCTTGTTACCGCCGTTGTAACTTGCAAGTCCATCGCGGATGCCTTTCTTCTTGATCAATCTGTTAAGATAAATAGCGATTCCACGAATATTCTCTTCTGGGTCGTATGGATTTATACCGACTGACTTCGCTGTTGCCGGTAAAAATTGTCCGAATCCAATATCCGCCGTATATCCCATAACTGGAACAAAATCACGCCAATGTGTTCGTCCCGATTCTTGAGTCATCAGTGACTTTAACAAGGCAAATCTCTCTCTTTGTGACCCCAAAGCCGTTAACTCCAAGGAAGCTTTTTGCATCCACTGGTCATAGAGCTTTGGTGTAGCCTTTTGAGAAATGTTTGGTTTATCAGAATATTTATCAAGTGCTTTTCGCATCAAGCGGAATTCGTTAAACAAAAACTCCCTCATTTGACTATCTAATTTAGCGTTAGGGTTCGACTTGTAGGTATGACCTTTATACAGCCCCTGTAATGACTTTTGAAATCCGCGTTTACTAGTCATTAGTCCAATACCCCTGAGAATAATTTCGGCTTCATTCCGACCAATATCCTTAGGCCCATTAATTCTCAAGCTCATAATCGGATTACGATCACTCAATTTAGGTTTTGTTTTCGCATTGGGCGGAACAGTGGGAGCGGTATGCTTCTGCACGGAAGGATTGGGAACCTGTATCGGGTGAGGAGGTTTTGAAGAAACAGAAGGCACCGTGATTGCAGATACATTGGGTGAGGCTAAATCAATGTTGGGCGACACTTCAGGTTGAACCGGTTTGAAGTTATTACGCGACATTCTCTCAAGTCTATTCAATTTATTTCTGGACTGTTCGATTTCAACTCGTGCATGCATCATGAGATCTTGGACTAACTCCCGGTCACTTATGATAAGTTGATCCTGGTAGCTCGCGAGTTCATTGATAGCCTGCTGAAGTTGTAGAGTGAATTCATGCCGATTAGAAAATGACAAACTACCTCTCAATATTACAACCAAATCCTGCACCTTCATGTACATTAATTTCGCCTTTTGCTGATCAAAAGTGGGTCTATATCTGTTAAGTAAATTAAGAGCCTCTTCTTTGCTACCAGCCATTGATAGTTCACGGGATTCGAAAAATATTTGCTCAGCCTGTTCTCTTTCCCATGTTGTAGTAAAGTAGCTTTGATCTTGCAATAAATTACTGAGGCTGATGCCTTCTGATTCAATAAGCTTTCCTGAGGAATCAAATTTGAGCGTCGAAAAATAATCTTGTGTTTGAGAAACTCTATCGGAATCCTCATCGCCCATAACCAACTTCAATTCCTCAAATTCTGGAATACTTGATGGAAAATCTTCCGTTTCCCTCCTTTGACTGAGGTCAATCCACTCCTCTCCTTCATCAGAAAAAATTTTAGAAGAGAAATATTCACCAGACATTGCCAGATAAGAATTACCAAAAATCGGAATCAATAGAAGAAGGCACGAACAAAAATAAAGTTTCCACATCTAAGTCATAAATACGAATAAAAGTGTAAAAAGTTACCTGTTTTAGTCAGATCATATCAGTTTGCCATAGCTAATTTTTGATCCAGGTTCATATCTTTTATAGTTAACCAGCGAACGGCTTGCATGACTTGCTTACTATTGGAAATGTAGTAACTACGTTTCTGATTTTTACTATTTGTACTTAGATATTGAGCTTTTCCCCCTAAACGCTTGAACTCTACATCTACATCGGGATTCGATATGAAGGACTTCAAAAGTTGAGCAACAGTAACTAGCGTCAAGTCTGTACTACTTTTCTGCACGACTTCACTCAAAAATTTTGGAAGACCGCTAAGCAATTGAATATTTTCCCAACTAAGTTCACTCATATTGCGTAAGCGATCAAGAAATGCAGCCAGAAATTTTTGTTGGCGTTTTATCCTACCTAAATCGCC
>MDTD01201556.1_pt1 | contig 10720 bp, 6 predicted proteins | sample 811221 | NCBI WGS metagenome assembly MDTD01 (sample SAMN05326646, study PRJNA326480) | marine metagenome | isolation source: seawater | place: Pacific Ocean: South West | collected 2011
ACATGGGCCCAACGGGAACTGTATGTGAATGCCAAGGCTGCGACCCTTTATGCGCGTCGAGGGATTTGGCGCTGCTCCTGGGATCGACGAGTCGATGGCTATGGACGGGGCCTTTTTAAGTGTCCGGAACTCGCAGTTCACCAAATCAGAGCAGGCTTCGCCCATGCGATGACCGTGACAGCCGACCCCTCGCCCGATCTCTACCTTGAAGCACAAAGGGATGCGATCAAGCACCGCCGCGGGATGTGGGCGGGCGGTGTTCCCAAGTATGTTCTCACCTCCCTTCACTCGGTTGACGAAAAGCCAAATCAGGATTGGGCCTACAACCGACTGGTATCCACCCATGATGGTCACTCGGAGCGTTGGATTCATCGTGAGACCTACGGCGAATGCACCAATGTCTGCGTCGATGAAGTCGAAATCGACAGCCAGACCCTCCGTTCAGCGAAAGCCCAACTGGACACCAACGACTCACTGGTGGCTTGGCGAGGATTGACCGCTCGCAAGCAAGTGGAGGTGTTTGAGATCTGGCTCATGGTGCGTACGGTCTCGGCCCATATTCCAAAGCCAGAACGTGATGTGATGGCATCAGCGCTCACGGAACTGGTGAGTTCCGGCCTGCTCACGGCGGCAAACACGCGACCCGGCGGTTGCATGATCTACACGGACTACCGACGCCGCTTCGGAGGCGGCAAGGCCCGCTGCTTGAAGCTCGAACGATGAAGTACCTCCTCCCCTTCTTCCTCGTGGCGTGCAGCTACGAGATGCCGAGTCAGCCGGTTCTGGGCTACGAATTCAACGATGCCGCTTGCTCCGATACCGTGGACAACGACCAAGACGGGCTCATCGACTGCGAGGATCCTGACTGCCTGCTCGCATCAACCCACTGTGGCGAACAAGTTCCCGTCCTTCCCGATGGACGCCCTGAAACAGGCCTGCTTTGCAGAGATCAAATCGACAACGACGACAATGGTCAGTTTGATTGCGGAGATCCTGCATGTCGGGAGCAAATGGAAAACTGCTGCGTCCTCGAATTTACGAACGAAACCTGTTCCGACGGGGTGGATAACGATCAGAACGGCTTTGCGGACTGCGAAGATTTCGCCTGTCGTATGGGTCTCTTCGTCACGGTATGTTTTGAGGGAGACGCCGACACCTGTCGGGATGGTCTGGATAATGATGGCGATGGTGATGTCGACTGCGATGACAGCTCCTGCGCCCGAGACGCATCTTGTTCGAGTGCCTGCGTCGGTCTGCCCTCCGGCTCAGAGGACAGTATTGAACGATGCACGGATGGCTGCGACAACGATGGCAATGGCTATGCCGATTGTCGGGATCGGAGTTGTTCACAAAGCCAAGATCCCGAGGTTGTTGCCGCCTGTACGCCCGACCAAGGCCCCGAAGAGACCTTGGCTCGCTGCAGTGATGGTTTCGATAATGACGACAATGGCTATGTGGACTGCAACGACTTTGGCTGCTCCCGAAGTCGTAATGAAGCCATCCTCGCTTATTGTGCGGAGCGGATGGAGAACACGCTGGAGCGCTGCGCTGACGGCATCGATAATGATGGCAATGGCTACATCGACTGCAATGACTTCGGCTGCTCTCGAAGCGACGATCAAGCCATCGTCTCGATGTGTGCCGAACGTGTTGAGGACAGTGTAGAGACCTGCTCGGACGGCGAGGATAACGACCAGGATGGCTATGTTGATTGTGACGATTTTAGCTGTTCTCAATCCGAAAATGATGAGGTTGCCGCACTTTGCGGTGGCGACCCCGAAGCCACCTTTGAGGCCTGTTCGGACGGCATCGACAACGACGGCAATGGCTACACCGATTGCGCCGACTACAGTTGCCGTGATGCGGAGGATCCCAGCGCTCGGCAAGCCTGCCAAGAGTCGGTCTTTCGACCGGGAACCTTCCCGGCACCTAGCCCCCAAGATATCGGTTGGGCCAATGCCTACTGTGAAGATGGACTGGATAACGACGGTGATGGTTACATCGACTGTGCGGACTGGGACTGCAGTTGGAATCCCTTGGTGACCATCTGCCAAGGACCACGAGTTTGTGAGGAACGCGAATGAAACGCTGGATGCTTCTTTTGACCCTGTTCGCCAGCCCTGCCCTGGCTGCAGAAACCGTCTGTGATGATGGTCAGGACAATGACGCTGATTCCATGATGGACTGCGCCGATGCCGATTGCGCCAAGGCGACGAACTGCCAGCCATCAGGCACGGCCGAGAACTCGGACGCGCTCTGCTCGGACTGGGTCGACAATGACGGCAACGGACAAATGGACTGCGATGACGTCGCTTGTTTCGGCGCAGGCATCACGGCCTGTCTTGGCAGTTTCGACCGTAAAGCAGGCACACCAGCTCCAGCCATCTCCCGACCCAAAGCAACAGCCACACCAGCCATTGAGGCCTCAAAGCCTGAGACCTCTTCGACACCCAGTGAAGCCAGTTTAAAAGCCAAGGATAACGATGGTGAGCGCAATGACTTACTCTGCTCCGACGGTGTGGATAATGACGGTGATGGTGCCATTGATTGTGCCGACTATGGCTGCCGTTTCGACCCCACCGTCACCATCTGTCAGGGATCTCCAAGCATGCGGTTTTCCATCGTTGGAAACCTGGCTCAGAGCATCGACTTTGAAGACGACGTAATCGATACACGCTTCACGAAGTTACAGCTTCGTAGCTTCGGCCCCATTCCACTCATCCAAAACAGCTTCTACTTGGTTTCCATGCGCGCCGAGAAGACGCCCAGACTCACCTTTGCTCTGTTTCAAGTCCCCCTTGGTGGCGGTCATTACCTCAACCTCAACTCTGGCGGTGGTGGTCTCTCCAACGCATTGGTGGTCTCCACGGCAAAACAATTGCTCGGAGATCCGGCTTACTATCTCTATTCCGCCTTCGAACAAGGCAATGGTGCCGCAGCTGAACTTGGCGGACCGGTCCCTTTCCTCCCTGCGGGGCGATTTAACTACCGTCTCTTTGCCGCCGGTGGCTCCGGGCGATTTTCGGGCAATATTGGCGGGCGATACTTCACCTACGAGAACACCAACTATACCTACTCCGTCGGTGGTCAGATCGCTGCCAACCTCGTCGGTTTCACCAGTCGCTGGGATTCTCCCTTCTTGCTCAGCCCAAGCCCCACGGCCATTGCAGTACGACTCGGCGCAAAATACGACCAAAGAGCGCAAGAGCGCTATCCTGCGGTCAATGTCGGATTGTCTGCTCGGCACGGTCGCTTCGTCTTCATGGCGGAGGATTATTACAAACAAGAGCTCAACTTCGGCTCGACCCAAAACGCTTACAACATCACAGTGGGCGCTTTGCTGCTGAAGAAGAAGCTCATGGCGGCTGCAGACTTCGGTCAGTTCCAAGCCTCCGACTTCGAAAACCCCCCGGATCAACTGCAAACCGATCTTCGAAAGATACGGAATGAAACCCAGTGGCGCGCCGCGCTGCACTACTACTTTCGTGGCAACATCGGTCTTTTGAGCCTAATCTACTCCGACCACTATCTCGCGGCCAACGAAGCGGGCAAAGACGACGAGCGGGAACATCGCCTTAAGCTGGTCGCTCAATACCGATTTTGATGGTTTCTGTTAGGGGCCCCAAATCCCCAAACGCTCCAGGCGGGCTGCTGCCTCTGCCTCTTCGTAAACAAACTGTCGATCGAAGCGCTCATTGGGCATCCTGAAGACCTGGGCGTAGCCCAGTCGTACCAGTTCTTCGTTCAGATCCGCACCATCGGCCAATCGGACGTAACAGAGCAAGCGGTCATAGCCATCTCGACAGGCTTCAGACGTCAAAGGATTGGAGCCACAAGCACGGTCAAACTCCACGCCGACTTTGATGCCCACTCGTCCCTGAATGTGCGCTTTCGCCTCCTCAGCAAAAGGTTCGGCTGGCTCGCCGCGGCGACCCATCTCAGGTGTATCCACCCCTTTCAATCGCAGCCGATCTTCACCCACTTCGGTCCTGACCTCTAGGGTATCCCCATCAATGACGCGCAAAACCATGACCGGATCGACGAAAGGCTCCTCTCCAGCGTCATCGGGACCACCGTCTGATGGAAACGTGGTTGGACCAGCCTGACACGCGACGAGGTAGATGAGCATTAAGGAACGAAGCATGAGAGAGAGGTGCCACAGCTTCCTCACCTCGGCAACGCAACGAAGCTAGAACCGATAGCGTTCGGACTCACGACCGAGTCGCTGACTGAGCCTCCGAGCCTCTGGGATCAATCCCTCCAGCAGATCATGAAAACGAGGCCCATGATTCATCTCACGCAAATGACAAACCTCATGGGCGACCACATAGTCGATCAATGTTTCGTCGCAGAGCAGGAGCCGGACATTGAGACGAAGTCCGGAGCGACTGGAGCAACTGCCCCAACGCCGACGTTGGTGGGCGATGGAGATCGCGGGCAGGGGCAGATCCAGTTGATCACAAAAAAACGCCACCCTCGGGGGCAACTCGATGTGCGCTGCTTGACGGTACCAAGCGATCACACTGTCTCTTAATGCTTGGCGCCTTTCCTCTCCAGACAAGGTGCCTGCACGATGAAGGGTCAGAACCAAGGACGCCCCTCGGCGCTGAGCCTTGGGCCGGCGACGCATTGAGTCACCTGGCTCATGAGCCAGTGTGAGTTCCTCACCGAGGTAACCAAAAACCTCTCCTGACTCATAGCGACGAGGTCCTCGCAAACGACGCTCGTGCCGTAGGTGGGCTTGATGCTTATCGATCCAGTCCCGTCGGGAATGAAGAAACGCTTCGATTTCTTTTTGGGGCATGCGCAAAGGTGCTCGGACCAACAAACCTCGCTCCGGATGGATCTCCAACATGAGGCTTCGGCGCCGACTTCGGATGAGTTGCATGCTTTCCCTTTGCGCTAAGGGCTGGTTGCCCCTAACAGACCGCCCAATCAAGAGAGCCTTTTGCCGTGACGTCCTTTCATAAAAACCTCGCCGAACGAATCCTCGTCATCGACGGCGCCATGGGGACCATGATTCAGGCTTATCCACTGGAGGAAGCCGACTTTCGAGGTGAGCGTTTTGCGGACCACAGTCATCCCCTTAAGGGCAACAATGACCTGCTCAGTCTCACCCGGCCGGACATTATTCAAACCATTCATGAAGCCTACTTACAGGCCGGCGCCGATCTCCTTGAAACCAACACCTTCAACGCCAATTCCATCTCCCAAGCCGATTACGCCCTCGAGCCACTAACCTACGAACTCAACTTCGAATCGGCTCGTCTGGCTCGAGCTGCTTGCGAATCCCAAGGTCGAGGCTGGGTGGCCGGAGTGCTCGGCCCCACCAACCGAACCGCCAGCCTCAGTCCTGACGTTAATCGACCTGGTTATCGCAATGTCACCTTCGACGAGTTGGCGGACACCTACGAAGAAGCCTGTCGCGGCCTCCTCGATGGCGGTGTGGACCTTCTCTTGGTCGAGACCATCTTCGACACCCTCAACGCCAAAGCTGCGCTGTTCGCCATCGAGCGTTTCTTTGAGGCACGAGGCCAACGCATACCCGTCATGATCTCGGTGACGATCACCGATGCCAGCGGACGAACCCTCTCCGGTCAAACCGTCGAGGCTTTTTGGCATTCAATTCGCCATGTCAGTCCAGTGAGTGTGGGCATGAACTGTGCTCTTGGTGCCGAAGAGATGCGCCCCTGGCTGCAGAATCTTGCACGAATTGCAGATTGTCCGGTCTCCGCCCACCCCAATGCCGGATTGCCCAACGCGCTGGGGGGTTACGATGAGCGACCAGAAGACATGGCAGAGTCCATCAAGGAATGGGCAGAAGAGGGACTACTCAACCTCGTCGGTGGCTGTTGCGGTACCGGTCCCGATCACATTCGAGCCATTGCGGAGGCTGTCCAAGGCGTCGTGCCTCGCACCATTCCCACACCAGAAAAACGTTGCCGTCTCTCCGGTTTGGAGCCCCTTACCTTCCGGCCCGAACTCAACTTCGTCAACGTGGGTGAACGTACCAATGTGACCGGTTCGGCTCGGTTCCGAAAGCTCATCAAAGCCGGCGACTATGAAACCGCCCTGAGCGTTGCAAGGCAACAAGTCGAAGGCGGTGCACAGATCATCGATGTGAACATGGATGAGGGACTGCTGGATGCCAAAGAGGCGATGGTGACCTTCCTGAATCTCATCGCCAGCGAGCCGGAGATCAGCCGGGTTCCGATCATGATCGACTCCAGTCGCTTTGAGGTGATCGAAGCCGGGCTCAAATGCATTCAAGGCAAAGGAATCATCAACTCCATCAGCCTCAAAGAAGGCGAGGATGTCTTCCTGAGCCAAGCTCGACTCGCGAAGCGGTTGGGGGCGGCTGTGGTGGTCATGGCCTTCGACGAAGAAGGACAAGCTGACACCTTACCTCGCCGAAAAGAAATCTGCGGACGAGCCTATCGCTTGCTCGTGGACACGGTGGGCTTTCCTCCGGAAGATATTATTTTCGATCCCAATATCTTTGCCGTGGGTACGGGCATTGAGGAACACGCCAACTACGCCATCGACTTTATTGAAGCGACCCGTTGGATCAAGGCTGAGTTACCCCATGCTTTGATTTCCGGAGGCGTCTCGAACCTCAGCTTTAGTTTCCGAGGGAACAACGGCCTGCGGGAGGCCATGCATGCGGCCTTTCTTTACCATGCCAGTCGTGCGGGCATGGACATGGGCATCGTCAACGCAGGGCAACTTGCGGTCTATTCGGATATCGAGAGTGATCTGCTCAAGCGTATTGAAGATCTGCTTTTTAACCGCAGAGAGGATGCCACCGATCGCTTACTGGAGGTGGCGGACCAAGCGCTCGCTCAAGCCCAAGCCAGCGGGCCCGATCTTTCATGGCGAGAGGAGGATGTGACGGGCCGGCTCCGTCACGCTTTGGTCAAAGGCATTGATGCCTACATCGAAGAAGATGTGGAACTGGCTCGTCAAGCCGCCGACCGGCCACTTGAAGTGATCGAGGGTCCCCTCATGGATGGCATGAATGTGGTAGGTGATCTCTTCGGTAGTGGTCAGATGTTCTTACCCCAAGTGGTCAAGTCGGCGCGGGTGATGAAAAAAGCGGTCAGTTATCTTCTGCCCTACATGGAAGAAAGTGGGGATGCCGCAGCGAGCGCCGGTAAAATCCTGATGGCAACGGTCAAAGGCGACGTGCACGATATCGGCAAGAACATCGTCGGGGTTGTCCTTCGATGCAATGCTTATGAAGTGATTGACCTCGGTGTTATGGTGCCCGCTGAGACGATCCTGAAGCGCGCTGAGGAAGAAGCGGTCGATATCATCGGGCTCTCGGGACTGATCACCCCAAGTCTGGATGAAATGGTGCATCTCGCCAGTGAAATGGAGCGAAGAGAACTGAGGCTGCCGCTGCTTATTGGTGGCGCAACCACCTCAGCCATTCATACGGCCGTAAAAATTGCCCCAACGACAAAATGCCCAGTCATTCACGTCGTGGACGCATCTCGAGCGGTGGGTGTTGCCAGCGATCTACTCAGTGAGAATCGGTCCAAGGACTTCATCGCAGCCAATGAGGAGAAGCACGATCGAGAACGCCGGCGCCATGCCAGTCGTCAGCATGCCGGAAAACTGCTGAGCCTAAGCGAGGCGAAAGCCAATGCACCGGCTTTTGATACGGCAGGAAAGGCCCCCGCTCCAAAAACGATTGGACGGCAAATACACCTGGATTACCCCCTGGAAAAACTCGTGGAATGCATCGATTGGACCCCCTTCTTCCACAGTTGGGAGTTGAGGGGACGCTATCCGAAAATCCTCGATGATGAGAAGCAGGGTGAGACCGCACGCAGCTTGTTCGCCGATGCCCAGGCAATGCTCCGTCGAATCGTTGATGAGGGCTTACTTCAGGCTCAAGCTGTTTACGGCCTCTTTCCCGCCGCCCGTCGAGGCGATGATATTCAACTTTTCGACCCAGACTCTCACCAGGAAACCCTCTTCATCCCCTGCCTTCGCCAGCAGCGAGGCCGAAAGAACAGCCTGAATCGAAGCTTGGCGGACTTCGTTGCTGAAGCCGATGACTATGTCGGCTGCTTTGCGGTCACCACCGGTCATGGGCTCGAAGCTCTCGTCGCCGAGTTCGAAGCGGATGATGATGATTATTCCGCCATTTTGGCGAAAGCACTGGCCGATCGGCTTGCGGAAGCTTTCGCTGAGCGTCTGCACTTTCAGATTCGTACAGAAGACTGGGGCTACAGTCAGGAGACCTTCGATAACGAAGGGCTGATCAAAGAGTCCTATCGAGGCATCCGTCCCGCACCCGGTTATCCCGCCTGTCCTGATCACTCGGTGAAACCGGCACTTTTTGAGTTTCTGGGCGCGGCCGAGATTGGCATGAGCCTGTCGGAAAACCATGCCATGTTGCCTGCAGCGAGCGTCAGCGGCTTCTACATGGCTCATGCTGATAGTCATTACTTCGGCCTGGGCTTAATCACACAAGAGCAAGCCGAAGACTATGCAACCCGTCGGGGCATGAAGGTCGAAGACGTCCAGCGATGGCTGCAACCGAGTCTCGCCGAATAGCTGCCTTCAGTCAGTTCTCAATCCACACCGAGAGATTAAGGCATCAACTCATCGATCTTTGCTTTGAAACGCTCGAATGGCTGCGCCCCAGACACGATGTGACCATTCAGAAAAAAGTTGGGTGTTCCACGGACACCAACACGTGCTGCTTCTGCCTTGTCTGCATCAACCGCTTCTCGAATTGCCGGCGATTTCACATCCATACGCCACTGGCCGAGGTCAAGCCCCGGAACCCGCCCCGCAAGTTCTGTGATCAACTCTGGACTCAATTGTCTCGAATGCTCGAAAAGTAGATCGTGCATCGGCCAAAAGAAGCCTTGCAGACCCGCGGCTTCGGCTGCCCGTGCGGCGAGATCTGCATGGGCGTGAAAGCTTAAGGGAAGATGACGAAAGACCACGCGAACATCCTCAGGATACGCTTTAAGCACCTCTTCCATCACCTTCGCACCCCGGACGCAAAATGGGCACTGAAAGTCACTAAATGACACGATGGTGACCTTGGGTTCCTTCGCACCGATCGCCATGGCTCCTTGACGCGCTCGGATGACCACGGGACCTTTCGGTTCGGGAGGGCGTGGGCGCCGAGTGGGTTTCTCCTTCACCTCCTCGCGAGCGCCGTCGGCGATCAATCGTTGATAGACCCCCTGACGACTCCCTCCGTAGTGAAGATCCACTAAGGCTCGACCTAAAGCTTCTTTCACCGCCGCCTCAAAGGTCTCATAGGGCTGCGCACCGGACAGCTTTCGACCATTGATAAAGAAGCCTGGAGTCCCCCGTGCACCCAACCGAACCGCCTGTTGCTTCTGCGACTCGATACGAGCTTTCAACTCAGAACTTTCCATGTCCCGTTGAAAACGCCCCAGGTCGAGATTTAGCTCCATGGCCAAACGCAAATAGAGGGGTTCACCCAACTCTCTTTGGTTCTCGAAAAGAAGGTCGTGCATGGGCCAGAATTTTCCCTGGACCCGAGCTGCTTCTGCAGCCAACGCTGCCGGCATGGCCTGATCGTGAAAGTTGAGAGGATTGTGAAAAAATACAATCCGAAGATCCTCGGCCATTGGGCTTTCCATCAACTGTTTAAGAGTCTCCTTCACCCGCTTGCAAAATGGGCACTGGAATTCACTCACAACAACAAGGGTAACCAAGGCATCAGCGGATCCCAGGCTCGGCTCATCGTTGACCGGAAAATGATAAACGACAGACTGAGCACTCGAGAAGAGCAACAAACTACTGAATAAAAACGACATGAGAGAGCTCCCGATACCTAGGGAGACACGATCCCCCGAAAAACAAAAGACCCCCGGTCACCCAGGGGTCCTTCTTGGCGTGAAGCCGAGTTCGGCTCGAGCGCTCAGCCTCCCTTTTTCTTCAAGGCTGCATCGATCTTCGCTTTGAAGGTCTCGAAGGGTAATGCACCGGCAATGTTCTCGCCGTTAATGTAGAAATTGGGGGTACCACGGGTTCCTGTCCGGTTGGCTTCCGCTTTATCAGCGGCCACCTTGTCCTTGATCGCCTTGGATTCCCGGTCCTGCTCCCACTTGGCGAAGTTCATACCGGCGATGCCTTTGGCGAGTTCATCAATCTTTGCTGGACTCAACTGTCGGTAGTTGTCGAAGAGCGCGTCGTGCATCTCCCAGAACTTGCCTTGGTTGTTGGCAGCCTGTGCTGCACGGGCCGCAAGTTCAGCGTTTTTGTGGAAGGAGAGGGGCAAGTGCTTGAAGACAAAGCGAACCTTGTTCCCGTAGGTTTTCTTAATCTGTTCAACAACCCGAGCGCCCTTTTCACAGAAAGGACATTCGAAGTCGCTGAACTCATAAATGGTCACGGCAGCATTTTCGGGACCAAAACCCACGTCCATGGGGTGATTTTTAATCTTCACCGGTCCTTTGGGCTTCGGAGGGGCGCCGCCGGGGGAACCACCACCGACGCTCTTGCCGGCTTCAGCTTTCGCCACGGCCGCAGCAGCCTCTGCCAGGGGGGTTCCCTTCTTGATTTCAGCATCCACCTTTTTCAACTCAGCATCGATGATTGTCTTAAAGCTGGCAAAGGGCATTGCACCTCGGACGGGGACACCGTTGACAAAAAAGTTGGGAGTACCACGGGCGCCGATCTTCATGCCGTCAGCTTGCTGAGCCTTAACCAAAGTCTTCAG